>Ga0105237_10005694_pt1 | contig 14017 bp, 12 predicted proteins | sample KBSC24metaG_FD_81520 | JGI IMG/M metagenome (GOLD analysis project Ga0105237, IMG submission 81520) | Corn rhizosphere microbial communities from Kellogg Biological Station, Michigan, USA - KBS C2-4 metaG | ecosystem: Host-associated > Plants > Roots > Rhizosphere > Soil | place: Michigan, USA...
ATTTCATTCCAAAGGCTGGCAAGTATCGAACTGATGGCTGGCTTGCAAACTTCACAACCATCACCATGGCCTATTTCGTCAAGCGCGGCATCATAACTTTTTAGTTCTTTCAATTTAATAAGGTCGTAAAGCTCTTGTCTTGAATAGCTAAAATGTTCGCATAAAACATTGCGCACATATTTTCCCTGTGCTTTCATTGTGTGTACCATCAGGTCTTTCAGCATCGGAACGCAACCTCCGCAACCAGTGCCTGCTTTAGTACATTTTTTTATAGCATCTACCGTTTCACAACCTTTCTCTGAAACTGCATTGCAGATATCTGCTTTACTTATGCTTTCACAACTACAGATAAGAGCTTCGTCGGGGAGGCCCAACACGCCTGCGCCTGCATCTGCTTCGGCACCGCCACGACTGCCAAGAATCATGTCTTCAGGATTAGGAGGCAACACCACTTTATTTTTGGTAGTTTGCAAAAGCATGTTATATGCTTCTGCATCACCCACTAAAATGCCTCCTAATAAATGCTTGCCGTCTTTGGTAATATTGATACGTTTATAAATGCCTTTTCTTTTATCTTCAAAAACAACTGTATGGCAGTCATTTCCAGATACGAATGGATCTCCAAAGCTTGCCACATCAACACCTATCAGCTTAAGCTTGGTGCTCATGTCATAGCCGGTAAAGCTTTTATGTGTCCCTGAAAGCTGTGCCACTACAACGTCTGCCATTTCATAGCCGGGAGCCACAAGACCATAAATCATATTATTATACAAGGCGCATTCGCCAATGGCAAAAATGTTTTCATCACTGGTTTTAAGTAAGTCATTGACTACAATACCGCCACGGGGACCAGTCTCCAGGCCAGATTGCTTTGCCAGTTCATCTCTTGGTTTTATACCTGCTGATATTACCAGCATGTCAACATCTATATGTGTATCATCATTAAAACGCATCCCGGTGATACAATCCTCACCAGTAATAGCTGTGGTATTCTTTGACGTGTAAATGGTAAGTCCCAGCTCTTCTAATTTTGTTTTAAGAATGCCCGAACCGGCTTCATCCACCTGTCTTGGCATTAAACGTGGTGCAAATTCTATTACGCAGGTATCAGTAATCCCAAGGTCTATCATGGCTTTTGCAGCTTCAAGTCCTAATAATCCGCCACCGATTACCGCACCTTTTTTTGCGTGTTTTGCATAGCTGGTCATTAACTCGAGGTCTTCGATAGTGCGATAGATAAATACACCTTTTTTATCTACACCTGGAATAGGCGGCACAAAGGCCGAAGAGCCTGTTGCAAGAATTAAATAGTCGTATGGAACTGTGAGGCCTGAGTGGGAATGAATTGTTTTCTCACTTCTGTCAATTTGAATGATGGGATCTCCGAGATGCAATTTCACCTGGTTCTCTTGGTACCAGGTTGCAGGAGCAAGCGTAAGGTCTTCAGCGGTTTTGCCCGAAAAATATTCACTCAGGTGAACCCTGTCGTAAGCTGGTCTGGTTTCTTCTCCAAAAACTGTCAATTCAAATTGACCAGGCGCAGACTTTGCGATAAGCTTCTCGCAGAATTTATAGCCAACCATGCCGTTACCGATAACAACTACTTTCATAAAAAATCGGTTTTAATAAAAACGGCAAGCAATCGAATAGATAAAATAAATGATATGAATTTTAAACTAAATCTTGAATTAATTTTTAATTTAATATCATTATTTATATCATAAATTTAGAAAAATATTTTTAATTTTATGTATAATTAAATGATTTTACTCATATAATTTTATTTATAATTTGTATGAAATTACTTTTATCGTTGGTTGGGGCAGGTCCGGGAGACCCGGAGCTGCTGACATTAAAAGCTGTAAAAACACTAAAAAAGGCAAGTGTTATATTATATGATGCATTAGCTAATGAGGAAATACTGGAACATGCCAATCCCGGGAGTGTAAAACAGTTTGTGGGTAAACGTTATGGTTGCCATGCTCTGTCTCAATCAGAGATAAATGAACTTATTATAGAAATGGCTTATAAGTATGGGCATGTGGTAAGATTAAAAGGAGGAGACCCTTTCGTATTCGGGCGGGCGCAGGAAGAAATAGCCGCAGCGCACCAGGCCGGTATTGAAGTGGAAGTGATACCGGGTATTTCAAGTGCACTTGCAGTGCCTGCTTCTCAAATGATACCATTAACCTGCCGTGGAGTCAATGAAAGCTTTTGGGTAACCACAGGCACAACCCAGTCTGGCCAGATTTCGCCGGATATAGAGTTAGCGGCTAAAAGCTCTGCTACAGTTATTATATTAATGGCCATGAGTAAATTACCTGCCATTATGGAATTGTTTATCAGGCATGGCAAAAAAGATACACCGGTTGCCATTATTCAAAATGGTACAACGCCTCAGGAAAAGATGGTAACAGGTACTGTTTACGATATTGAGTTTAAGGCGCAACATGCGGGGCTTTCTAATCCAAGCATTATTGTAGTGGGAGAAGTGGTGTCATTGCAGGCTGTTAATAAAATAGTCCTTGAGCAGCAGGCCGGTTTTAAAGTTAAGTAACAGTTTTCATGTGCATAAATGCGTGGGAGTGTCGTGAATAAGCGCGACTGTAGATTTATTTACCTTCGCCGCATGAATCATATCCAGGTAACAATAGAAACAAAAACTGAAGGGCAAAAAGAAATAGTAATAGCGCTGCTTTCAGAAGAAGGGTTTGAAGGTTTTGAGGAAATGCCGGATTCTGTTAAGGCTTATATAAAAGAAGATGATTTTGATGAAAAGACACTTCAGTCAATTACAGAGTCTTTGCATCTGGAGTATAAAAAAATGGTTATTCCTCAACAAAATTGGAATGCCTTGTGGGAGTCTAACTTTCAACCTGTAGCTGTTGACGATTTTGTTGCCATACGTGCAGATTTTCATGAACCGGTAAAAAATGTTGTTCATGAAATAGTCATCACACCTAAAATGAGCTTTGGTACCGGCCATCATGCAACCACTTATATGATGATGCAGCAGATGCGTGATTTGGATTTTGCTGGCAAAAGCGTTTTTGATTTTGGTACCGGAACGGGTATATTGGCAATTTTGGCAGAAAAACTTGGGGCAGAAAATGTTTTTGCTGTGGATAATGATGAATGGTGTATAGATAATGCGTCAGAGAATATTGAAAGAAATAATTGCAAAAAAATAAATCTGAAGCAAGATGATAAGGTTGAAGTAGACGCTAAGTTGTATGATATTGTGCTTGCCAACATAAATAAAAACATTATTCTTAATAATATGGATTCCCTTATTTTGTCACTTCGTAAAGATGGAATTTTACTATTAAGCGGCTTACTTATTGAAGATGAAGCGGATATTTTACACGTAGCAAAAAAATATAATATAATACATCGGGCAACAAAAACAAAGGATAAATGGATTTGTTTGCTGTTCAATGGTTAATTTTTTTATCTAAATTAAATGTGATTTAATTGCTTTTTGCAATGATAGAACCCTATATTTGTCTTCCAGCTTTAACCAAATTCCATTGAAAGAACTATTATTAATTGTATTAGCTTATCTCATTGGGTCTATTCCCACCTCTGTGTGGGTGAGTAAGAAGTTTTTCGGGATTGATATCCGCGATTACGGCAGTGGTAATGCCGGTGCTACCAACACCTACAGGGTTCTTGGCTCTAAGTGGGGAACTTTTGTAATGGTGGTTGACATGCTTAAGGGTGTGGTTGCAACTTCTCTTTATATACTCATCCCTTTTTATCTTACCAGTGAATTGCATAGAACCAACCTGATGATTGGACTGGGACTTGCCGCGGTACTGGGGCATATTTTTCCTATTTGGGCAAATTTTAAGGGTGGTAAAGGTGTGGCCACTTTATTTGGAATGATTGTAGCCATTCAACCAATTGTCGCAGTTTGTTGCATAGGAGTTTTCTTGCTGGTTCTGTATCTGACAAGATTTGTGTCATTAAGTTCAATCCTCTCAGGAATAGCTTTTGCTGTTTTTATCCTTTTCATTTTCAATGACGATGTGGCTCTTTACCGCATTTTCTCTATACTGGTTGCATTGATGGTTATTCTTACCCATCAAAAAAATATCAACCGCCTTTTAAATGGTACCGAAAGCAAAGTGCCTATTTTTAAATACCGCGACCGCCGCAGGCAAAGAAGAAAATTATAATTTTCTGTTTTAGTTTTTCATCATTTTATTCATCTGAATATCAGTTTTCCTGCGCCTTAATATCGGAACATTTTACTTGTTGAATACTTCCCTGTTTTACCTTTGGTATAAATATTGAAATTGTTTTAATAAACATCAGCCACTATGAACAGAAAATCCCTGTACGTATTATTCTCTTTGGCCATTTTCCTTGTCGCATGTACCCGTAACGCCATTACAGGAAGAAATCAGCTTTCCCTTGTATCAGACAATGAGGTGCAGACTATGGCGGTCTCAGAATATAAGCAGTTCTTATCTCAGAATAAAGTTATCAGTCCTTCCGGCAGTAAAGATGCAGAACTGGTAAGAAGGGTAGGTAACAGGCTTGTAAGCGCAATTCAAAAATATTACACCGAGCAAGGCTTGAGTAACGAGCTTGCCGGCTATAACTGGGAAATAAATCTTGTTGACAGTAAAGAAGTAAACGCATGGTGTATGCCCGGTGGAAAAATAGTCGTTTATACAGGGTTGCTTCCGGTAACGCAAACAGAGCCGGCACTTGCAATAGTAATGGGGCATGAAATAACCCATGCACTGGCAAAACATGGAAAGGAACGCATGAGCCAGGGTTTGGTTCAGCAACTAGGTGGCGTTGCACTTTCTGTGGCGCTTGCCAACAAACCTGCTGCTACGCAACAGCTTTTCCAAAATGCTTATGGGGTTGGTTCTCAAGTGGGTGTCATGCTGCCCTTTAGCAGGCAGAACGAACTGGAGGCAGATAAATTTGGATTAAGATTTAGTGCATTGGCTGGATATAATCCGAGAGAAGCAATTCCATTCTGGCAAAGAATGGAAAAAATGTCAAACGGCCAGAAACCTCCGGAATTATTAAGCACCCACCCTGCTGATGAAACCAGGATACAACAATTGGAAAGTATTATGGATGAAACCATTCAGAAATATTACCGCCCAGTCTCAAACGGAAAGTAAAAAATACTTAAAATTCAATGCAGAAGCCCACTTTAGCGAAAAAAGTGGGCTTTTTTGATTTATCTAACGGGACTATGTTCTACCTTTGCACTCCAATTCTTTAAAAACAAAAATCAATTTTTAAGGATGTCTACACAGCAAAGCTTTTTTGAAAAATTGCAATTACAGGATGAGAAAAACCTTTTGATTCAGGGACTTCCTTCCTCCATTGAGAAACAGTTTGTTAAGCTCTCGTACTCTAAAAATGTAACGCCATTACTTAAAAGCAGAAAAATTGATTTTGCACTTGTGTTCGCGGTTAACCAGAACCAGATGTGCAATATCCTGCATGAAGTATTTCCCGCATTACATGGCGACAGTAAGTTATGGGTTGCTTATCCTAAAACTGCCAGTAAAATTGCCAGCGATTTAAATCGCGACTGCAGTTGGCAGGTTTTAAGTGATAACGGTTTCGAAGCAACAACTCAGGTAACACTTGACCATGTATGGATGGCGATGCGTTTTCAAAAAGTAGAAGCTGCTCCTGTTCCTGTTAAGAAGTCAGCAAGGCAAAAGTCACGTTTAGAAATGGCGTAGTTTTAGTTAGAATTTTCATGAAACATATTAATGTTGAAATCAAAGCAAAATGCTTCCACCTCAAAAAAGTGGAAGCATTTTTAGTTAATAATGGTGCCAGGTTTGTAGGGGCCGATTATCAGAAAGACACTTATTTCAATGTGCCTGACGGACGGTTTAAATTAAGGCAGGGGAATATTGAAAATAGCCTGATATTTTATACGCGTAATAATCAGCCAGGACCCAAGCAATCTGACTTTCATCTGGTGAAATTTGAAGATGGAAAGGCTCTGGAGCAATTATTAACAGAAGCGTTAGGCATAAAAGTAGTTGTAGAGAAAAAGCGAAGCATTTATTACCTGGACAATGTAAAAATACATCTTGATGAACTTGAAGGACTTGGCACGTTTGTCGAAATAGAAGCAAGTAATATCAATGCTGCCGATAAAACAATTGATGATTTGCGTAAACAATGTGAAGCGTTGATAGCAGCATTTGATATAAAAGAGCAAGATTTAATACACAACAGTTACAGCGATATTTTATTGGGTGAATAAACCAGTTTTTTTAATTATTAGAATTCTGCAAGTTTAAAAGTATCTTTTTGCCTGATGCCCTTTTCTGTTTGATGAAGAGTGCAACATTCTATTTCCCTGTCATGTTCGAAATAGAGAATATAATCTTTCTCCAGGGCTTCTTTAAGAAAAGATTTTTTCTCGTTTAGGGTTGTTAACGGGAACATGTCATAAGCCATTACATAAGGTACGGGAAGATGAGCAACTGAGGGCAACAGATCTGCCATGTAAACAAGCGTCCTCCCTTTATATTGTATTTGTGGCAGCATCATCATATCTGTATGACCGTTTACAAATCGCATAGAAACAGTATCGCTGAAAAAAACAGAAGGTAGGTTGGGAGCATTTTCATCTCCGGAAGGCATACGTATAAACCTTAGCTGGCCACTTTCTTTTATGGGCAAAATGTTTTCTTTTAAAAAAGAAGCTTTTTCACGATCATTTGGCTGAGTGGCCCATTGCCAATGACGCTCATTGCTCCAGTAAGTTGCATTCTTAAATGCAGGAACAAGCTGACCATTTACTTTTTCAACGCTTCCGCCACAATGGTCAAAATGCAGGTGCGTTAATATGACATCAGTAACATCAGCTTTTGAAAAGCCATGCTTTGCAAGTGATTTTTCAAGCGTGTTTTCGCCATGCAAATAATAGTAACTAAAAAACTTTTCATCCTGTTTATTGCCAATGCCATTATCTATCAGTATAAGTTTGTTGTTATCTTCTATTAAAAGGCAACGCATCGCCCATATGCACATGTTATTTTCATCTGCCGGGTTTAACCTGTTCCATATGCTTTTCGGTACCACGCCAAACATCGCTCCCCCATCAAGCTTGAAAAGCTCCGTATCAATCGTATAAAGTTGCATAGCTTATTGTTGTTTTAATTGCTTTTCTTTGGAAAGAGCCGTATATAATAAAATGAATCCCGCTACAAAGAAAACAATCAAAGAAAGAACAGAATTCTTCATGCCCGCTTTTTCTTCAATAAACCCAAAGCTAAAAATACCAATAACGATAGCAATTTTTTCCGTTAAATCATAGTAAGTAAAATAAGATGCAGTGTCCCTGGTTTCAGGCATGAGCTTGGCGTATGTTGAACGGCTTAATGATTGTATGCCTCCCATAACAATGCCAACTGCTATAGCCAGTCCATAAAAATGATATTCGGGATTGCCTCCCTGCTCTTTGTACAATGCGGTAAAATAAGCAGCAATGCAAATGAATATCCAGAAAATTACTACACCCATTAATACTTTAAAATTTCCATACCTGGCAGAAAGCTGGCTCATCATTATCGCACCGATGATTGCAACCAACTGAATTAATACCACGGTTATGATAAGCTTCGTGTCATCCAGCCCCAGCAACTTACTTCCAAAAAGTGTAGCTGCAAGCATAACTGTCTGCACGCCCATGCTGTAAAAGAAAAATCCCCTGAGAAACCTTTTTAATACAGGCATCGTTTTTACTTCACTGTAAACTTTCTTCACTTCCTTAAAACCATCCGTAAAAATATTTACCCGTTTTGTTTCTACCGGTACTGTTTTGGGCAGTCGTGAAAAGGTGATTTGTGCAAAGCCAATCCACCAAATACCCACAAGAAAAAAGGTGATTCTTGGTCCAAGAAAATCGGGATCATCTTTTAGCAATATTACCAGCACAAAGCCAATAATCTGCATAAGCACACTGCCGATATACCCATAAGAATATCCTTTGGCACTTACCCGGTCTCTATCTTCCGGGGCCGCTATTTCCGGGAGGTAAGCATTATAAAAAACCAGGCTTCCCACATAGCCCATTGAAGCCATCATAAAGGCTAAAACGCCCAGCCAAAGATTAGCGCCGTTGAAAAAATAAATAAGGCTGCAGCCTAGTGCACCGAGATAACAAAAGACCCGCATAAAATCTTTCTTGTTGCCCCTTGTATCTGCAATGGAAGTTAATATGGGATATGATAATGCCACAAGCAAATAAGCCGCCGCCAGGGTATAATCATATAAGGAAGAATTAACGAATGTTCTGCCAAGAAAGGGAATATGATCGCTGCCAAAATACTTCTTTGTTACCCCTGTAAAATAAATAGGAAAGAAGGTTGTGGTAATAACAAGATTATAGACACTATTGGCCCAGTCGTACATGGCCCAGCCATTGATTACGCGTTTAGGTGCAGTTTGCATTGGATAAATGTAAAGTACGCAATGTAAAATGTAAAAAATAAATAGCCAATAAGGGAAAGCTTATAAACTTTGCAAGACCTTAATGTATTGCTGAATGATTAACTTCCAATCGTGCTGCTTTGCCCATAGCAATGCATTTTGTGCGTAAACAGTGTAATTATCAATGATTGTTTTTATTGCATTGCTGATTTCCTTAGCATTATAAGGAGAAACCAATATGCCTGTTTTGTTATTCTCAATAGCATCAGTAATACCACCAAAGTTAGAACCAATGGCAGGTTTGCTCATTGCGTTGGCTTCAAGTATAGCTATGCCAAAACCTTCAAAATCTCCTTCACTGGTATGGTTACTTAGCATGAGCTTGATATCACACTCACCAAGAACATTTTGCAGCTCCGAGCGTTTTAATTCATTATGAAAAATAACGGAAGAAGAAATATTAAGTGTTGAAATAATTTGCTGAAGTTTTTCTTTTTCAAAGGGCTTGCCAATAATGTGATATACTGCCCGCGGATAGTTTTTCAGAATTTCAGGCATTGCGTTAATTACATTTTCCTGACCCTTTCTATCAGTCATGCTGCCTATAGTGATAAGTTTGGGCCAGCCATTTATTTTATTATTACTAACATTCGCTTTAAACTCACTTAGGTTAATTCCGTTATGTATTATGTAACAGGGAACTTTGTCAATGACACTTTTGTCAATAAAACTTTTAGTATAGGAAGAAACACTTATAATGGCATTGGATTTTCTTAAACCAGCAGTTATTAAATCACTTCCCTTTTTGCTTTTTAAATCAAGCTCGGAACCATGTACTATAGATACTATTTTTTTATGCCTGTAAACATTGCGCAGCACATTTATTAGCCACAAGGGAAACTTGCCTGAGCAAATAATATAATCTGCTTTGTATGCTGCCGTAATTGTTTTTGCTACTCTTCTAAAATAAGTAAGTGATAAATTTTTAGTTCTGATAACAGGACTGAATTTAAATGATAATGTCAATTGAAAAGCAGCCAATTCCTTTTGTGTAACATCTATCACATCTGCCACAACATGCACCTGGAAACCGTTAGAGGCAAGGCTTTTGGCAAGATGATATGCATGGTTGCCTATGCCTCCAACATTTGGTGGAAACTCACTGGCGATGATCAATATGTTGTTTTCTTTTTTCAAAAGATAAGGATATTGAAAGTATGAAACAGGGGCATTACTTCAAAGAGTTTTGCTTAATAAAACCTGTTTCTAATAAGCTTCTGGCTTTACTCTTGAAGGCGTGTCTTTTCCGCTGACAATTGTTTTGGAACTGATGGCAATTGCTTTAATGATTTCTGCCATGTTTGCCATATCAAGTGTGCTTATCTCATCACTTGGTTTATGATAGTTTGGCTCATCATCCATTTTTGAAGTTGAAATAGTGTGCGCAGGCACACCTTTTCTTGCCAGCGTTGCATTATCAGAACGATAAAAAAGTTTTTCGGCTGTATATGGGTCAGGATAAAATTTAAAGGCAGAACCTTCCAGGTTTTTATCGAGGATTTTGCTCATATCCGTTTTTTCGTAGCCTGTGATGTATGCTGAGTTGCGGCCCCATTTACTTTCTGTTCCTATCATCTCAATATTAAACATTGCTTTTACGCTGGCTGGATCAAGCTGCTTCGAAAAATATTGTGAACCATAGCCCCCTATTTCTTCTGCCGTGAATGCAACAAAAATTAATGTACGGTTGTTGTTCTTCAAAGTCTTGAAATATTTAGCAAGCATTATCACCGCTGTTGTGCCTGCAGCATCATCATTTGCGCCATTATAAAGTGAATCTCCATTTACAGGTTTTCCAAACCCAAGATGATCGTAATGGCCGGAAAATATTACATATTCATTGGGCTTTGTTTTACCCGGTAATACACCAACAACGTTAGCTGCATTTAACCTGGCAAACGAATAGGTGCTATGGATGGAAAACGTTTTTGGTTTTTCTGAGGAAAGTATGAAGACGACCGTCGCCTGGTTTGGTGTAACCTGTCTTCTAAAAAAAGGGAGCCTTGAAAAGCCTCTGCTGAGTGAAGTATCAACCAATACAATCATATTCTTCCCTGATTGAATATAGCCATTGGCTTTGTCGAAAAACATATCTTGCTGACTAATAGAACCCACTTCATAACCGGTATTTTCAGTCACCTCTACAGATTCTTTAGAGGTAATGACTACTGCATTTTGTTCTGAAACAGGAGCATCCCCCAGTTTACCTTCAATACTTATTAACGTTGGCTTTAGTAGTTCGAAACTTTGCTTGTATGACGTAAGTCCTTTGAGTAGAGAGAGGCCTGTTTGTTTAAATTCACCGGCAATAAAATCTGCAGCTTTGTCAATGTCTGGTGTAAAGACCTTCCTGCCTTTCATATCATCAGATGAAAGTGTTTTTTCTACTCTTTCAACTTCAGTTGCGTTGATGATTTTGTCTATGTCTTGCGCTAATAAAAAAGAGGTTATTGTTGTCAATAACCCCGTAAAAAATAATTTCTTCATAACTATATAAATCAAAAATAAAGCCTGTTTATGATTAGTAAGGATGTCTCATCTGTGCCGAATAAAGAACAAAGCGTACAAGTGTGCGACGCAACGAATGTATAACACTTGTTCTACAGCCAGGTTCCAAAAAACTTTCTTGTTTAGAAGCTCATCATTTCTTTAAACTTTACGGTTTGCCTGCGGCTTACTTCTATTTTTTCACCGCCTTTTAATTCCACAAGAAGACCACCGTTAAAGTACGGCTCTATCTTTTCAATCCAGCGGAGATTGATGATATGTTTTCTGTTGGCGCGAAAGAAAATTCTGTCATCCAGCCTTTCTTCCAACGCATTCAGCGATTTTAAAATTAAAGGCTTATTGGTGCCGAAAAATACTTTTGCATAATTACCCACACTTTCAAACAAACGGATTTCCCCAAGCTTTACAAACCAGCAACGCTCACCATCTTTTACAAACACCTGGTCCAGGTCTGTAAGAGGTCCGCGATTTATCATACCGTTTACACCGGCATTTTCTTTTTGTATTTCAAACTGAACTTTTTGAATCGCATCTGCCAAACGCTTTGGCTCCACCGGTTTTAGAAGATAATCCAATGCATTTACTTCAAATGCTTTTAACGCATAATCGTCGTAGGCCGTGGTAAATACTACGTGTGGTGCTTTTTCCAGTTCGGTTAGTAAATCAAAACCCGTTTTGCCTGGCATTTGTATATCCAGGAAAATTAAATCAGGGTTTTGTGTTTCAATTTTTTCAATGCCTTCATCTACGTTACCTGCTTCATCAATAACTTCAACATCACCGAATTCCTGTAGTAGTTTTTTCAGTTCATTCCTGGCCAAACGTTCATCATCCACGATAATGGCTTTAATGCTCATAGTTTAAATTTTTCAAGTAGATTTTCATAATGACTGTACCGGCAAAATTACTTTTGCTTCTACCAAGTTACCATTCAGATTTTTAATTTCGAAATTGGCTTTGGGGCCGTACAATAATTTAAGGCGATTATAGGTGCTTTGTATGCCGAAACCTTCGGGATTGATTTCACTGTTAAGGCGGCCGGTATTTTGAACAATCAATTCATGATGGTTTTGCCTGAAATCCGAAATAATCTTTACAATTCCGCCATCTATTTGTTTGCTTATACCATGTTTAATGGCATTTTCAACAAGCGTCTGTAACATCATGGGCGGCACCTGCTGGTCGAGGGTGTCTTCATCAATATCATATTCTATGCGTAGCCTGTCTTCAAAACGAATATGTTCCAGGGCAAGATAATCTTTTACAATGTTGAGTTCGCGTTCAAGCGGCGACGTTTCCAGGGAGTCTGCTTTCATGCTGCTGCGCAGGATATTGCTAAGTTCAGTTATAGCGGTACGGGCACGTTCGGGGTTTTCATCTACCAATGCTCTTATGCTGTTAAGTGCGTTAAAAATAAAATGCGGGTTAATATGAGATTTAATGGTTTTCAGCTCCAGCTCTTTCACAAGGCTTTCCAGCCGTATGGTATCCATTTGCTCTTTCCTGGTACGTTCAACATAGTGATAGGTAAAGTAGATAAAATTCCAGATGAGTAAAAAAAGAAAGAATCCAAAGGAGACACGGATAGTCTTATTAATGAAAGTGTATTCTTTCATTTGTTCAGCCTCCCATCCTAATGCGTTATCTACCCAAACTGTTATAGCCGCATAAATAAAAGAGAAAACCAGCGCAGTAACTATCATGGAGATAATCTGTTTCTGGATGGAAAGTTTTATCAGCTTTAGCTTAATAATAAGCATACGCATAATGTGCGTAATAAGAAAACCGATAATGGAATCTGTAATTACGACATTAAAGAAATTTGGGCTGGGTTTAGTGCGTATTGTAAAGTAAAAAAAAGTATCAACTGCTATGTACGTGCTCCACCCTAATATCTGGCACCACCAGTATGCTGACAACCGTGTTTTCATTAAGCTCAAAATTAATCAATTGAAAGAGGTCCGTTAGTATAATTGTATTAAAGGCAAATACAATGGCTGTTTGGTTGAATTTTGTGTTAAAAATTTAAAACCGAAGCTAAGGATTGTTTGTTATATAATTTAAGTCGGGCGAAAGAAGGGATAGTGCAGATTATTAAAGTGCTGTCACCGAATTTTTTTAGTAAGGTGAAAATTAAAATTACAATAAAAGACCCCCTTATAAAAGCCCGCTGGCAGCTTAAAATCAATTTTCAAACTGCTAAAAACTGTATTTTTACATTAAAATGTAGTTGAATGGAAATACTTCCGGGTTCCCTTTTAAGTCAGGTTAACAATCCAGCAGACCTTAAAAAACTTCCTCGCGAACAACTGCACCAGCTATGCGATGAATTAAGACAATACATTATTGATGTGGTAAGCGTGCATGGCGGTCATTTTGGCGCCAGCCTTGGTGTGGTTGAATTAACAGTGGCACTACATTACATTTATAATACGCCATACGATCAGTTGGTTTGGGATGTGGGCCACCAGGCTTACGGCCACAAAATTTTAACCGGCAGAAGGGATAATTTCATCACCAACCGCAAATATAAAGGCCTTAGCGGGTTTCCTAAACGCAGCGAAAGTGAATACGATACTTTTGGCGTTGGTCACTCGTCTACTTCTATCTCTGCAGCATTAGGCATGGCAATGGCGGCAAGGTATAAGGGTGAAGACAGGAAGTCTGTTGCAGTAATTGGAGATGGTGCGATGACGGCAGGGATGGCTTTTGAAGCAATGAATCATGCAGGTGTAACTGACGCGGATATGTTGGTTGTGTTAAATGATAACTGCATGAGTATTGACCCCAATGTGGGGGCGTTAAAGGAATATCTTACAGACATTACCATATCGCCAACCTATAACAAACTGAAAGATGATGTTTGGAAAGCGCTGGGAAAACTACCTGTTGGTAAACGCTTCTCCCGTGGAATGGCGCATAAAGTTGCTGAAGGTTTAAATGGTATTGTAAGCAGCAGTGCCAACCTTTTTGAATCATTAAAACTCAGGTATTTTGGCCCTATTGATGGCCA
>Ga0105237_10005696_pt1 | contig 14013 bp, 12 predicted proteins | sample KBSC24metaG_FD_81520 | JGI IMG/M metagenome (GOLD analysis project Ga0105237, IMG submission 81520) | Corn rhizosphere microbial communities from Kellogg Biological Station, Michigan, USA - KBS C2-4 metaG | ecosystem: Host-associated > Plants > Roots > Rhizosphere > Soil | place: Michigan, USA...
CCAGGGTTTCCTGGGCTGCTGCCTCAGGCTCTTGCGCGGGGATCGGAGGTAATACGGCAAACCGGGACATGCGGGGCGTCACCCGCGGCGTCACGGAGAGCGCGGATTGCGGCTCATCGGCACTCAGTTCACGGAAGCTCTTTACGCCAAATACCACAGCCACCACGATCAGAACCAACGCCACACCAACCATGAACGCCGCATCGCGGTGCGTCGATGATTCGCGCACGGGCGTCGCGGGAAAGTCTGTGGAGAGCGATGGAGGCATCTCGGTCTCAGGGAGTGTAGCAACTTGGAGAAGCTCTGGCAATGCTCGTTTAAAGGCGTCGAAACGCTCCAATTCCGCCACTTCCATGTCCACGACGGCGGCGAAGAGCGCATCCCGCACGTCCTTCAGGATGGCGCAGCCGCGACGGGCATCCACGACGCGCGGCTCGGTGCGGTCCGCGGGGCAAAAACCCTTCTCGTCGCAGCGCCAGCGCAACCACGTCGGAAGCCACTCGAAATCAGGGTTGCGATCGAGCTCGCCCTGGCGCGGATCGGGCGGACCGTCCACGACCAGAGTGACGATGCGTTCCTCTCCCCCGGCTTTCTTGAAGGCGCGAATGCTTTCGTCCACCGTCGCGGCATGCGCCGATTGGGGCGAGCACACGACGATCAGATAAGAACTGCGCTTGAGGGCTTGAGGGGCCAGCTCCAGGTAGCTGGGATCGCGGCGATCGGGAAAGATGGAAAGGCAATCCGGCCGGGGCAACCCTTCCGGGGTGATCCGCCCCGCGACCTGAGGCGGCAGCGGGTAACCATTCAGGGCGCGGTAAATCCAGTCGCACCACGCCGTGTCCTCAGGGACGAAGCACACCACCGCCCATGAGGCGCCGCTGAGTTCGGCACTCAATTGCACTTCGAGATCGGGCAACGGCTCCGTGAAGAGATCCTGGCGCGTTTGCCCCAATCCACTATCACTATCACCCGGGGCCGGCGACACAGTGCGCGGGCCGGGTTCATCAGAGCGCCAGCGTGGATACATGCCACTGGAAATAGCAAGGAGGGTGCCGGTTTAGGGGGAAGTGCGTAGGAGGATTACGTATTGGTCCGCATCGGGTGAAACGTTCCTGCGATGGGAGGGACTATGAGGAAAGTCGCACAGAAGAGGCCCGAGGCGTTCGTTTCTTCACGCGCCACGGGGGCGCCGAGCAGCCGCTGGAACATGTCGGTCTCCAGTTTGGCAATCTGGGGGAATGCCCGGAGCAGGTCAAAAATCGGAGAATGGTGCTCCACAATCCGCACCACCCCGGCGGCATCGGTTTCGCAGTCGGCCATGTAACCGTCGAAATCGCGCAAGCGGGCCAGCCATTTTGCCCGGTCCGCCGGGGTATCTCCCCGCAGCTTGGAGAGATACTGCTCGGTTTTTTGCTGAAACACGACGTGGAGCAGCTTCTCCGGCGCCGCGGCCCCGAACAGTTTCCGCGCCGCCTCCAGGGCCTCGATGGTCAGGGCATTGCTCGACGTGGGAAAGAGATCGTGCGCCCGCTGCGTGAGGCGATACAGCATGTGGGGCCGGCCGATTTTCTGCGGCTGGCGCCAGGTATCCAGCAGCCCGCGCTTTTCCAGGTCCAGGCAAATTCCCTTGATGCCCATGTAGCTCATCCCGATCCGCTCCGCGAGATCGGCCACGCACAGGCCCTGGGTGCGCTTGAGTTCATTGAGCACGCGGAGCCGCGCACTGCGACCGACTTGCTGGAGGAGACGCTGCTTCATGAGGGAAGAGGTAGTTGATAGTGGAGAGTGGATAGTTGATAGCCGCGTGTTCCCGGTCAACGTCTGGTTCCAGATGGCGGGGCGGTCCCGACGAGGGGAAGTGGATAGTTGATAGCGGCGCGCCCAGGTCAACGCGAGGTTCCAGATGGCGGGGCTATCCACTATCCACCATCCACTATCAACCCTCTCTCAGCCCTGCTGCTCAAAATGCCGCAGCGCCTCCGCGATCCCCGTGCTGCATGCGCCGCTGGCCACATAGCCGCCCGCCTTCTCCACGGCGCGCTTCACGGCTTCCACGGCATTGCCGGGGCACGCCACCCAGGCCGCATGCCGGCCGTCGAGCATCGGCAGATCGTTGAAATGATCGCCGGCCGCGAAAATCTGGTCCCGGGAAATGCCGGTCAACCGCCCGAGTTCCCCAAGCGCGGTGCCCTTGCTGTAGGCTTCATGGCAAAAGCGCACGTAGATCGTATTGCGCATGAACTGGAATCCCGGCACGCGGACGCATTCCTTGGCGAGAAAATCGACGATCCCACCCATCTCCTCGTCCGAATCCGCGACCAGCCCGATCAAGCGCTCGCCCTCGTAAATCGGGTGGGCCCTGGCATGGTCTTCCAGAAACCGCTCGATGTCGCGAAGCAGCGTCCCCGCCTGCGCGAAAAGGGCATCGTGCGCCTCGAGGCACCGGGCGTTCCAATCGCCAAAATCCTGCCAGCGGCCGTCCGCCCCGCGATGGAAGACTTCGCGCTCGGAGGTGAGCACGTAGTCGGGCTCAAACGGAAACTGGTATTCTCGCAATCCCTCCTCGATGTGCCAGAGCACGCGCCCGGTATTCACCGCCCAGCGCACCCCGCGCTGGCGCATTTCCGTCAGCACGGCAATGAATTCGGGGTCCACCGGCGGCACCGCACCGTGGTGAACGACCGTTCCGTCGAAGTCGGTGCTGAGGAGCTTGATCATGAGATGGGAGTTGAGTGACACGCGGCGAGAAGCGATGATGGGCAAAAAGCGAGGCCGCACGTTATTGCGCCGCGCTCAAGTCTCAACCCTCAATTGCTGACGCCATCCTTCGAATCAATCCGCTCATGAAATCCGCCTACGAACTCGCCATGGAGCGACTGGAAAAACAGTCCCCTACCCGCCAACTCACCGAAGCCCAAAAGGCCGCCATCGCCGAAATCGAAACCGCGGCGAAAGCAAAAATCGCCGAGCAGGAACTCTTCCTGAAGGACAAGATCGCCGAAGCCGCCGCCGAGGGAAAATACGAGGAAGCCGCCCAACTCGAACAGCAACTCACCCACGAAATCCGCCGCGCGAATGAAGACGCCGAGGCGAAGAAGGAAAAAGTGCGGAACGGAAAATAGGAGCGCGGAGAGCTGACGCGACGCAGCAGCTTTATGGAGTGCGTGCGATTTAACGATGACAAAAGCGTTCCTCTTCCTCTTCGGTCTCCTCCTCGCGAACACCGCCTCCGCCCTCATCTTCCTCCCGCCGCCCGAGCAGGCCGACGTGATTGCGGTGGTGAGGGTGATGAGTCTTTCCCCAACATCCGACCAACGAGTCCTCGTGAAAGCCTTCGTCAATCAAGTGGTCAAAGGCGCCAAACCGGGGCAGGCCATGGATCTTGGAGTCGCTGGATTGGGAAATTACTACCGCGGTGGGGAGTATTTGATCCATGCCACCAAGACCTCGGACGGATGGGATGTAACGAGTTCCATTGAGACAAGGGGCAACCCCGAAACGACGGCAAATCTCGTTCGTCTCGTCCGCAACCAAATGAACCAGGTGGAAGCAGCGAAAGCCGAGGCCGTAAAACTTTATCCCTCCCTGGGCGACCCAAAATCCAAGTTCCACGCCGAGTTCGCCCGTCGCTACGCGGAGCACAAAAACCGTCACTCCGACCTGTTTACCGACAGGAACTGGCCCGTCACCCTCGCCAGGGAAGTGGCCGATTCGATGAAGTGATCGTCCTTACGCCAGCGCCCCGCTCGTCGCCGCCGCGTCGAGCGCGCTGCGCAGCGCGGCCGGGCTCACCGGCTTTTGCAGGCAGGCCGTGGCCCCGCAACCGCTCACGAACGGATGGCTCCCATCGAGCTGACCCGAAATGAAAATGATCTTCGCCTCCGGCTTGCGGCTGAGCAGCGCGTGGCAAACCGTGAGCCCATTGAAGCGCGGCATCATGATATCCAGCAGCACGGCATCGGGCTCGTAGCGCGCGAAGGCCTGGATGACGGCGAGGCCGCCGCCGGTCACCGCTCCCACCACCTCGTGGCCACATTCCTCCACATAGGCGGTCAGCACTTCCACCATTTCCCGGTCGTCGTCGGCGATAAGAACTCGCATGGCTGGGGGACTTTCGAAAATGCCTAGGCCGCGAGGAGCATCGTGCGGACGTTGATGAAGGCGATCATCTCCAGCAGATCATCCACATGGAATGGCTTGGTGAGGATCGTGCCGTTCACGCTCTTGATGAAGTCGTTCACCTTGGCATTGCCGCGATGGCCGGTCATGAACACGAAGCGGTCGCAGAGATGCGGGCGCATGCGCTCGACGGCGCGGAAGAACATGTCGCCCGGCAGCGTCGGCATCATCATGTCGCAGAGGATGACTTCAAAATCGCTGGCCAGCACCTGGTGCACGCCTTCCACCCCGTTTACCACGGCCACGACTTCGAACCCCGTCTCCTTGAGGAAATCCGTCATGATCTCCTTGAAAGCGGGATCGTCCTCGAGCAGGAGGACTTTCTTGGCGCAGGACGCGCCGGCTTCCGGGGACTCGTGAATGCGAATCCCGGACGGCAGCACGTTGGAAGCGATTTCGGGAGCGGTGACTGGTTGTGACGACATATTCGCAGGTTTTAGAATCTCTATAAAGCAACAGTCGTGCCGAATTGCACCCAAATTTTATCAAATAGTAACCAAGGGATCACGATTGCCGAAGAAGGAAATCCCACGCAATTTACCCCGCCTTGGAAACCATTACCCCCCTGCTTTTCGACTCCGCTTTCCTCTCGAAGCTCGAACAGCTCTACCTCCTTTCCAAGAAGCTCTTCCGCGGCGCCCACCGGGCCGAGCGCCGCTCCCGGCAAATCGGCTCCAGCCTGGAGTTCGCCGATTATCGTAACTACACCTCCGGCGACGACTTGCGCTCGATCGATTGGAACATCTACGGCCGCCTCGACCGGCTTTTCGTAAAGCTTTTCGAGCAGGAGCAGGACCTCGACATCTCTTTCCTGCTCGACGCCAGCGCCTCGATGCGCTGGACGCCGGAAGGCTCGGACCGCCTGAGTAAATTCGATCAGGCGCGGCGCATCACGGCCTCGCTCGCCTATATCGGACTGGCGAATCTGGATCGGGTGAACGTCCACTATTTTGCCTCCCGGCTGGAGGAAGACCTGGGCCTGTGCCGGGGGAAAAGCCACTTTCACAAGGTGCTCGATTTCCTGCGCGATGCGCCGGTTCTCGAAGGCGAGACCCGTCTGAAACCGAGCCTGCGGAGCTTTGCCCAGCGTATGAAACGGCGCGGGCTGGTCTTTGTGATCAGCGACCTGTTTGACCCGGAAGGTTGCGAAGAGGCGCTCGCTTTGCTGCGCTATCACCAGTTCGAGGTCCATGTCATCCAGGTGCTCGACCCGGCGGAGTTGCGGCCTGCATCCACCGGCGATTTGCGCCTCGTGGAGAGCGAGTCGGGCGAGGCTTACGAGGTCACAGCCACCGAAGCGCTCCTGCGGCGTTACCACGCAGAGATCGACGGCTTCCTGGAAAAAACAGCCTCGTTCTGCGTCGAAAAGGGGATCTCCTACGCGCAGGCGACCACGGCAGTGCCATTTGAAGACCTCGTCCTGCGGGTGCTTCGCGACGGGAGGATGATCCAGTGACGTTCCTCAACGCCTGGGCCGTGGGCTTCGCCGCGGTCGCGCCGGTCATCGTCCTGCTCTATCTGCTGAAGCTGAAGCGGCGGCCCGTCTCCGTCTCGACGCTGCTCTTCTGGCAGCGCGTCTTGCAGGAAAATCGCCGCCGCGCGCTGTTTCAGCGGCTCCGGCAACTCTTCTCGCTGCTCCTGCACCTCCTCATCTTCGCGCTGATCCTCGGCGCGCTGCTGCGTCCCACGCTCGACCAGCAGGTGCGGGAAGGCGCCTCGGCCGTCCTTATCCTTGATGCCCGCGCCCGTATGCAGGCGACCGAGCCCGATGGTCAGACGCGCTTCGCCCGGGCCCGCGCCGCCGCGGCGGGCGTCGCCCGGCAGGCCAGTTCCATGCGCCAGATGGCGGTGATCGGCCTCGATGCCGGCCCAACCGTCGTGTCCCCTTTTACCGACGACGAGAAGGCCTTGCGCGAGAGCCTGGACAAAGTCGCGGTCACCGATGCCAGCGGCGATCTCGCCAGAGCGCTGCATCTCGCGGAGGATCTGCTCAGCGCGCGCAAGGGAGAGCGGCGCATCATCGTCTTCACCGATCGCACCCCGCCCGCGGCCGAAGCGGCCCCCAGGACCTCGATCGACTACGTGGATGTCGGCACACCGCGGGACAACGTGGCCATCACCCGCTTCGCCACCCGGCCACTGCTGGCCAGCCCGCAGACTTCCGAAGTCCTGCTCGAGGTTGCCAATTTCGGCCGCCAGCCCGTCAAAGCGGATGTCGAGCTGGCCTTCGACGGCCGCTTGCTCGACGTGAAGCCGCTCAACATCGAACCCGGCGCACGATCGGTGCAGGTCTTTCCGACCGTCCCCCGCCCCTCCAACAACTCGCGCGGCTGGCTCACCGCCAAACTGAATACCACCGACGCGCTCGCCGCGGACAACGTGGCGTACGCGGTCCTGCCCACGCAGCCCCCGCGGCGCGTGCTCCTCGTGACAAAGGGCAACTGGTTCCTCGAAAAACTCCTCGCGGCCGATCAAAGCCTCACCTTCGAGTTGCTCACCCCGGACGCATATACGCCGGATCTTGCGCCCAAGTTCGACGCGGTGCTGCTCGACAATTTTCTGCCGGAGAATTTCGAAATGGCGAAAGCCGCCGGCAATTTCCTCTTTCTCAAACAGACCCCCTTCAACACGGCCGAGCCCGCGCTCGACCAGCCGATCCTTTCCGACATCGACAGCCAGCACCCTGCGCTCCGGCTCGTCAATTTGCAGAATATCACCTTCCTCCACGCCGCGTCGCTGGCTGTGCCCCAGACCGAGGGCTGGACCTGGCAGGCGCCGATCCGTTCCTTCGAGCATCCCATCATGATCACCGGCGCGCACCAGGGCGCCACGCAACGCGTCGCCGCGCTGGCCCTCGATGTGACCGACTCCGACCTGCCGCTGCGGATCGCCTTTCCCCTGCTCATCTCCAACACGCTGCACTGGCTCGCGGGCGAAGAAACCGCGCCGGTCTTGAGCCGGCGGGCCGGAGAGACGCTGCCGCTGGCCGCCGGGGAGACCGCGTTCGACGAACCGCAAAGCCCGTGGAAAACCGCGGCCAGGCCGTCACCCGCCGCGGAGAGGCACGACCTGTTCGAGCCGCTGATCAATGGCTTCTACCAAATCCAAAGCCGCGACGGCGCCCGCTGGCTCGCGGTGAACACCTTCAGCGAAGAGGACTCCGATCTCCGCGGCGAACATCCGTCCGCCACGACGGCGCCGAGTTTCCCTGTCATCTCGCTCGCCCGCTTTGCCGGCTGGCCGATCTGGCAGTACCTCGCCGCCGCGGCGCTCGCGCTCCTCATTTTGGAATGGTGGCTCTTTCACCGGAGGCGCACGGAATGAGGGACGTCCTCGAATTTGCGCATCCGTGGTTCCTGGCGCCCGCGCTGGTCATCGTCATTCTGCTTGCGTGGGCGCAGCGCGGCTCTCTCGCCGGGATGACGCGCACGCAACGCCGCGTGTGTTTCGTGCTCCGCACCCTGCTCCTGCTCCTGCTGGTGCTGGCGCTGGCAGGGCTGCGCTGGCTCGTGCCCTCGCACGAACTCGCCGTCGTCTTCGCCATCGATCACTCCGCCAGCGTCTCCGCCGCCGCCCAGCAGCAGGCCCGGCAATTCGTGGCGTCCAGCCTCGCCGCCAAAGGAACCAGCGACGACGCGGGCGTCATCGGCTTCGCCGAAGAGCCCGCGCTCTGGCAGGCGCCGGCGCCGAATCTCAAGCTCGCCGAACAATGGCCGGAGCTGGCCGGGCGCAAGGGAACCGACCTCGGCGGCGCGCTGGATTTCGCCAGCGCGATTTTTCCCGCCGGCAAGGCGCGGCGCGTCGTGCTGCTCACCGATGGGAATGACACGGCGGACACCGGGGCCGCCGCCGCCAGCCGCCTCGCGGCGCAGGGCATCGAATTGCTCACCGTGCCATTGCACAACGAGTCGTCGCCCGAAGTGCTGGTGGAAAAGGTCGAGGTCCCACGCCAGCTCAAAGCCGGGGAACCTTTCGACCTCGTCGCGCGCATCCGCAGCAACGTGGCCACCACCGCGAAAGTGAAGCTCTACCAAAACCAGTTTCTTCTCGGCGAACGCGACATCGAGATCAAAAAAGGCGCGCAAGATCTCCCGTGGCCGAATCTCAAGGCCGACGGCAGCTTCATTTCCTACGAAGTGGAAATCATCCCGGCCCTCGACACCGTCGCGGAAAACAATCGCGCCTCGGCCACGGCGAGCCTGCGCGGCGAGCCGCGCGTGCTGCTTGTGGATTCCGAGGAGACCAATGGGCGCGCCCTCGCCGACGTGCTCCGCCGCGAAAAGATCACCGTCGAGACACGCGGCCTCACCGGCCTGCCCAAGACGATCGAGGATCTCCAGCAGTTCGATCTCTTCATGCTCAGCGACGTATCCGCGCTCAATCTCGGGCGCGAGCAGATGGATCTCTACCGCCGCTGGGTGCAGGATTTCGGCGGCGGCTTCGTGATGATCGGCGGCGAGAACAGCTACGGCGTGGGCGGCTACTACCGCACCCCCATTGAGCAAATGCTGCCCGTCCGCATGGAGCACGACGACCGCCAGGATACGCCCACCGTGGCCATGCTCGTGGTGCTCGACCGTTCGGGCTCCATGACGGCCATGGTCGGCAGCCAGACAAAGATCTCGCTCGCCGACCAGGGCGCCGTCTTCGCCATGAACGCGCTCCAGCCCAAGGACCAGTTCGGCGTGGTCGCGGTGGATGTGCGCCCGCACACCATCGTGCCGCTTTCGCAAATCACGGCCAAAGGCGCCGCCGAACAGAAGATCATGAGCATCACCGCCGGTGGCGGCGGCATCTACATTTACACCTCGCTCGCCGAGGCCTTCCAGCAACTGCGCGATGTATCGGCCCGGGTGAAGCATCTGTTGCTCTTCTCGGACGCCGCCGACGCCGAGGAAAAATTCGCCGGCGAAATGGGCGACAGCGCCCGCACCGGCGGCACCTCCTTCGACCTCGCGGCGGCCATGCTCGCCGCCAGGATCACGACCTCCGTGGTCGGTCTCGGCACCGAGCAGGACAAGGACACCCCCTTCCTGCGCCAACTCGCCGAGCGGGGCAACGGGCGCTTTTACCTGACCGACGACGCCACCACCCTGCCGCAGATTTTCAGTACCGAGACAATGAAAGTCGCGCAGAGCAGCTTGATCGAGGAGCCGTTCCTCGCCGTCGCCGGCGCGAAGAGCCCCATCACGGCGGGACTGGACTGGGCCCAATCCCCGCTGCTGCTCGGCTACAACGCCACCAAGCCCAAACCCACCGCCGACCTGCTGCTCTCCACGGAGCGCGGCGAGCCGCTCTTCGCCACATGGCGCTACGGGCTCGGCCAGGCGGCGGCGTTTACCAGCGACGCCAAGAGCCGCTGGGCCGCCGAGTGGCTCACCTGGCCGGGCTACGGCAAATTCTGGACGCAGGTCGTCCGCGGGCTCATGCGCAAGAGCGACCAGTCGAGCTTCCAGGCCACGACCAGCGAGACCGGCAACCGGCTGGAACTCACGATCGACGCGATCAAACCCGACGGCACCTTCCGCAACCAAATGCCGGTGAAAGTGAACATGCGCGCGCCCGACGGGGCAACAGCAAGCCAAACCGCGGAACAGGAAGGCCCCGGGAACTATCGGGCCACCTTCGACTTGCCCACGGAGGGGACTTCCATCTTCTCCGTCAGTTCCCCGGATCTGCCGGATGGCGAGTACGTGTTCGGCCATACCCGAAGCTACCCGAGGGAGTTCCTTCAGACGGAAACGAATGAGACATTTTTGCGCACTCTAGCGTCAATCGGGCACGGAAAGTTCGCGCCCGATCCCAAGGAAGTCTTCACCCCACCAATCGCGGCGACGCGTCAACACCGTGAGATGACCAACGATTTCCTGATCGCCGCGCTGCTGCTGCTTCCTCTGGACATCTGGCTGCGCAGGCGGACCTGGAAAGCAGCGTAAGCTTCCCTGCACGGCAGGTGGAGGGATGGAGGGATGGAGGGATGGAGTAATGGAGTGCTGGAGTGGAGTGCTGAAGTGGGCGGCTTTTCCGAACGATCGTCGTCTATCCGCCAAGCCCGGCAAAATTCTCCCACCACCACTCCACCACTCCACCACTCCACCACTCCACCACCGCCTCCCCCCGCGGCGTCTCAAAACAAGACACACGGCTCCATTTTGGAGACAGGTTTGACACGTCGCCCTACGTGATCATTCTGATGGCATGGGCAGTGCTGCATAGAAGAGGTAGAAAGAAGACGAAGCCGTGCGTAAGACACAACGAGTCCTGCTCCACCTGGCCTGTATCGCGCGCAAGAGCGTGCGGGGCCGGGCTTGCGGCTGGCACTGGCAGCACCTGCTGCGGGAGTTTGGCTGCGGCGAATACTGCGACCGGCGGGAACGTCAAAAGCGTTATACCCCATTGGAGGCGCCCACATGCTCTACTTAAGCCAGCAACCAAGAACCCAGAGTTCGGAAACGCTGCGCGCCTTGAACGCCGCCGACGGCTACCTGTTTTTCGGCATGTTCGATGAAGCCTTGCAGGAACTGGAAGCCATCGACCCTACCGAGCGCGACGAAGCGGCGGTGATGCTCGCCCGCATCCGCCTGCTCCTCCACAAGAGGCAGTGGCGTTCCGCCGAACAACTTTCGGAGCAAGGCTCCGGTCTCCACCCGAACGAAGGCGAATTCACCGTGCAGCGCGCCTTCGCCTTGCACCAGATGCGGAAGGGAGAAAAGGCCATGGAGGTTCTGCTGTCCGCGCCCGACTGGATCCGGCGCACGGGCATCCTCCACTACAATCTCGCCTGCTACGAAGCACGCCTCGGCGATATCTCGATCGCCAGGCAGTGCATCGACGCCGCCATCCAGATCAACGAAGGCATCAAGAAGAGCGCCCGCCTCGACCCGGATCTCCAGGCGCTTTGGAATTGAGCGGGCTGCCGGTCCGGTCCTGACACGGCCCCGAAGTGGTTCGGCGACAACGCATTCCTCGAAGCACGAGCGCGGTTTCCCCGGCCTTTCAGGCGGCGAACACGAATTTCCGCGTTCGCCAGGATATATTCAATCCGGTCGGGCAACGATTGAGCCAAATTCCACCTGTTTGAGATCGATGACGCTGGCGAGGTGAAGAAGGGACTGCAGTCGGGGACTCATCCCATTCATCCCGAATCACCCTTGCCAACTACGCAACACTACCTATACTATCGTTTTGATTGCCCCATTCAAGAGCTTGCGATTGCCGCGAAGCTTCTTTCGCACTATGACGTGCCTGCCCAATGCGTCCCACTACGTATACTCTGATCTCATGAACCCCGCCTCGAACGTGTTGTGAAAGGTATCATTTTCAACCTATTGGAAGAAGTGATTACGCAAGCGCACGGCGAGGACGTTTGGGACTCATTGCTGGACGCCGCGCAAATTGCCGGGGCCTTCACGTCATTGGGCAATTACCCTGACGAGGATCTGCTGAAGCTCGTTAGCGCAGCTTCCCTCTCGTTGGCCCAGCCACCGGCTGCGATCATCCGCTGGTTTGGCGTCCGTGCGCTGCCGTTGCTGGCGCAAAAGTATCCGATCTTTTTCGAAAAATTTAAATCGACAAGACCCTTCATCCTGACGCTGAACGGTATCATCCATCCCGAGGTCCGGAAGGTGTATCCCGGAGCCGAGCCGCCAATGTTCGATTTCGATAATTCCTCGCCTGACGTGCTCGTGATGGGTTATTACTCGAAACGAAAGCTTTGCGCCCTTGCGGAAGGTTTCGTGGAAGGTGCAGCAGCATACTTCGGGGAGGTTGTCCGGATTAACCATCCGAGCTGTATGATTCGAGGCGACAGCAGTTGTCGTCTTGAACTCTCATTTCTTCCAGTTGGGAGTTCGGCCCAATGTCAGAATCTCTAGGCCAGGAGATCGAGCGGCTCCGCAAGCGGCTTGAGCGAGAACGCCGCGCACGGCAAGAAGCTGAGGCGATCGCGGAACGTGGAACTCGCTTGCTGTATGAACGCGCGCAGGGGATGCAACTACTCTATACGATAGCCGATGCATCGAGTAGGGCAACATCGGTTGAAGCCGCTATCCAAGTCGCATTGGACGCCCTTTGCGCCTACACTGGATGGCCGGTCGGCCACGCCTTTACGGTGACGAAGAATGCCCCTTATCCGCTCGTCTCGATGAAGCTCTGGCATTTGGATAACGCTGAGCTTTTTGCCGTGTTTCGCGAGGCCAGCGACAACATCAGCTTCCAACCCGGTGAAGGGCTGCCCGGGCGTGTTCTTGCAAGCGGGGAGTCCGTATGGGTCCGCGATGTGACCGAAGAAAGCAACTTTCCGCGCGGCCAGGTAGCCAGGGAGGCTGGCCTGCGCGGCGCATTCGCGATCCCTGTGCTCGTCGGAAACAATGTGGTCGCCGTTCTTGAGTTTTTTGCGCGGGAGTTTGCGCAGCCAGATCAGAACTGGCTCGATGTAGCGGCTCAGGTTGGCACCCAGGTTGGACGCACTTTCGAACGCGAGGCGCGACACGAAGCGGATCGGGCAAATCGGGCGAAATCTGAGTTCTTGTCGAGAATGAGTCACGAATTACGGACTCCTCTGAATGCGATTCTCGGATTTGGGCAGTTGTTAGAGTTGGAAGATATCTCTCCCGAACAGCGTGACTCCGTTCGGCATATTTTAAAAGGAGGTCGGCACCTCTTGGATCTCGTCAACGAGGTGCTGAATATTTCTCGCATCGAATCGGGACACATGCATTTCTCACCGGAAGCTGTGCATCTTGGGGACGTTATCCGGGAGACAGTTGACCTGATCCGCCCCTTGGCCGCGCAGCGGAACATCCCTGTCATTGGCCCTTCAACAAATGTGGATGATCGGCACGTTCTTGCCGACCGGCAGCGGCTCAAACAGCTTCTGCTAAATCTGCTTTCCAATGCCGTAAAATACAACCGGGAAGGGGGGTCGGTAAACGTGGAGTGCACCGAGACCGGGGGACTGATACGATTGAACGTTCATGATACTGGGACAGGAATTCCGGCGCACAAGTTACAGCGGCTCTTCCGGCCCTTCGAGCGCCTTGGGGCCGAGCAAGGCACTGTGGAAGGCACTGGTTTAGGGTTGGCTCTCTCCAAACGGCTGGCCGAACTGATGGGAGCCCGCATCGGAGTGGAAACCGCGCTTGGCAAAGGGAGCACTTTTTGGGTGGAATTTGAGGTCACAGCAAATCCGTTGGAAGTCGCCGATGCGGCTGAAGCGCCCGTTGAAACAACGCAACCTCCTGTTCAGCCAGAACGGACGGTTCTCTACATCGAAGACAACTTTTCCAATCTCCAGTTGATTGAGCGCCTCTTTGCCCGGCGGCCCAATTTGAAACTCCTCGCGGCAATGCAGGCAGGTTTGGGTTTGGACCTCGCAGTTCAACATCTTCCCGACATGCTCCTTCTGGACCTGAATCTGCCGGATATGTCAGGACTTGAAGTTTTAGCGCGCCTGCGAACCAATCCGCACACTTGTGAAATTCCCGTTGTCGTGATTAGCGCCGACGCCACTACCGGCCAGATAAGTCGCCTGTTGGCAGCAGGAGCCGCAGCCTATCTAACCAAGCCCTTGGAAGTGCCCAAATTCCTCGCAACAATCGATGAAGTTCTTGCGCGGCGGAATGCATAGACAGTGGCTCTCGCCGAGCCCATGACCTGAAAGGTGATTTTTCAATGTTTCCACCAATTCAAGGTCGATATTGTCCGATTGGACGTAAGCGTCAGCCCGACCACGTCTTGACAGACCTCCGGTAGATTCTGATTTCCGGTCAGAGATGTCGTAGCAAGATGCGCTATGACATCTACGCTGCCGCGCGAGAAGCGGTGCGGGATTGA
>Ga0105237_10005697_pt1 | contig 14011 bp, 9 predicted proteins | sample KBSC24metaG_FD_81520 | JGI IMG/M metagenome (GOLD analysis project Ga0105237, IMG submission 81520) | Corn rhizosphere microbial communities from Kellogg Biological Station, Michigan, USA - KBS C2-4 metaG | ecosystem: Host-associated > Plants > Roots > Rhizosphere > Soil | place: Michigan, USA...
AGCGCGCAGGCGCAGATCTACAATTTGAATGCGCCCACAAGCCTTCAGAAAATGGATTTTGGCTCTCCGCGCGACCCGAACAATGTATACGAACCGGACTGGAACAACTTCGGTCCCAGGTTGGGCTTCGCCTGGACCGTAGGCGACAAGGGAAATACTGTCATCCGGGGCGGTTCCGGCGTACTCTTCAGCCAGCAGTTGTACGCCATGCTACAGAATCAGGTCACCGATCCGTTTCTCCCTTCAACGGTAACGCTGAATCAAACCGATACAACCGCGCTCGGCCTGAAGTGGCCTCTGTCCGGCGGTCAGCTGCAGCAACTGCTGTTGGCTAAAGGAAACGGCCAGAAGACAGTATTTTCGCTCATCGATACGCATCTCGCGAATCCATATACGATTCAAACGAATTTTGATGTGGAGCAGGCGCTGGGCGGGTCGTGGATGGCCGAAATCGGTTATCTCCGAACGGATGGCGCAAGCTTCCCCATGGAACTGCCGCTCGCGCAAGCATTCGACCGGCAGACCGGCCTGCGGCCGAATCCCGCGCTCGGAACTCCTAGCGGGTATTACATCACCAGCCAGCAAACCATGGTCTACAATGCGCTGCAGGCTTCGATCCGCAAGAGGCTTTCCCGGGGCCTGGGGATGGACATCCACTACACTCTGAGCCGCGGATTCGCGGATCAGGGCGGCTCGCTGAGCTCGGCGTTTACGAATTCCGACATTTATGTCACACAGGATTTCTTCCATCCCTTCATCGATCGGGAGCCTCTTTCCCAGGAAGCCCGGCACCGCATCGCCACCAATGTTATCTATGAACTTCCGTGGTTCAAGAAGGGTAATGGATTCGTTTCACGTGTACTCGGAGGTTGGCAGGCTTCCTCTATCTTTACTGTCCGCTCGGGTATACCACTGAGAATCTCGCAACCCTCCGGCATCGCCATGAGCCGGCCGGATTTTGTCGGAGGCAATCCAGTCCTCGATAACTATCGGACGACACGGGCCTACATCAATAAGGCGTCGTTCGCACTTGTGCCGACCTACGCGACCACGAATGCGACAATTCGCCCCGGCACCCAGAATCCTGCGGACGTTCGCAGTCCGGGGAACTGGACGGTAAATCTGTCCGTATCGAAATCAATCGTGTTCAACGACAGAATGAGGCTCGAGATTCGTGGCGATTCGTTCAATGTATTGAACCACGTGAATTACAACAGCCCGAATACAACCATTACTTCCCCCATATTCGGAACACTCACTAGCGATGCCGGTCCGCGTTCGGGGCAGGTTGGCGCGCGATTTGTGTTTTGATGGCGCGAGCGGAAGTATAATTGCAGTGGGCGCGATGGAAGGCGGAGGTGGATGTTTAAGGCAGCAGCGATCGTAATCCCCATCCTGACTTTCTCGTCTGTGGCCGCCTCCGGTCAATCTGTTGGTCCGGCTGCGAAGCAGGATCCAGCAGCTTCGGCGAGCGCAGTTTTCACCAAGTATTGCGTCACTTGCCACAACGCCCGTTTGAAAACGGCGGGGCTTGTGATCGATCCTGCCGGCCTTTCTCACGTGAGCACGGATGCCGAAGTGTGGGAGAAGGTCATTCGCAAGCTTCGGGCGAACACCATGCCTCCGGCTGGAATGCCGCGTCCGGATCAGGCTGGCTACGATTCTACGGCATCGTTTCTTGAAGCTGAGCTCGACAGCGCCGCCGTCGCGAAACCGAATCCCGGCACCCTGCCTCTGCTTCACCGCCTGAGCGGCACGGAATATCAGAATGCTGTCCGCGATCTTCTGGCGCTCGACGCTCTCCCCAAGGAGATGGATTATTCCCTGCTGTTCCCGCCCGATAACTCAAGCAGCGGTTTCGACAATATCGCCGACCTTCTTTTCGTTTCTCCGACCACGATGGAGGGTTATCTCAACGCGGCGCGGAAAATCAGCCGGCTCGCCGTGGGAGATCCCAGTATGCCGGCGATGGTCAACATCTACAGACTTCCCGCGGAGCAGCCTCAGGAAGAACGCGTGGACGAACTTCCCTTCGGAACGCGCGGTGGACTGGCCGTCCGCAGCGATTTTCCCGCGGACGGCGACTACGTCATTAAGGTGGACCTCGCGAGCCCGCCCCGGGGAAAACAGGAGATCGAGGTCAGTGTGGACGGCGAACGATTGCAGCTTGTGTCGGTCGGAGACGGGGCAGGCAGCGGAGCCCCTGCCGGAGGCCGCGCAGCCAGAGGGGCCGCGCAGAAGCCTCTCGAGATGACTATTCCTATCAAAGCCGGACCTCGCCTGGTGGGAGTGACATTCGTTCAGCACACCGAGGCTCGCGATGAAACGATTCTTCGTCCGCGAACTCGCGGAAGAGGCACCGAGCCGGCAATCGACAGCGTCACGATCAGCGGACCGTTCCAAGCGTCGGGTCCGGGAGACACGCCGAGCCGTCACGCGATCTTCGTGTGTCGTCCCGCGAGCGCGGCCGAGGAGCTTCCCTGCGCCGAAAAGATTCTCGCGAACCTGGAGCGGAGGGCATACAGGCGCCCAGTATCCACTGCCGATGTCAAGGACCTCCTGCCGTTCTACACGGCAGGCCGCACCAATGGAAGCTTCGATCGCGGCATTCAGAAGGCGCTGGAGCGAGTGTTGGTGAGTCCGCAATTCCTGTTCCGCATTGAACGCGATCCAGCCAACGCCGTACCCGGCTCCATCCATCGGGTGAACTCCTTGGAGCTTGCATCGCGGCTGTCATTTTTCCTATGGAGCAGCATTCCGGACCGGGAGCTTTTGGATCTTGCCGCCGCTGGGAAGTTGAACGATCCTCAGGTGCTGGACCAACAGGTGCACCGGATGCTGGCCGATCGCCGAGCGGAATCGCTGGTTACCAACTTTGCCGCGCAGTGGCTCTTTTTGCGCGACATAGAGGCCAAACAGCCTGATGGGCTCTTATTTCCCGACTTCGATGAAAATCTCCGGAAGGCATTCCATCGCGAGACCGAGCTCTTTCTGGACAGCGTTCTGCTGGAAAATCGCAGCGTGCTGGATTTGCTGACCGCCAACTACACCTTCGTCAACGATCGGTTGGCGAAGCATTACGGTATCCCGAACGTGGAGGGCACCTATTTTAGGCGGGTGACATTCCCCGCAGGCAGCATGCGGGGAGGCCTCCTGGGTCAAGGCAGCATTCTGACGTTAACCTCCTATTCGACCAGAACCTCACCGGTGGTTCGCGGCAAATGGGTGCTCGAAAATCTTCTGTCATCGGCTCCTCCTCCGCCTCCCCCGAACATCCCGGCGCTCAAGACGGAAGCCTCGGAGACGGGCAAGGCGTTGTCGATGCGCGAGGCTATGATTCAGCACCGTGCCAATCCATCCTGCGCCAGTTGTCACGCCCGCATGGATCCAATCGGCTTCGCAATGGAAAATTTCGACGCGGTGGGCCGATGGCGCGATACCGACGCGGGCCAGCGCATCGACGTATCCGGCGCCTTCCCCGACGGAACAAAATTCGACGGAATGGCGGGACTCAAGAAGGTCCTCCTGGCGCATCCGGATCAGTTCGCGGGCACAGTGGCCGAAAAGCTTCTCATGTACGCCATCGGACGGAATCTGCAATACTACGACGCCCCGGCCGTCCGCGCAATCCTGCGCGATGCAAAGGCGAGCAATTATTCGTTCGCCTCCATGGTTATGGGGGTCGTCAAGAGCACGCCCTTCCAGATGAGAGCCGCGCAAAACGTTCAGGCGTTGGCGCAAGTAAAATAAGGGAGGAGACGGCGATGATGTTTATCACGAAAAAGAGCCTGGCACGGAGGACATTCCTGAGAGCGGCCGGGACGACACTCGCGCTTCCGCTCTTGGACTCCATGATCCCGGCGCTTTCGGCGAAGTCCGCCAAGCCCAATCCGAGGCTCGGCTTCGTGTATATCGCGAACGGAGTGATTCAGGACCAATGGAATCCCACTGCGGTAGGCACGAACTTCGAACTCACGCCGATTCTTAAACCTTTTGAGCCGGTTCGAAGCCATATTAACGTCCTAAGCGGCCTCGCGCATTTACAGGCCGACACTTTTGGCGACGGAACGGGCGATCATCCCCGCGCATCCGCCGCATGGCTGACCGGCGTTCACGCCTGGGATCGGACCAAGCCCGGTGTCGAGGTGAAATTGGCGACCAGCGCGGACCAGATCGCCGCGCGAATCATCGGCCAGGGTACCCGCGTTCCGTCTCTCGAAATGACGCTGGATAATCCCACCCAGGGCTCATGTGATTCCGGGGACTGTTTCTACGTGAACACCGTTTCCTGGCGCAGCCCGACCACGCCAAACCCCACGGAGTCTCATCCCCGCGTGGTGTTCGAGCGCCTGTTTGGCGACGGTGGAAGCCCCGCGGAACGCGCCGCCGAGGAACAAAGCACCGGGAGTATCCTCGACTCTCTTTCGAGCGAGGTCAATAAACTGGCCACTACCCTGGGGCGCGGCGATCGGACCAAACTGAGCGAGTATTTGGACTCGGTTCGGGAGCTGGAGCAGCGCGTGAAGAGCGCCGGAGCGGAGGAAGAGTCTCCGATTGAGCTGCCCGACCGCCCCGTGGAGGTGCCGGAAACGTTCGAGAAGCACGCCAAGCTCATGTTCGATCTGCAGGCCCTGGCCTTTCGCGCCGACATCACCCGCGTGTTTACCATGATCCTGTCGCGCGAGCTTAGCCCACGCACGTTCCCGAACATCGGCGTTCCGGAACAGCATCACGCCGTATCGCATCACCGCAACGATCCCGAACTGATCGCGAAGAAGGCGAAAATCGACACCTACCAGGCGGAGTTATTCAGCTATTTCCTTCAGCAGCTTCAATCCACCCAGGACGGTGACGGCTCGCTTCTCGATCACAGCCTTATCGTATATGGCGGCGGCATGGGCAACGGCAATTTGCACCGGCATACGGATTTGCCGTGCTTACTGGCCGGCAAATTGGGCGGGCAATTCAAGACGGGACAACATCTGGCTTATCCGGAGAACACACCCATGGCGAACCTGCTGGTCACCATTCTCGATAAGGCGGGCGTGCAAATCGATAAAATCGGGGACAGCACGGGGCCGATGATGCCCGACTATCTATCCGTCGGCTAATGGCCGCTACTTGTGCTCCAGATGGATGAAGCCGCGCTGAATGGCCTCCGTCGACGCGCGCGTACGGTCGTGAGTGCCCAGCTTTCTCAACACGCTCTTCACGTGATTCTTGCCCGTATCCTCGGCGATTCCGAGCTCGTACGCGATCTGCTTATTGCTCAATCCCTGCACAAGCAGATTCAGCACCTCGAGTTCGCGAGCACTTAACTCGGGCATGGGAACCTGCGCCGCCAGCGTTGCCAGAACAGACGCGGGCAGGTATTGATGACCGCTGTACACGGCCCGGATGGCGCCAATCAGTTCATCCTGGTGCATGTCCTTGGTGAGAAATGCCTGGGCTCCGGCGCGTAAAGCCCTCCGAATATCTTCATCTCCCCCGAAAGTGCTCAGGGCGATGATCCGGGCTTTTGGAAATTCGACGCGAATTGCGGCGGCCGCCTCGTAGCCGGTCATGACGGGCATGCGCATGTCCATCAGAACGACGTCGGGTGGGTCGGCGCGATAAAGGGCCACGGCTTGTTTGCCGTCAGCCGCTTCCGCCACCACAATCATGTCCGGCTGCGCACCTATGATCGTGGCCATCCCTGCGCGGGCGATCAGGTGGTCCTCCGCGATCAGAATTCGGATGAGTTTGTTTCTAGGCAAGGGGGACCTTCACTTCCACTAAAGTACCGGAGCCCAAGTCGCTCGAAAGCGCGAACTCGCCGCCGAGCCGTTCTGTCCGCTCGCGCATCCCAAGGATTCCGAAATGGCCGGCGAAGAGCGAAAAAGCATCCGACGGCCGGAAGCCTTGCCCGTTGTCCTTCACGCGGAGCCGCAACACCCGTCCGGCGATTTCGAGCTGTACCAGAATGACGCTGGCCTTGGCGTGACGAACTGCATTCGCGACGGCTTCCTGGGCGATGCGGAGCATGTTCTGCTCGACATCCGCGGGCAAAGGCTGGAGAACTTCGGCAACTTCCACCTTCACCTCCACCCGGCTGCCCGCCGCCCACAATGGCGCCGAGGTCACCAGTGTGGCAGGCAGGTCTTTCTTTTCGAACTCCGAAGATCGCAGATCGAAGACCGATCGCCGCGCCTCGGTTAGGCTGTGCCGCGCCATTTTGCGGGCCAGATCCAGGTGCTGCTGGGCGAGGTCGACGTCTTCGCGCAGTTTCATGGAGAGCGCATCCAGCTGGTGCGAGATCCCGATCAGTCCCTGCGCCAATGTGTCGTGAATCTCCCGCGCCATCCGCGTGCGCTCTTTCGCCACCAGCACGAAACGGCTCTGAACACGCTTCAAGCGGATATAGTAAAGGCCGTATACTCCTCCCAGAAGTGAAACACTGCATAACGCATAAAACCATCGCGTTTGATAAATATGGGGTTGAACTTCAAAGGCGAAGCGGCTCTCCGAAGATCCGCCTTTGAGCAGAATCGCCTGCACTCTGAAGTTGTAGCGTCCGGGCGGCAGAGAATTATAGGTGATCTCCCGGCGACTTTCGGCCGGAGTCCAGTCCCGGTCCAGGCCTTCCAGCTTGTAGGAATAACGTAGCCGCTCTGGCGCCCCCAGGTAGAGTCCTGTATAGCGAAATTGTACGTTTCCCGTCCCCGGCTTGAAACTGGTGAACGCGGCCGGATTGGTGGCGTGACCGTCGACAATAATTTCGCTGATGTTGGTGAAAGGAACGATGACAGCGGTATTCTTTGAAACTGTCCGTGAATCGATCATGGCGACTCCGCGGCCGGTCGGGAACCAAAGGCGCCCGTCGCTAGTCCGCGCCCCTCCTCCGGCAGCAGGCACCGCGGGAGCGCATTGCGCGCTCCGAAGTCCATCGGCGACGCCGTAATTGTCGGGCTTTAATTCCCGAATCTTCCCGGCGGCGAAATCGCGAAGCTCCCGTTTTGCAATCCGGCAAATACCGCGTGTGGTGCTGAGCCAGAGATATCCAAGGCCATCGTCTTCGATATGCGATACGTTGTCGCTCAGGAGTCCATCGCGCGCGGTGAAATTGTGAAAAGCGCCGTTCCGGAACAGGCTCAAGCCGCCACCGAACGTCCCGACCCAGAGTGTGCCGTCCGGCTCGGCATAGAGCGAGCGCAGTTCGTTGCTCCCGAGGCCGTCCTTCGTCGTAAAGCGCCGGGTGCGCTTTTCCGCGCCCAAAGTGTTCTCTATCTTCCAGAGACCGGTGTGCAGAAGCGCCGCCCAGATGGTCCCGTCCGGAGCCTCAAGGAGCGAAACTCCGAACCCCGAAGCGATCGAATGCCACTGCGATCCATCGAACTCGAAGACGCCCATCGAATTTGCCGCCCACAGGTAGCCATGGCGATCCACGAGCGCGTCATAAACGGATCGTGTTTCCGGATTGGGCACGACGTAGTGCGAGAATTTTCCCGCGCGTAGCCGATCCAGTCCGCCTTTGGATCCGATCAAAAGGTCTCCGTTTGGGTCGTCGCGAATATTGTAGACCTCGTTGTCCGACAGGCCCTCGTTGGTCCCAAACCTTCGGATCTTCCCTGGTTCAAGCTGAACCAGGCCGCTATCGTGATACCCGAACCATATTCTTTGGCTAGTGTCCTGGTGAACCACGAAGGGCTCGTCGCTGGGCAGTCCCTCGGGCTGGCCGTAGGTCGTGAAAAGATCGTCGCGGAGACGAGTCACGGAACTGTTGGTGCCGACCCAGAGATCGCCTTCGCGATCCTCGAACAGTGCCCAAACCAGGTCCCGGTCCTCTTTGGTCTCTGCGGGAAAGGTGGTGAACCGGCCGTTTTGAAAGCGGCTCAGGCCTACCGATGTTCCTATCCATAGATTCCCCGCGCGGTCCTCGCGCATCGCCAGCACAAAATCGCCCGGAAGTCCGTCGCGCGCCGTGTATCGCTGTGTGCCACCATCGGGCCGCACCAACACGATTCCCTTGGTTCCACCGATCCATAAACCGCGTGCGTCTTCTAATATCGAAGTGACAATGTTCCCGCTCAGATCCTTAGCATAGAAGGGGATAAAACGGTCTCCGGACAGCTTCGCCACGCCCCCTTTACCGCCGACCCATATCCCATTGTCGCGGCTCGCATAAATCACCCGGCCGGGTGTGATCGGATCGACACTCGCCTTCGGGAAGTTTGTGAACTTGCCGTTTTCATATCTGCTGACGATCCCGCCCGCGGCGAGCCATATCGCTCCGTGATGATCCTCGGTCAGCGCGGTGACCGAGCCCGGCGGCAGTCCATCCTTTGCCGTGAAGACCTTGAAGATTCCTTTCGAGTACCGCGCCAATCCGTCGAATGTACCAATCCATAGATCGCCGTTTCGGTCCACGCAAAGTTTCGCGACCGTATTGCCCGGCAGCGATCCGTCGCTCTTTGTGAACGTCACGAAGTCGTAGCCGTCGAAGCGAACCAGCCCTTCGTTCGTGCCCAGCCATAGGAAGCCATCCTGGGTTTGTGTAATGGCGCGGACCGTGTCTTGTGGAAGACCTTGTTCTTGCCTCCAGACGGTTCGCGTGTATTGCGTAAGCGTCTTGGCCGGGTCGAGCGCCAGCACGCTCCCGGACAGCGCTACGAGGATACCGACCTGGGCTTTAAGTGAACGCATTTCCGCCACAGGCTAATCTATCAGACATCGCAAGTAAGAACGAAGTTCTTTGTGAAGGCGATGACCCATCCGGGTCATTGACCGTACCGGAACGGCATGATAGCTTCGTGAAGCGCGTACGCTTGAGGAGACATCTGAATGAAGCATTTGATTGCTTTCACGGCACTGTTAGCGAGCGCGGCAGCGCTCATTGCGAGCGAAGCAGCCGTTTACGTTGACCACGATACGGCCGCGGCGGCCTTCAAAAAGGGAGGATCGTTCGCAAAAGGCTCCGATTTCGCCGCCTCCGGCGCGCACCGGGGTAAAGCCGGTCAGGTGGAAGTGCACGAAAAGGAAACCGACATCATATATATTACGGACGGCGAGGCGACCTTCGTCACGGGCGGCACCATGGTCGGCGGAAAGTCGTCGAGGGCGGGCCAGTGGCTCGGCACGGACATCCAAGGCGGCGAGTCTCATCATTTAACCAAGGGCGACATCGTCGTGGTTCCAGCCGGAACGCCGCACTGGTTCAAAGAAGTTCCTTCGGGCATCGACTATTTCCTCGTCAAAGTAGTTAGGCCTTAGGGGGCAATCCCAAGCTGCGAACGTGAAATGGGTCTGGTCTGGCGCATCGGGGGTGGTTCGCGTCGGGGCTCGTGGCTATTTCGTGCAGTTCATGTGGATTCGCCACGGCGCCGATCAAGAAGCATCAGCGGGCACCCGCCGCAATTGAAGAAGTAGCCCATGCCATGGGAATCTCTGAGAATACGGTGCGACGTGACCGGCACTCTGCAATCGCCAACTTTCTGACCACGACGGGGCCAAGGATTCGCAACTATGGGCCGGACGATTACCGAACCATGATTTAGTATGCCCGTTTCCTTACCTGTTGCCAGGTGCCAATGCAGATTAACGGGTAGCGGTGCGATCCCAAAGCGCCGCATCCCGCCCTCCCACTGTTCGCCAATGAGCGGCTCACGCGCTTGCCGTGTCGAGTCAAAAGGACGCCCAGTGTCTCAACCAGTGTCCCTACTGTGGTTCTGAGGAAGCCTTTTGAATGCCACTATTAGGCGGGGGTGTAGATGTGGTGCGCCCCCATCTTCGCCTTTTAGATACCTGTCAAAGGTTGAATCCGGAGTCAACAAAGTGGCCTCAAATACTTCGATCGCCTTAGCCATGTTGTCGAACGTCACCGCCTCCGGTTCCCCGGGGAAAGCCCGCTGAAACTGCTCGACATAGCCCGCCATGCTGCGTAATGTTTCCACAGTCCGTTCGGGCGTGCTGTTCATCTCGACGGCCGCCTGAACAGGCCCCTTGGCCTGTTCGCGCAGATCCTTCGCCCGGCCATCCCAGAACTGAGCGATATTGAGAACCGCGTTCAAGACTGTCGGACTGTTGCGCGGGCCGTTCTGCCACTGGTGACCTATGGACGTTTCCAAAGCGTCCACACCCCCAAGGCCAAGGTTGTGGCAAGTGTTACAACTAATGAGCCAACTCGATGACAATCGGGGATCGAAGAACAGCATCTTGCCGAGTTCGACCTTCGCCGGATTCGATGGGTTTCCTTTCTGTTCAGGTGGGACGGATGGAATGGGTTTGAAGGCAGCCGTCGCTTGGTTCATCAAGTCACCCTGGGCAAAACTCAGAGGAGCAATTGCGATACATATGCCGGCAAACAGCGTCTTCATCCTCATCTCCTTCGTAAGCCTTTGTCCCCAATGGGCGCAGCTACAAAACAATCCGCGCAGAACCTGTAACGTGATCGCCGAGCCTATTTCATTCCCTCTCCGAGGTTTGGCATGCACGTGAAGCGGTCCGCTTAAGCTTCGAGTCTGAAGTGGCAATCCACGGGCCGAATCCGCCGGGTCAGGCAGGTGGCTGGACAGCTTGCCCCAAGTCCCGCCAAGGCAGGTCTAAAGGTCTTGCTGCGTGCGCACAGTACCGAACCGGTTTCGCATGCAAGTTCTGGGAGGAGTGTGCGGTCGGCTGACGATCAAATGTCAGCTTGGACGGTATCCTTGTGCGGAATCACACACTAACTGCGTGGATCGACTCACTCAGAGCTGCTACAGGTTGTCAGAGATTCGACGGGATATGCGGTGCCCGGTCACGCGCGGTCCACGCACGCCATAAGACAAGCCAGATGCCGGCTTCGAGCGCATTCCGAAGTAACTTGGCACGACACATGCACGTGAGCCTTCAGGTTGCGCGAGCTGCAAGTAGCTGACATTCGCGATGGTCTTGTTGTAGGCGGCCAAAGGAGTAGTCATGAAGAGGTTTCTAGTCGGTGTCGTGATCGCCATAGGTGTAATACTCGTTTTGGCTCAGCTCGTGCCGTACGGACGAGGTCACACGAATCCACCCCTCCAGCAGGAGCCCGCATGGAACGTCTCGGAAACCCGTGTGCTTACGAAACGGGCTTGTTTCGACTGCCACAGCAACGAAACGATATGGCCGTGGTACTCGAACGTTGCGCCGGTTTCCTGGTTAGTTCAGCGAGACGTCGATGAAGGCCGTCGAGCCCTGAATCTCTCCGAATGGAACCGTCCGCAGAAGGAAGCGAAGGATGCCGCAAAAACGGTTGAAAAAGGTGAAATGCCTCCACGTTTCTATGTTGCGGTTCATCCGGAGGCCCGGTTGGAGCCATCTCAGCGCGAAGCACTGATCCGCGGTTTGCAGGCGACGATCACTTCAAATGGTCCCAGTAGCGGCCAACAATGAGGAGCGTCAACGAGCGGATCTGCAAAGCCTCACCGGTCTGGAACTCACTGCGTCGAAGAAACGCAGAATCGCTACCGATATTGCCCCTTAACGGGATCTGTAAAGTCTGGTGCTCTCCCTCCCATGAAGAGTTCGAATCCAGGATGGGGAGCCAAATTTATCAAATACTTCGAGTCCTGCATCTCGCTAGGCAGGCGGTCGATTTCGCGCAGTGTGGGGACTCTTGTGGGGATGCTGTTTCACCCTGCGCAAAACGTCGCTCGCCGTGGTGCTCCCGGAGTTCTGGCATGCCTTCGGACGCGCGTCCATAGGCCTCTTCCCGCACGAATCGCGCGATGGCCGCTGGAATTTCCGATCATGTGCGGAGGTGCGGGAACGCTGGAATCCGCGAAATGTCCACAGGCCCATGGAAACCTAGGAGCGAATCCCGCTCGTGTTAGCCATCGAGCTATCTAAGCGTCACACGGCCGACCCCTTGTTTTTTGGCTCGGGGCAGTCGGGACACGTCCTTAAATGCACCGCTTGTGTTGTCCCGAGTCGATTGTCTCTACTCGGGACGGCCGGGACACTCTAACGAGACCGGGAAACTTGTCAGCCACGAGTTTATAGCGATCCTGATCTCCTTAGCAAGCTCCGACTATAAGGCGTCATTGGATGGTTGTAAAGTATTGCAACGGAAGATGCAGGGGGCGTTCTTCTTTCGCACGAACCAACAGGGCTCATGTTGGAACCAGTAGAGCGTCCCGAGTGGCGCGATCGCGCTGGCCTCAACGGCTATGGACCGGCTGAGGCGAGCTACATGATGTCTGATCTCCGTACGGGTTGCCGACCATGCGGCGAGATAGGTTTATCGACGGGCACAGGTGCGCTTGAGGTGCCACGAGGAGGCCGGCTCCGGGGCGCGCGTTGGTGTAAGATGTCATCAGATCGTCCAACCGGAGCAATCACATGAATGTCCGCCACCTCGTGCCGTCCGTGAGCCGCCGGCTCCTGTCCATGGGATGCCTCATCTTGGCGGCCGGCCTGCTGCCGATTCACGCGTCAGACGTAGACCTCTCGAAGTTCAGGATCCTCATCGAGCCGCAGTACATCGCGGCGTTGGGAGAACCGGGGGCCACCTCCGGCAGCAGCGCGCAATCATGGGGCCTTTGGAGCCAGGACCCGGGCCCGCGCGGTTGCAAGCTGGACCTTTACCCTCAATTGAAGGCGGCCGGCGGCGTGGCGCCGGCACAGTGGAAATTCGACGCAGCGGACTGGTGGCTGGAGGAACACGGCTTGATCATGGAGAAGCCGACCTTTCCGCTGCCTGCTGGGAAATACCTCGTCACGGGCGACCGCAAGGTGACGACCGTGCTTACAATTCAGCCCAAGGACAAGGACGGCATCCAGCGGTGGGAACTCGCCAACGGCGCGACCCTCTACGATGTCACCCATCTCGGATGCCGCTCCGCACGCTACACTCCGGCGACGGCTAACAACTCGTGCTCGCCCTCGAACGTTCCGACCACGGGTTTTCCGGTGAATCCAGGGGCGGCCATGCCCGTCGTGAACGGCTGCCGCAAGCAGGACTACGCGGTTCTCATCATCGTTGGACTGCCCGCCACTCACTGAGTGGCCGCACGCAGGGCGCGATCGCTCGCCACGTGACCACGCCGACACCCGAACGCTACTTCTCCACCGAGTGGCCGGAGCGCCTCTAGAACAGATTCATAGCGGAGAGATCAGACTATTGCTCCCGAGTAACGCCGTAGTGTTTACCGGGACCAGCGGGCGGATTGTCGGCCACTCGTACATTGGCTCGAAACGCCGGGATGGGAAGTTTCGCGGTGCGTAGCTGCTTCCCGGGAAGCTTCCGTTAATGATGATATCAGGCACCAAAGGTGTCCTTTTGGCGATGGCCTAACAGACAGTACACGTTGGTTCGGCTGTAAGTACCTCTTCTGGCCCGGATGCATGGAGAAGGCACCGGTGCGAAGATATCACTATCGCAAGCATGCCTACCTCGTTGAAGTAGGGAGAAATCTCATGCGGTTCATTGAATCCGTTGGCCAGGATATTGCATTTGCGGTCCGTGCTCTGATTAAGAGTCCGGGCTTCACGGCGTCGGTAGGGCTATCCCTGGCGCTGGGGATCGGTGCGAATACCGCCATCTTCAGCCTGATCGACGCGGTGATGTGGCGCATGCTTCCTGTGAAGGATCCAGCGGGACTGTGGGTGATCGACCAAGGCTTGACCTTCCAGCAGTATCGAACGGTACGCGACAACAATCAGGTCGCGGAACTAGCGGCGTATTCCGCAGTCCGTCTCAATGTAAGCGTGGATGGCAGCATTGAGCCGACGGTCGACGGGCAACTGGTCTCCGGCAGTTACTTTTCGCTGCTCGGCGTGAATCCGGCTATCGGCCGAACCATCAGCGTCGATGATGACCGTGTTCCCAACGGACATCCGGTCGCCATGATCAGCTATGGGTACTGGAAGCGCCGATTCGGACAAAGCCCATCGATTCTCGGCAGGGCGATTTCGATTTCCGGAACTCCGTTTACCGTCATCGGGGTCACACCCCGGGAGTTTTTCGGCGTCGAGGTCGGCATGGCTCCGGACGTTTTCGTCCCGGTTATGATGCAGC
>Ga0105237_10005700_pt1 | contig 14001 bp, 18 predicted proteins | sample KBSC24metaG_FD_81520 | JGI IMG/M metagenome (GOLD analysis project Ga0105237, IMG submission 81520) | Corn rhizosphere microbial communities from Kellogg Biological Station, Michigan, USA - KBS C2-4 metaG | ecosystem: Host-associated > Plants > Roots > Rhizosphere > Soil | place: Michigan, USA...
AGCGGATGACATCGACACACCCTCTCGGTTAGGAGGGCGGCATGAACATAAGTGCTTTCATCTGGAACATCGCTGACGACGTGCTGCGTGGCGTCTACACGCGGGGTAAGTATCGCGACATCATCCTGCCGATGACGGTCGTCCGACGCCTGGATGCGGTGCTGGAACCGACAAAGGCGGCGGTGCTGGCGCGAAAGGCAGAGCTCGACGCGCTCGACTTGCCGCCCGCCGCACAGGAACCGGCGTTGAACAAGGCGGCGGCGCAGGCCTTCCACAATGGATCGCCCTTCACGCTGAAGCAGCTGCTGTCACGCCCGAACCCCGCGACGCAGCGGGCGGATTTCGAGAGCTATCTCGACGGCTTTTCGGCCAATGTCCGCGAGATTATCGAGCAATTCGGTTTCCGCAAGCAGCTCGACGCGCTGGAGCGCGCGGGCATCCTCCACGCCCTGCTCGAAAAGTTCTGCGACGACCGGGTGAATCTCTCGCCCCTTCCGATCCGCGATGACGACGGCCGCATCCGCCTGCCAGCAATGGACAACCACGCTATGGGCACGCTGTTCGAGGAGCTGCTCCGCAAATTCAACGAAGAGAATAACGAGGAAGCCGGGGAGCACTTCACGCCGCGCGACATCATCGAGCTGATGGCCGAACTGGTATTTCGCCCCGTTGCCGATCGGATCGGCGACAGCACGTATCTGCTCTACGACGATGCCTGCGGCACTGGCGGGATGCTGACCGTGGGCGAAGCCAAGCTGGCGCGCCTTGCTGCACGGGCCGGTAAGGCGGCGGAAATCCATCTCTATGGCCAGGAGAGCAATCCAGAGACCTACGCCATCTGCAAGGCCGACCTGCTGATCAAGGGCGAGGGCGCGGAGGCGCGCAACATCGCGCCTAACTCTACCCTCTCGGCCGACGCGCATGGACGCCAAGGGCTGCGCTTCGACTTCATGATGGCCAACGCGCCCAGGAAGGCGTCAGCGCGATCCGAGAACGACGAAGGGTCCGCCCGCGAGGGCGGTTCGGGCAGCGGCGTAATTGCCATGGGGGTCTCCTAGGCTGTGTTGACAAAGTGGATTCCCAAACGGCCTGATCTCTGATTCAAGGCTGCACTTTGCGGGGAGCAGCAATGGCGCGTGGCGATCTGACGGACGAAGAATGGGCGGTGCTCGAAGGTCTGCTGCCGTCCGAGCGCGGCCGAAAGGCGCGCCCCTCGCATGACAACCGGCGATTTCTGAACGGCATGCTGCATGTGCTGCGGGTCGGCTGCCCCTGGCGAGACATGCACGGGCGCTACGGCAAGTGGAACTCGGTCTATGTGCGGTTCCGGCGCTGGGCGGAACAAGGTGTCTGCAATGCAATGCTGGCCACGCTGGTCGAGTTCGGGCTGACCGACGACTGGCAGCAAATGATCGACAGCACCACGGTTCGCGGCCCTGTTTCGGCAGCGGGCGCTAAAGGGGGACTCATAAGGAGGCTTTTGGTCGATCACGCGGCGGCTTTACGTGCAAAGTCCACGCCCGCTGTGACAATCAAGGACGCCCTCTTGGCTTCATCCTGACAGGCGGCAAAGCGTCAGATTACGGCGCTGTCGACGACCTCATGGCGCTGCCGGTCAACAAGCCCAAGGCACTGCTGGCCGACAAAGGCTATGATGGCGATGCGGTCCAAGCGAACCTGTTGATGCGCGGCATCCTGCCGATCATCCCGCCAAAGGCCAACCGGCGCGAACCCATCGCCTGCGACTTCCGTCGATACCGAGACCGTAACTGCATCGAGCGCATGTTCGGCTACCTCAAGCATCAACGCCGCATCGCCACCCGCTACGACAAGACCGCGCTGTCGTTCGCCAGTTTCCTCTATCTCGCCGCCATCCGCCGATGGCTGCCCAACTTTGTCAACAAGACCTAGATCAGCCCCTCGATGGAGAGGCTGCAATAGCTGATCTGCTCGAGCGCCAGGCCGACGCTGAAGTCCTTGAAGAAGCCGTAGACCGTGAGGCTGTCGAAGCCCTCCTCGCCGATCCACAGGGCCGGCTGGGCGCGCAGTGCCGCGACGGTGCGCTGGATGCCATCAACGGCCCCCGTCTCGATCATCGACCGCACCGTCATCTTCTTCGCCCAGCTGCGCTCGACGATGGTGGTGACGCCGAACTGGTCGGTTTCCTTCCGGCTGAAGTCGGTCCCGATCGATGGTCCCGCCTCGGTCAGGCCGAGGTCGACGGCCTTGCCCACGAGCAGCGTGCCGACAGCGACGGGGCCCGCGGGATTGTCCCCGGAGATGATCACCCGCACGCTGGCACTGGCGTAGCTCGGCAGGTCATAGATCACGAGGCTGTTCAACTTGCCCGGCTCGGTCGTGAAATAGACGTACCAGTCGCCGATCACGCCGCCGGAGGCGTTGGTGCTGCGGGTCTTGTCGAACAGGTCCGTCCCATCGACGGTGACCATCACCCGCACGGTGTCGGCGGTGGTGTCGATCACCGCCAGCGCATCGACGCGACCCGGCGAGAGCGTCACATCGATCGCGCCGGTCCCAACCGATAGCGTGCCAACCGCCTGGTCGAGCATGGCCCAGCGGTTGGTCGGTCCGATGTCGGTCCATGCCGCGGACCCGGCCGCTATGGGGTTGTTCGTGTCGCCGCCGGCGACGCTCTCATAGATCCGGTGCGTGGCCGTCGAGATGACGCGCGCGCCGGCGGCATAGGTGCCGGGTGCCCAGATCGGATAGTCGGCTTCCGACAGCGAACTCGAGCCGAAGTTCGCGTTGATGATCGGAGTGGGGATCAGGACCTTCATGCTGCCGCCACCACCGGCACTGGCTCGCTTGCTACCACCGAGATTGCGTCACCTCGGCTCTGGCCGGTGACGTCGTCGAGCTTCTTGGCGACGCGCCCGGTATTGCCGGCGATCGCCGCGTTGCCCGCGTTGTTCTCGCTCTGCATCTGGTCGACCTGGTCGACGACCGCCTGCAGCCCGGCGCGCAGATCGGCCATCGCTACCGCATTGTCGTTGGAGCTGCCGCCCGCTGCCGCCTGGGCGGTCGCCGCGGCGGCGAGCCGCGCCGCATCCGACTGCGACGATGCGGCGGCACCGAATGCGGTGATCGCGTTATAGGTCTGCTGCAGGCTGGCTGCCGTCTGAGCCTGGATCCGGTCCAGCTCCTGCCGGCTGGTCGCCGCATCGGCCGCCGCCGTGAGCAACGCCTGCGAGTGCTGGGGTAGCGATTTCGCCGCGTCCTGATCGCCGCCGCGCTGGCCGCATTGAACTGGCCGAGCAGGCTGGCGAAAGTGTTCGAGCCGGTCGCATCGCTCAGCCCGCGGATGCGCTTGATCTCGTCCGTGATGCTGTCGCCGACCGACTTCCATGCTTGGCGCAGGTCGTCCGCCGCCTTTGCGGCGTCCTGCGCGTCCTGGATCGCCCAGATCTGCAGCTGAATGGCGCGGTTGCTCGCGTCGAGCTTGGCGAGGTCAAGCTTACGGATTTCGTCCGTCTTGCCCTGCAGCTCGAGCAGCTGCCGCTCCAGGTCCTGCCGCTCGCTGAGGATGTCGGCCGCGCTCTTGGCGCCCTCCATCGACTGCTGCAGGTCGGCGAAGGCGGGCGCCAGCTTGAGCAGGGTCGCATAGGCGGCCTAGCCGGCGGCGGTGTTGAGGTCCTGCGCCTCCACCAGCTGACGAAAGGCGGCGAGCGTCGGCGGCACGGCGAAGCCGAGGCTGGCGAATACCTTCGCCATCTGCGCGGTCTTCGCCGCGGCCTGCTCCTTCTGGCTGTAGAAGGCCTGGAAATAGGCGTTCGCTGCGTCGCTCAGCGCCGAGACGCTGTCGAACTGATCGGCCAGCCCGAGCTTCGCCCCACGCCGAGGTTGCGCGTGCTGGTGCCGAGCAGATCGAGCGAGGTGGTGACCTGCTCAGCCGTCGAGGCGACGCGGATCAGCGTCTCGAAAGCGCCTTCGCCCACCTTCTGGAAGTGCTGGATGAGCGGGAAGACCGTGGTTGCCATGTTGTCGGCGGCGGCGCCGAACACTGCGCTCAGCTTCTCCTGGATCTGCTCGCCGGTGAGCCCCTTCAGATCGATCTTGCCGATGTCCACGACGAAGCCGTTGAGCCGCTTCTGGATCGCGTCCGTCGACTCACCAAGCGGGCCGGCCGCTGCCTTGATGGAGTCGTTGAAGCTGCGGAGGATCAGCGTGAACTGGTTCGACAGGTTCGGGTCTGCAGGTTGTCGTCGTCCCAGAAGAGGCGCTCGTCGCCGCGGTGGGCTCGGCGGTGATCGGCGACCAGGAGCGAGTTGTTAGGCTCGATCCGCCCACATCCCGGCCACTGGCAGCGATAGGCATCGCGAGCGAAGATACGAAGGCGCGTCGCGCGCCAGCGAGGCGTCTTGTACCATTGCCGCCATGGGCTGGCTGCGTCCGCCCGCGATCGCCGCTATCGAATATGGTGAGCCTTGACGGCAGCGAGGCGAGCCTGGGAGGCAGGCACGCTAATCGTCTTCTGCTCATAGGCTGCCCTAAATCCCGAGCCCCAATCGCCCCACCAACACGAAAACCATAGTTAATCGAAGAATTTTGAGCTAATATCCGAGTCGATGCTAGCAAGGAGGGGCAAGCTATGCCGTGTTGGGTATGTACCGAGAATGTAAACATAAATGCTGATACTTGTTGGCCCGTGGAAGCGGGCAACGCGCAGGCTATCAATTCTGAAACTCATAGCCGCTGCATGCAGCAAATCATGAACCGGATTCATCCGCCTTGGAATGGTCACGGCGTCGCTCCCGCCGGGCAAGTGATTCGAGGGCCGGGAGGCAATAATATCATCGGTTATGTCCGCGGGCCAAATCCGCAGGGCTAGACTTCGTTGCCGAGACCACCCGCGCCAAATTGCGTCAACGCGCTGTGGCGCGGGTAGCTCATGATACGATAGCATCGCAGACTTGCAATGAATATGATGCCGCACAGATGGTATGCGGCGCTTGAGCACGTTCGCTTAACATAGCTTCGCATTGCCGCCCGAGCGCGGTGCGCGCCGGTCGGTTGGGTGGGATGCGCAAGGGTCGTGCCCCAGATCGTCTTTCCCGGAGCTGCTCAAGCAGCGATGCCCGCATGGATGTTCCTGTTTTGTGGTAGCATGGGCAGCAACTGCCAAGCCTCGATTTCAATGCGCAACGACCCGCCGAACTCCACCACGGCGGTCGAGCCCCGCCCCTGCACGACGATGCCGATCAGGCCATCGAACGCGGCCATTCCTTCCACGGTGACCGCGTCGCCCTCTCCGAGGTTCTTCACCTCGCGGCGTAGTGCCTTCCGCCGCTCCTTCTCGGTGCGCAGCCGGTCCGATCGGGCCTGGCGCTCCTCCAGGCGGGTCTCGGCATCGAGCTCCGCCTGCCGCGCGGCAGCAGCATCGCGTTCGGCGCAGCGCAGTCCCTTGACGCTTGCCTCTCGCACCAAGGGCACGCGTCCCGCTTGGTGGAACACCGAGAAGCTAGGATACGGGCTCTGCTCGACGCCCGCCGCACGCACCAAGTCATGCAGCTGATCGGCCCGCGCGAACACCAAGCCCGGCAAGATAGCCAGATCCACGTCGATCAGCTTGCGCCGCTGGCTCATCACCAGGCGACGCCCCTGCCCCTGCCCCTGCCCCGGCGCCGGGCGGCGGATCGTGCGCACTGGCGTCCAGACCTCGAACCCTGCCGCGCTAAGTGACCGCGCAAGCGGCACGAGGCGCGCTGTTCGGCCGCCTCGCCGCAGCCTTCCAGCATCTTGTAATACATCGTCAGCTTCAACCGCCCCGTGAACTCGTCGGTGGCCTGGGCAGGCACGGCCGCCACCACCGCGGTGATCGCCTTTCGAACCATGCCCCGATCGGCCGGTGATACCGGCGCGACGGCTCGGGACAGCGGCTCGATCAGCGCGATCTCGCCCGCGATGAACTCGGCGGCCGTGTCAGTGGCTTTGGCCAAAACGTTCCGCATATTCGTCGTCAATGCAGGCATCGAGCATGCCATTGCCGCTGCGGCTTCGGTTGCGCCGGTGGTTTGCAGTTCGGTGCCCATTGCCTTGGTCCTCGTATTCGTTTGGATCGACGATCGTGCCCCAGCCCTTCTCGGCTGCTTTCTCGACGAGCCGGCCGGGCGGCCACTCGGCGGTGGCGAAGCGCTCGAGCAGCCGCAGCAGGTGGGCGTACGCTGTCTCGGTGTCGGTGAGCTTCTTCCGGCGACGGTTGGCGCGGAAATCCCGCCAGTGCCCGGGTCGACGTCGGCCGGGCAAGCCCAGGCACGAGCCGTCGCGGGCGCTTCGGGCGCGGGCCCATCGTGTGTGTGCGGGGTGGGGGTTAATTTTTGGGGGTTTGGAGGGCTTTTATCGGGGGAGGGGTGAACGTCACTGTGCGTCACTTGTGCGTCACCAGCGTCACATGTGACACTTCGTGACGCTCCCCATAGCGCCGCATGCGCAGCGCACCCTTGGTCGGCTGACCTGCTGCATCCGCCCGCGCCTGGGCGGTGGCGAGCGCCATCGCCACCTCGCCGACGAGCTCGGCGGGCGTACCAGCAGCGATGAGCCGGGCGAGCAGGTCTGCGCTCATTGGGCGATCTCGATCGAGACAAGCACGCGCCCGCCCTTCACCGGCTCGGCCATGATCGGCCGATGCAGGCAGAACAGTTTGTCGTCGACCCCAAGGGCCCCGGCGATGCCATCGAGGTAAGCCTTCAGGCTGGCGATCGCGTTGTCTTGGTCGGGCGCATTGCGCGTCGGCGGGTGGAAGGTCAGCGTCACCGAGAGTGGCGCGTCGGCCGGGAAGCAGGGCCGGCCGGCCAGGATTACAGCTTCGCCACCAACCCGCTTCGCCTTCTTCTTCGCCTTGTGAACGGCCATGTGGTGTCCGCGCCCGTAGGGGCTGAGGATGCGGGGCGGCCAGGGAAGCTCTGCGATCATCAATCTCGATACTCGTGCGCGTGGAACGGTGCGCCGCCGAGCGAACCCGGCGGCGCTGTCGTGTTCAGGCATCCGGCTTGCCCACCAGGACGGGCAGTTCCGTCTCGGCCCGGACGCGCTCCAGCGATTCGCTGAAGGCGTGGTCGAAGGTCCGGTCAGTGCGCCACGGCTCGAACCAGAAGGTCAAGCGCCCGACTTCAAGTCGGCCGAGCCCTGTCGTCAGCGGCGCGCCGGGTATGTGTGCAGCGATGCGCGCGCATGGGCGAGCCAGCGGACCGTCTCCGCGCTGGTGCTGCGGCGCCGTCTCACCTGCCAAGCGCTCGAGCCCAGCTACAACCGTGTCATCGCCCGCTGCCGCCTGCCGGACGGGCGCGACCTTTCCTGCGCCGCCCTGGCCGCCGGCGCTGCCACGAACTGGGATCGGTACTGGCGCCGCTACGATATGGATAATTGCTCATGACGATCGATCGAACGACCGATAGCCTCTTGCAGATCAAGAAAGTTCGGCGTCGCACCGGCCTCTCGACTGCAACGATCTACCGGCGCGAGGCCGCGGGTACGTTCCCGTCACGTATCCGTGTCAGCACGAGATGCGCAAGATGGTACGAATCTGACATCGGGCTATTCGTCGCCAATCCCGGCACCTATCAAAACTCAACAGATCGTTGATTTCTCAGCGGGCACTTTGTGGAATGACAGCTACCGCCAGCCAACGTGTGCACAGAAAAAATTTATGATTGATTCGCTATCGATCATCAACGATGCGTCTGCGCACAGCGGGGGAGTATAGAATGGCGCGCCCACGAGTTTTTGTAATTTCGAAATTCTATGAACTGAAATACCTAAGTTCATAGCTTGAGGTGTTTATCGAATCGTTAGAGTTTGATCCCGTTCTCTTTGAGAAAGGAGATATATCTTTCGATCCAACGATTGCACTTGATGACTCATGCTATCGGGAAGCTGAAGCAGCGGACATCTTTGTTCTGATCATAGGCGGCCGCTACCGATCTGCTGCTTCTAAAGAAACCACTCCAGACAAGGATGCTTTCTTTGAAGAGTACAACAGCATAACCAGGCAGGAGTTCAATGCTGCTCACGCTGCCGGCGTACCCACTTTTACACTAGTGGATAGCGCCGTGCATGCCGAATACGATACCTATAAAATAAATAAAGAAAAAGAAGGAATCAAGTACGCACATGTTGATTCCGTCAACGTTTTCAAGCTACTCGAAGACATATACTCCAAAGCCAGAAACAATGTAGTATTAAAATTCGAACGCGCGACGGACATCACTACGTGGTTGAGGGAGCAATGGGCAGGGCTATTCAAGGAACTGCTCAAATCCAAATCCAGATCTGCTCAGCTCGGAGACTTAAACGCCCGAGCAGGCGAACTCAAGTCAGTCAATGAAACACTTCGAAGCTATATGGAAGATCTTTTGGGGTCTGCAGAACCAAATAAATCTACTGCGATCATCGAAGATCAAAAAAAAGCTCGACTTTTCAAGACTAGCCGCGGTGATAAAGGCTAGCGAAGCCAGTGGCCTTTATCAGATACTCCTTTCACAATTAATACCTTACGATCAAATCGTAAGAGCTACCTCTGAATCTAATACGGCGGAAGAAGCTGTACGACGCATAGGCGATCTACAAGGGAGTCAAACGGCGCCAACACACGATATTATTCTATCATACGGGCGACCTAGAGCCGAATATAATATAGCACGAGAGGCAATTGGGCGCCCACCAGTTGATTCCGACGCCCCCTCCATTTCTGCACAAATAGCAGAATTAGATAGGCATAGAAGAGAGATATTTAAGTTTATCCCAAAATCCACCAAGTTATATAAAAAGTAAAGGTAACACCTCATCGCTTTACCTGCGCGGAGCGAAGCTGCGTAGCTTCGGGCAACCCCTCCATGATCATATCCGCCCAGACCTGCGCCAGCTCGCACCGCCGGTCGCTGAATTGCGCGCGGTTGTAGGCAAACTCGCTCGATGACATGCCCTTGGGGCGGTGCGCGAGCATGAGGTCGAGCACCAGGCGATCGTTGGGGTGGCCGTGCTTGGCCGCCCATTCGTTCATGATGGTCGAGAACGCAGCGCGCCAGCCGTGGGGCACGTGCCGGCCGCGATAGCCCAGATCCAGATAGGCGGACGAGACCGCGCTGCCGGTCATCGGATTGCGCGTCGTCTTGTAGTTCGGGAAGATCCAGGCGCACCGGCCGGTCAGCACGCGTAGCTCGCCCAGGACCGAGACAGCCTGGTGCGGCAGCGGCAGGCGGTTATCATAGGCCTCGTCGCCCTTCTCCTCCACTTCGAGCTTCATCCGCTCGGCCGATATGTGCCACTCGGCCGCCGGCAGCCGCGTGTGGCGCATCCCAGTCCAGCTCCAGGAACTCAGGCCAAGTCGCCGCGCGCAGGACACCGGCGCGCACGCTGGTGAGCGCGAGGAGCCGGTTGGCTAGCTTCACCACTGGGCCAGATCGGGACCGATCGACGCGATCGATCAGCTGGCGCAGGTCCTCGACCTTGGTCAGCGCCGGCTGCTTGCTTCCCTTTGGCGTGGGCTTCAGCGCCTCTCCCACCTCGGCCGCCGGATTTATGCTGATCAGGTGCTCGGCCTTCGCGCGCTGGAAGATCTCGTGGATATAGCCGCGGATCCGCTTGGCGGTCTCGATCGCGCCGCGCGCCTCGATGCGCCGGATGAGCGCCAGGACCTCCCTAGGCGCGATGTCAGTCACCGGTCGGTTTCCGATATGGGAATAGACGTCGCGCTGGAGCGCGCGCTAAACGACGCCGACGTGCCGAGGCGACCAGCGCGGGCTCTCGTCGGCGTGCCACGCCTCCGCGATCACCTGGAACTTCGCGCCCGCCGCGGCGATCGCCGCCTGCCGCTCGCGCTCAGCCTCGACCATCGGATCCTTGCCGGCGCGCAGCTAGACGCGCGCGGCGTCGCGGCGCTCGCGCGCCTCCTTCAGCCCAACGTCGGGGAACAGGCCGTAGCTCGCCAGCTTCTCCCGGCCACCAAATCGGTATTTGTGCCGCCATGCCTTGGTGCCGTTCGGCGGCACCAGCAGGAACAGGCCCTTTTCGTCGGCGAGCTTGTAGTCTCGATCGCGAGCCTGGGCGTTCCGAATCTCCACCGCTGTCAGCGGCATGGGACACTCCCATCCGTTTGGGGGTATCGGCCCGGCACCCCCAAGTCGGTACCCCCACCGCTGCCCCCACGATTGCCGCTCTGCCGCGCCGATTTATGAGAACGTATGAGAAACATCAAAACCTCCCGCGGCGCCCCTTCTAGAGCGCCGCGAGAACAAATGAAATACATGGAGAAGACACACTGGTGGGCCCGGCAGGACTCGAACCCGCAACCTAGCCGTTATGAGCGGCCAGCTCTAACCATTGAGCTACAGGCCCCCCAGCGCCTGCCTGCCCTAGCGGAGCGCCCACCCGGGCTGCAAGCCCAAGCTGCGCGGGTGTCGGCTAGTTCTGGTGCGCCTGCTCGCGCGTTCCGGGCAGCGCCGCGGGGAGACGCAGGGTGAGCAGGTCCGGCGCGATGACCAGGCCGCCCCCCAGCTCCCGTGCCAGGTTCCGTGCCAGCCGCAGCGCGAAGCCCGTGCCGAGCAGCGTGCCGTCCTCGTTCTGCTCGTCGTCGATGCCGAGCACCGCCTCGCCCGGATAATGGCCAAGCGCGCGCGGCCGCGCGATGATGATCGCGACATGCTGTTCGCCGTCCTGGGCGAAGCGGAGCTGCAGCCGCTCGCCCGGCGCGGTGGCGGAAACCAGCGTCGCCATCAGCCGGGCGAGCAGCCGCTCGATCGCGCGGCGGTCGCCGGAGACGGTCATGTCCTCTTGCGGCAGCAGGATCGCCGATCCGCGCAGCGTCAGCAATTCGCCCAGATCGGCGACGATCGCCGACAGCAGCGCGCGCAGCGCCACGCGCCCCTCGCCCAGCGACAGCGCCGCGCTCTCGATCCGCGCCGCGAGGTCGAGATCGTCGATCGCACCGAGCAGCTCGCGCGCCTGCGCACGGATCATCGCCGCCCGGTCCCGATAGGGCTCGGCGACCGGCCCCAGCATCTGCGTCTCGATCATCTCGGCGAAGCCCGCGATCGCATTGGTCGGCGTGCGCAGTTCGTGGACGATCTGGCGGAGCGCATCGGCCTCAAGCGGCGCGCGCACCGGCTCCGCACGCTCGTCCGCACGCGGACGCCGGGCGCTGCCGCGATAGCCGGTGAAGCGGCCGGTGATCGGCTCGAACGCAGGCAGCGCCGACAGCAGCCAGTCGCCCGCCGCATCCGATTCGCCCTCGATCGTCAGCCGGGCATTGGTGAAGCCGGCCCGCCGCCGGAACGCCCCCGCCGCGACGCCGTCGAGCCGGCTGCCACGGGCCAGGCCCTGCAGGTCGAGCGAGAGACCGATCACCGGCGGCCGGCTGACGCCTTCCACCCAGCGCACCACGCCCGCGGCATCGGTCTCGAAGCGGAAATTGCGCGCGCGCTCGGTGCCGGAGACCGCCGCCTTGGCGGCATCGCGGTCGCGGTGATAGGCCTCGATCCTGGCGACGAGGTCGGCCACGGCAAACAGGCCCTCGGGTTCGGGTTCGTCCGCAGCGTCCCGGGCGTCCGCGCTCTGGTCCGCCAACACGAAATCCACCGCGCCGAAGCTTTCGAGCGCGCGCGTCACGGCCGGCGGCAGGTCGCGGCGGTTGCGCAGGACATGCCGCGCACCCGGCGCCAGCGCCGGCAGCAGCGCGATCCATTCCTGCTCGGACAGGTGCGCATCGCGCAGCACCGGCACCGCGACGCTGAGTTCGTCGGTGGCGAGCAGCCGCACCAGTTCGGCAGGCGGCTGCACACCTTCCAGCGCGCGCGCGCTTGCGGCACGGACGGTCAGCGGCACGGTGTCGCGGATCGAATCGAGCGCTTCCAGCACACGCGGCTCCAAAGGCACGCGCCCGCGGCCCAGCAGATCGACCAGCTGGCGCCAGGCAAGCGGCGCGCCGGTAGCCGAGCGCAGGTCCCCGGCCAGCACTGTCTCCAGCGTATCGTCAAAGCGCAGCGGCAACGCCGTCGTCCCCCAAGGTCCTATCACTCACAATCTATTCATACCGCCATGCAACCCATGGTGGAAACAGTCCATTTCGGCACGTCGCAATGTGGGACAATTGCGTTGAAGCGTAATTTTATTATGCTAGGAAGCAGCCATAAGAAACGAACCCACGCAGGAGCCCCAGAAAAAAATGCGATTCGACGAGATCGACGTCCGGATCCTTGGATTACTCCAGGAAAATGGCCGCATGACCAATGTCGAGCTTGCCGAAAGGGTCGGGCTCACCGCCCCGCCCTGCCTGCGCCGCGTCCGCGCGCTGGAACAGGAAGGTGCGATCAAGGGATACCATGCCGCGCTCGATCCGAGCGCGCTTGGCTATAACCTCACCGTCTTCGCGATGGTGAGCCTGAAAAGTCAAGCCGAAAGCGATCTCCGTGCCTTCGAGCAGCTGGTCGCCGAAATCCCCGAAGTGCGCGAATGCCATATGCTTAACGGCGAGATCGACTTCATCCTGAAGATCGTCGCGCCCGACCTGCAGAGCTTCCAGACCATCCTTACGACGCGGCTGACCACCGCTCCCAATGTCGAGCACGTCAAGACGTCGCTCACCATCCGCACCGCCAAGGCGCTGCCCGGCGTGCCGGTGCCGGAATTCAAGGGCTGACCTCCCGATCCGGCGATGCCCGGCGGGCACAAAAAAGGGGCGGTCCCGCGGGACCGCCCCTTTTCTTTTGGCAGATGCCAGCGCGATCAGGAAAGCGCCGGCAGGTCCAGCGCCACCACCCACAGCGCGGCGAGGTCGACCGCCGGGGCAGCCTTGACCTGGCCGAAGCCGGTGCGCGCCTCGTCCTTGCGGCCGAGATTGTACAGCGCGATGCCGCGGTGCAGGTTGACGTCGTCGGTGGCGACGCCGCCCTTCTGCAGCGCGAGGTCGTACAGCTCCACGGCCTTGGCATAGTCGCCCGAGGCGAGGAACGCGTCGCCGGTCTGCGCCGCCATCTTGCCGTTGGCAGCCGCCTGCGACTGCTTGATCAGCGGGGTGAGCGAGCCTTCCGACTTCGACTTGGTCTGCGCCGAGGCGTAGACGCGGGCGATGTCAGCATTACCTGCCGGCAGCTTGCCGTCCGTACGGCCTTCGTCGATCACCTTCACGGCTTCCCAGGGAAGACCGGCAGCGTTCACCGATTCGGCATAGTCGAGATAGTCGTTCTGGTCGGCGAGCACCTTGGTGGTGCGCAGCAGGCGATAGAGATCGATGCGCTGCGCCGCGGTGAGGCGGCCGCCGGCCTGGTCCGCACTGCCGCGCATCACCAGCACGCCCCAGCGCCAGTTCTGCTTGGTCGGATAGTCGGCGATCATCTTCTTCATCCACTCGGCGGTCGCGGCGCGGTTGCCGGTGGCGTAGACGCGCGGAATGGCGAACTGGTACCAGGCGACCGGCGGCTTCTGGCCGGTGGCCTTCACCGCCTGGATCGCGCGATCGACCTCGGCGACGGACTCGTTCGGCTTGCCGGTCGCCGCATAGGCGTTGGCGAGCGCGATCGAGATGTCGAAGTCGGCGTTGCCGGCTTCGCGCGCCTTGGTCAGGTTATCGATCGCTTCCGGATACTTCTTCTCGTTCAGCGCCTGATTGCCGACGATCGTGTAGTACTGACGCTTGTAGATCGGCAGTTCGTTCGGCGGGGTGCGCGGGCTGGCGATCAGGATCGGCAACGTCTTGGTGAGGCCGGCCAGGTCGTTCTGGCCGATCTGCACGCGGGTGCGCAGATAGGCGGCGTAATATTTCTCGTCGTCGTTCTGGGCGGCCTGGTCCAGCGCATCGAGCGCAGGGGCGGCAGCGGCCCAGTTCTTCGCCTGCACGGCATCCATTGCCGGCTGCGCGGCCTTGCGGAAGGCATCGCCCACCTTCAGCGCGTTGGGATCCTCCTTAGCGGCGGCGCCCTTCTTGTCCTTCTGGGCCAGCGCCGGCGTCGACACCAGCGCGGTGGAACCCAGCGCAAGCATGGCAGTCAGCGC
>Ga0105237_10005702_pt1 | contig 13998 bp, 12 predicted proteins | sample KBSC24metaG_FD_81520 | JGI IMG/M metagenome (GOLD analysis project Ga0105237, IMG submission 81520) | Corn rhizosphere microbial communities from Kellogg Biological Station, Michigan, USA - KBS C2-4 metaG | ecosystem: Host-associated > Plants > Roots > Rhizosphere > Soil | place: Michigan, USA...
GTCTGGGCCGGCTGCGCCACGGTGTGGACGGCCCGCCGCGCCCGCCGGCCGAGCAGCGTCCCCACGCCGACCGGGTGCGCCGGCTCGTCGGCCAGGCGCGCCGCGGCGGCCTCCCGCGGGTCGTCGGTCAGCGACATCATCAGCCGCGACAGCGACATGCCGTCGGCGATGCAGTGGTGCATGCGGGACACGACCGCGCACCCGTCGCCCTCGTAGCCGCGCACGAGGTGCATCTCCCACAGGGGCCGGTTGCGGTCGAGCGGGTGGGCGAGCAGGTCGCTGGTGAACCGCTGCAGTTCGGCCGGGCCGCCCGGTGCGGGCAGCGTCGCGTAGTGCAGGTGATCCTCGATGCGGAAGTCGTCGACGTCCTCCCACCACACGGAGGTCGTGCGGTCGACGACACGCTGGCTGAAGCGCGGGAACCGCTCGATGAGCCGCGACTGCAGGACGGCCCGCCACGCCTCGGGGTCGAGCGCCTCGTCGAACCACATCACCATCGTCACGACCGAGCGGTTGGTGCGGCGGTCCATGTGCAGCCACGCCGCATCCGCCGGGGCCATCCGGTACGTGCTCATGCGGGTTCGCCCTCCACGATCTTGACCAGTTCGACCAGCCCGTCGGTGATGCCGCCGACCAGCACGTCCGCGTCGTCGACCGAGTCGCGATCGCAGGTGATGCCGAACTGCAGGTGGTCGGCGTACGAGGTCAGGGCGATGCCGATCCGCACCCGCTCGGCGATGGGCACGTACGGGTAGAACGCGAGCATGCGCCGCCCGAGCAGGTGCACCGGCCGGCGCGGCCCGGGGACGTTGGTCGTCACCGTCGTCAGCACCCGCTGGGGCAGCCGACGGGTGAGCCGCAGCCCGAGCGAGAAGAATGGCGGCGGCACGACGCCGGCGAGCGAGACCCCGACCTGGCCGGCCTCGGCCTCGTGCGACGCCTTGAGCGCGCGGGTGCGGGCGACGACGGCGCTGTGCGCCACCTCGGGGTCGGCGAAGTCGACCGGCAGGTCCAAGAGCAGGCCGGAGACCTCGTTGCCGTCCGTCCGGCTGCCCGCGGTACGGGTCGAAACCGGCACCAGGCAACGCACCGCGTGCGCGCTGGGCCGCTCCTCGCGGGCCAGCAACAGCGCGCGGAACCCGCGGCTGACCATGGCCAGCGCGACGTCGTTCACCGTGCCGCCCAACCCGGCGCGCACGGCCAGCACGTCGGCCAGATCGACGCTGAACGTGCGGTACCGGCGCGGCGTCCCCAGCGGGCCGACGAGCGAGGTCGGGTCGGTCGGGCGCAGCGCGCGGACGTACTCCACCGCGCCGCCGGCCGTTCGCGCCGCGGCGCGGGCGGTGTGCCGCGGCTGCAGCCCGGCGGCGACGACGGCGTGGCCGGCTCGGCGCGCGGCCCGCACCTGGCGGCCCGCGGTCTCGACGAGGTCCTCGGTGCGGCTTCGGGACGGCAGCAGCCGCGGCTCGCGGGCCGGCTCGGGCGAGTCGAGCATCGCAGTGAACAGCGACATGCCACCCAGGCCGTCCACCATGCTGTGGTGCAACTTGGTCAGCAGCGCCCACCGCCCGCCGGCCAGCCCTTCGACCACCCACACCTCCCACGGCGGACGGCCGACGTCGAGGCGCACCGACATGATGCGGCCGATCAGCCGGTCGAGCTCCTCCGGTCCACCCGGCGCCGCGACGGCGGTGCGGCGCAGGTGGTACTCCGGGTCGTACTGCGGGTCGTCCACCCACACCGGCCGGGTCAGGCCCAGGCGGGCCCGCTTCATCCGCCGCCGATAACGCGGCTCGAGGGCGATGCTGCGCTCGTAGACCAGTGACATCTCCTCCGGCGTCGGCGCCGGACCGTCGAACACCGCGATGCCGCCGATGTGCAGCGCGCTGTGGCGGTCCTCGAGATCCAGGAAGGCGGCGTCCAGCGGGCTCAGGTGTTCCATGTCGACCTCGCCTCGGCAGCATTCGGTGGGAGTACTCCCAGCCCACCCGTCCGCGCCGGGACGGTCCAGGGTCCAAGTGCCGCAACCGCCCGGGTCGAGTGGGGCGAATGGCCCGCCGGCACTTCGATACGGCAGGGTGTCGGCCATGAGTACGCAGGCAGCGGCCCGGCCGCGCATCGTCGTCGGCGTCGACGGTTCGGACGGATCGAAGCAGGCCCTGCGCTGGGCACACCACCTGGCCCGGCTCACGAACGCGCGGCTGGACGTCGTCGCCGTGTGGGAGTACCACGCCGTGTTCAACCTGACCGCGTTACCGGAGCTGGAGTTCCCGGCCGCGGACGTCGAGCGGTCACTGGCCGAGACGGTGGACGAGGTGCTGGGCGCCGACCGTCCCGCCGACCTGCGGCTGAAGGCGCTGGCCGGCCCGACGGTGGAGACGCTGGCGACCGCGAGTGAAGGCGCGCTGATGCTGGTCGTCGGCAGCCGCGGCTACGGCGGCTTCACCGGGCTGCTGCTCGGGTCGGTCAGCGCGAAGGTCGCCGAGCACGCCCGCTGCCCGGTGCTGGTCGTGCACGGCGACACGCCCCCGCCGGCGGCCTGATCCCGCCCGAACTTCCCGCCGTCCTCGGGTCGAAGGGCACCTGCGGCACGCTGGGCCGCTCGCGACGCTGGAACCGTGCGTGCATTACGGATCCTCGAGGACGACGTCGACACCCTGGCCGCGGACGGGCGGGTGGTGCACCTGCGCGACCTCGGCCCGGCCGACCTGCCGGAGCTGCTCGCGCTGCACGACCGCGCGTCCGACCGCTCCATCTACCTGCGCTACTTCAGCCCGAACCGCGAGGCGGCCCGCCGCTACGTGACGACCCTGGTCGAGCCGCGCGCGGGCCGGCACGTCCTGGGCGCGTTCGTGGGGTACGAGCTCGTCGGCGTCGGGCTGTTCGACACCGCCGGCGACGGGGACGACCCGGAGGTGCCCTCGGCCGAGTTCGCACTGCTGGTCGCCGACTCCGACCAGCACGGCGGTATCGGCACCCTGCTGCTCGAGCACATGGTCGCCGAGGCGCGCGGTGCCGGCGTGCGGCGCTTCACCGCCGAGGTGCTCGCCTCCAACGCCCTGATGCTCAAGGTCATCCACGACCTCGGGTTCGAGCCCAAGCAGCGCATCGAGAGCGGTGAGACGCACGTCGAGTTCGACCTCGTCGTCGGCGAGCCGGTCATCGAGGCGATCTCGGCGCGGGAGGAGTCGGCCGGCGCGGCCAGTCTGCGGCCGCTGCTCGCCCCACGCTCGGTCGTGGTCATCGGCGCCGGCCACCGCCCCGGCACCGTGGGTCACGAGGTTCTGCGCAACCTGCTGGCCGGCGGCTTCACCGGTCCGGTCTACGCCGTCAACCCGAGGCGCAGCTCGGTGCTGTCCGTCCCCTGCTTCCCGAGCCCGGCCGAGCTCCCCGACACCCCCGACCTGGCCGTCATCGCGCTGCCGGCCGACCACGTCGCCGCCGCCGTGCGGGCGTGCGGTGAACGCGGCGTCCGCGCGGCGATCCTGCTCAGCTCCGGCTTCGGCGAGGCCGGCCCGGACGGCGCCGCGAAGCAGGACGAGGTGCTGGCGATCGCCCGCGAGCACGGTGTCCGGCTGCTGGGCCCGAACTGCGTCGGCGTCGTCAACACCGATCCGGCGATCCGGCTCGACGCCACCTTCGCGGTGGCGAACCGCCGCCCGGGGCCGCTGGCCGTGCTCGCGCAGTCGGGTGCGTTCGGCATCGCGATGCTGGAGGCCGCGGCCGCGATCGGGCTCGGCGTCTCGCAGTTCGTCTCGATCGGCAACAAGATCGACGTCGGCGGCAACGACCTGTTGCTGGCGTGGGACAAGGACCCGCGCACGAAGGTCATCGGCGCCTACTTCGAGTCGATCGGCGACCCGGCCCGCTTCGCCCGCATCGCCGGCCGCATCGCGCAGCACAAGCCCGTCCTCGTCCTGAAGTCCGGCCGCACCGAGGTCGGCCGCCGGGCCGGCCGATCGCACACCGGCGCCGCCGCGAGCTCGGACATGGCGGTCGACGCGCTGTTCCGCGCCAGCGGCGTCCTGCGCCTGCACACGATGCGCGAGCTGCTGGACGCCGCGCGGATGCTCACCGGCCAGCCGCTGCCGGCCGGACCGCGGGTCGCGATCGTCGGCAACTCCGGCGGCCCGGAGATCCTGGCCGCGGACACCGCCGCCGATGCCGGCCTGGTCGTCACCGAGCTGGACGAGAAGACGGTGGCCCGGCTGGCCGAGCTCGGCGTGCCGGCCTCCAGCCCGCTCGACCTGGGCGCGGCCGCGCAACCCGGGCTGGCCGAGCACGTCCTGCGCATCGTCGCCGAGTCGCCGGTGGTCGACGCGGTGGTCGCGGTGTTCACCGACGTCGCCGTCGCCGACCCGACCGCGATGCTGACCGCCGTCGCCGCGGCCGCCGCGGCGTCGCCGAAGCCGTTCGTCGCCGTGCGCTGCGGCGGCCCGGCCGCCACGCTGGCGCTGGGCGACGAGTGGTCGCTGCCGGTCTTCACGTTCCCCGAGGAGGCGGTCGCCGCGCTCGGCGTCGCGCACCGCTACGTGCAGCGCCGCGCCAACCCGCCGGTGCCGGCGACCCGGCCCGTGGGCGTGGACGTCGCGGGCGCCCGGGCCGTGGTCCAGGCTGCCCTGGCCGACGGGCGGGAGTGGCTCGACCCGGCCGAGGGCCACGCCGTCCTCAGCGCGTACGGGCTGCCGGTGTGCCGGCAGGCCCTCGCCGCCGACGCCGACGAGGCCGTCGCCCGGGCCCCCGAACTCGGGTACCCGATCGTGGCCAAGCTGGCCGGTGGCGGCCTGCACAAGAGCGACCTCGGTGGCGTCCGCCTGGGCCTGGCCGACGAGGCGCAGCTGCGGGTCGCGGTGGACGAGCTGACCGCGCTGCACGGCGGCCCCGTCCTGCTGCAGCCGATGGTCGGCGGCGGCACCGAACTGATCGTCGGCGCCGTGCACGACCCGTCCTGCGGCCCGCTGGTCATGGTCGGCGCCGGCGGCGTGCTCACCGACGTCCTCGAGGACCGTGCCTTCGGCCTGGCGCCCCTGCTCACCGAGCGCGCCGCCCGCGAGCTCGTCGACCGGCTGCGCACCGCGCGGCTGCTGGACGGCTATCGCGGCGCACCGTTCGTCTCGCGCGGGGCGATCGCCGACGTGCTCGTCCGCGTTGCCGCCCTGGTCGACGACGTGCCCGAGATCGCCGAACTGGACCTCAACCCGCTGATCTGCCGCGGCGAAACCATCGAGGCGGTGGACGCCCGGATCCGCGTGGCCGAGCCGCCCACCCACCCCGACCCGCTCGTGCGCCAGCTGCGCGGCCCCCGCGGCGGTCGCTGAGCAAGCGGCGGCGGGCGGGGCCTTTCGTCCGGAGGCCGAAGCCGTACGTCCCTGTCTTACGGCCCGCCCGTGTCCCACGCTTGCCCCTAGGGGTGGGTCGCAGCACGCCACCCCTCCGGCCGTGCGACCTCCGACGTACGGTCAGCGCAATCTCGGCAGCTCGCAGGCCAACGGCGCCCACGTGGCCGCGGACGTTTTCCTGCCGGATTGCGAGCCTCGCGCTCGTCGGCACCCCCAACCCAGACGAGCGCGAGGCGCGGCGCCGCTCCCGCCCGCCAGCCGATCGTCAGGTCAGTGGCCGTGTCGCGCCCATGTAGGCGCGCTCCACGCCGTACAGGGGCGTCACCCGGATCGTGTCACCGCTCTGCGGCGCCTGCACGACGACCCCGTCGCCCACGTACACGGCCACGTGGCCGATCGCGTTCACCGTGCCGTCCGGGCTCCAGAAGACCAGATCGCCGGGCTGCAGTTGGTTCAGCGGCGGGTGGTACGAACCGGCCGCGTGGTACTGCGCAGCCGCGTCGTGCGGCAGCCCGCGCCAGGGCCCGAGCGCGTACATCGTGAGGCCCGAGCAGTCGAAGCCGTAGACGTGGCCGTCGTTGCGCGAGTCGGCGTCGACGGCGTGTCCGTACGACGGTCCGTCCACGCCGCCGGCCCCGAAGCTGTACGGCCAGCCGAGCCACTTGGCCGCGCGCTGCGCGATACGCACCCCGCGTTGCGGCGTCCAGTCACCGAGCCGGGGCAATGCGGCGGCGGTCGGGTGCGGCCGGCCGGCCGGGTCGGGCTCCGGCCGGGCGACCGGGCTCACCGCCGTCGGCGGCACCATCACCGTCATGCGCTCGGCCGGCGCCGCCGGGTGCCGCAGGGCCACGAACAGCCCGCCGACGACGAGGCACAGGACCGTGAGCGTGGCGCCGGCCGCCGACAGGGACTTGTGCTCCCGGTCGGCGCGAACGAGAACCGGTTCTCGCGGCACTCCTCGAATCTAGAAGACCGCGGACGAGTCGGCACGCCGGGCCCGGAACGCGGCGACCTTGGCTGCGTTGCCGCACTCGGTCATGCCGCACCACCGGCGGCTGCCGGCCCGCGATGCGTCGACGAACACCCGGGTGCACCGCGGGTTCGCGCAGCGGCGCAGGCGGGCACCGTCCGGACCACCGACGGCCTCGATCGCATCGCGGGCCAGCGTCGAGAGCACCGCGGCCAGGTCACCTTCCCGGCGCAGGCGGCGGCCGCCGGCGAGGACGGGCCGCAGCGGCGGTGCGGCGGCGGCTGCGGCCAGCCGCGCGGCATCGGCGCGACGCACCGAGCGGCCGGCCACCCGGTCGCGGACGGCCCGGTAGATCGCCTCGCGCAGCTCGACGGCGTGGGCGAGCGAATCGCCGTCCACCGCCGGCACCGGCTCGACCAGGTGGGCGGCGCGCAGCCACGCCCGCAGGTCCTCGGGTGCACCGAGCTGCTCCTCGGGCACCTCGTCGTCGCGCCACTTGCGGGTACCGGCGAAGTCGAGCGACGGCCGGCCGCTCACGAAGACGAACCTCACGTAACCACCTTGACAGGTTACGGACGAGCGCGCCAGGGTGGATCGATGAGCGACGTCGAGGAGCACTACTGGTTCGTCGAGCGCGCAATGGCCGGAATGCTCGCCATCGCCGAGGAGCTGGGCGATGCCGAGGTGTGCGCGCGTCCCGACCTGCCGGGCGCGAACTCGGCGTACGGCCTGATCACCCACTGCCTCGGCGTCATGGAGTACTGGGCCGGGCACCTGGTCGCCGGGCGGCCGGTCGAGCGCGACCGGGCGGCCGAGTTCGTCGCCATCGGCACCGTCGCGCAACTGCGGACGGCCGTGCAGGACGGCTTGGCCCGCTTCCGCGCCGACGTCGCCGGCTGCGAGCCGGCGGCCGCACCGCGACACCCGGCCGACTCGGCGTTCCTCGGCCCGCAGCGGGAGCTGACTCAGAACGGCGTGCTGCTGCACGTGCTGGAGGAGCTCGCCCAGCACCACGGCCAGCTCGAGGTGCTGCGCGACGCGCTGCGGCACGGCCGTCCGACCCAGCCGCCGTTCGCGCCCGACCTCGACTGGTTGCAGGCCAAGCGGGGCGTCAAGTGGCAGCGCCCGGGCCCGGACGTCCTGCCGGCGTGGGTGGCCGACATGGACTTCCCGGTCGCCGAGCCGATCCGGGCCGCGCTCGTCGCCGCCCTCGACCGCGGCGACCTCGGCTACCCCGACTGGCCGCGGCACCCGCTCGCCATTCCGTTCGCCGAGCGGATGGCCACGCGCTACGGCTGGACGCCCGACCCGGCGCACGTCCGCGGGCTGACCGACGTGATCCAAGGTCTGCAGGTGGTGACCGAGCTGGCCACGGGACCCGGTGACGGCGTCGTGATCGCCGTCCCCAACTACCCGCCGTTCCTGGCGAGCTTCCCGCGGCAGGGCCGGCGGATCGTCCCGCTGCCCGTGGACGACGGCCGGCTCGAGTTCGAGCGCCTCGGCGACGACGTGGACGCCCGGCTGCTGCTGCTGGTCAACCCGCACAACCCGACCGGCCGGGTGTACACCCGCGCCGAGCTGGTGGCGGTCGCCGAGTTCGCGCAGCGGCACGACCTGCTCGTGGTGAGCGACGAGATCCACGCCGACCTCACTTACGACGGCCACCCGCACGTGCCGTTCGCCTCGCTCGGCGCGGAGGTCGCGGCGCGGACCGTCACGCTCACCTCGGCGACCAAGGCGTTCAACATCGCTGGACTGCGCTGCGCGGTCGCACACGTCGGGCCGGCCGACCTGCGGGCCCGGTGGGATGCGCAACCCCCGGACCTGTTCGGGGCCGTGAACGTCCTCGGCGTCGAGGCGACCCGGGCGGCGTGGGAACTCGGCGACCCGTGGCTGGCCAGGGTTCGGTCGCACCTCGCCGCCCAACGCGACCGCGTCACCGCGCGGCTGCAGGCGCTGCCGGTGCACTACCGGCGGCCGGAGGCAACCTACCTGGCCTGGCTCGACTGGCCGGAGCTGCCCGGCGACGCGCACGCGTTCTTCCGCCGGGCCGGCGTCGAGCTCTCCGCCGGCCCGGAGTTCGGCGGGCGTCCCTCGCAGGTGCGGCTGAACTTCGCGACCTCGGCCGCCGTCCTGGACGAGATCCTCGACCGGATCACCGCCGCGGTCGGCCGGCGCTAACGGGCACTCCGGCGGCGCGCCCGCTCGCCGGCGGTCGTCTCGTCCCGCACCCCGAGGAACAGCGAACCGGCGTAGCGCTGCAAACTTGCCGCGAGCTCGGCGCGCTCGTCGTAGTCCATCGGGAACACCAGGCCGAACGGGGCGCCGATCAGCCGTTGCGGCAACGCGCGCTGCGCCGACGTGACCAGCGCCGGGTGCGCCGCGGCGAAGGCGGCCGGATCACGCGGGAAGAGTCGCACCGCGGTTGCGTCGCCGGCCCGCCGGCGGCGGTTGTCGTACAGCCGGTACGGGTTGTCGCCGCGGATCACCTGCGTCGCCACGACCTCGACGCCGGTGAGCTCGCCCCACGACACCGCGAACGACCGGATCCGGACGTCGCGCCGCAACCCCGCCGGTTCGACGACCAGCCAGTCGGCACCACGCCGCTGCGCCTGGATCCACGCGTTGCCGCAGCCCACGCCGAGCAGCGCGAACGGCAAGCTGACCAGGATCACCGCCACGGACGGCCCGACGTGCCGGCCGCCGGTCGCGATCAGGGTGCCGATGCCGAGGACGAACGGCGCCACGCCGAACACGAGCCCGATCGCGGCGCCGTTGCGCAGGGCGGCCTTGTTGACGCGGTCGAGGTTGAAGCGGCCCGGTTCGGGCTCGGCGGCGACGGGCTCCACGAAGCGATCATGCCGGGTGGCCGGCGGCGCGCCATCATGGGTGGGTGATCGAGGAGCTCACGTTCGTCGACGCCGCGGCGTTCGACACCTGGCTGGCGGCCAACCACGGCCGATCGGAGGGCATCTGGATCCGGATGGCGAAGAAGGCCAGTGGCGTCCCCAGCATCACCTCGGACGACGCGGTCGACGTCGGGCTCTGCTGGGGCTGGATCTCCAGCCACCGCAAGGGGTTGGACGCCACGTACTTCCTGCAGAAGTACACCCCGCGCCGGCCGCGCAGCCGGTGGAGCAAGGTGAACGTGGCCAAGGTCGAGGCCCTCACGCGCGCCGGCCGGATGCGTCCGCCGGGCCAGCTGGAGGTGGACGCGGCCCGCGCCGACGGCCGCTGGGACGCCGCGTACTGACGACCGGTTCCTACGATGGTGGGGTGACCGATACCTCGCTGCGCGAACGCTCGAAGGCGCGACGCCGCGCGGCGATCGAGCGGGCCGCGTGGGAGCTGTTCGCCGAGCGCGGCTACGAGGCGACGACCATTCCCGACATCGCCGAGCTGGCCGAGGTCGCGCCGCGCACGGTAACGCTGTACTTCCCGAACAAGGCCGACCTCGTGCTCGGCCACGTCCGGTCGGCGGCGGGCCGGCTCGAGGAGGCCCTCGCGGCCGGGCAGGACACGATCGATGCGCTGCGGGCGTGGCTGGTCGCCGAGTTCGAAGCAGTGGACGGGCCGACCGCGGCCGCCCTGTGCCGCGTGTTCGCGGCCAACCCGCTGCTGCGCGGGCTGCAGACCGTCGAACTCGCCGGCGCGGTCGAGCGGGGCCGCCGAGCGCTGGCCCGCGAACTCGGGCTCTCCGACGGTGCGCTGGTCGTCCAGCTGCTGACCGGGGCGATCGTCGGCGCCCTGAGCGCCGCCATCGACGCCCGCGCGGCCGGCCACGACGTGGCTGAGGTGACGGAGACCGCGTTGCGGGTCGTGCGGGCGACCGTCAAGGCCGGCGCCCCGCCTCGCCGGACGGCCGCTCGCTGAACAGCGGCCGGTAGGCACTGAAGGGGTGCGGGCGTCCGTCGTCCCAGTTCTGGCACGTCGTCACGAGCACGTCGCCGCTCGCCAGGTGCGCTTCGGGGTGGGGGCGCCGGCCGTAACCGAAGTGGTGCCGGTGCGCAGGGTCGATGGCGATCATCGGTCCGGGGTCGGGTGCCGCCGACTCGTGGCGGCCCAGCCAGCGGGCGAACTCCACGTCGTCTCCGACGACCCGGACCAGCGCCACGCGGTCGTGACCGTCGTCGCGAAAGTCCCACGGGCCGCGGCCCGTCAACTCGATCTCGCGCGCGGTTACGTTCATGCCGCCGGCGACCACGCGGGCGCTCGAGATCCAGTAGACGTGGGTGGCGTCGGCATCCGGCAGCAGTTGCGAACCGCCTCCGCTCACGTGCAGGCATCCGCCGGTTTGGACGATCGCCGAGGAGTGGACGAAGCGGCGAGTGGACAGCGTGTCGCCGAACAACCACACGACCCGCCCGTCCGGCAGCGGCACCGACAGCGCGACGTCGGCCGCGCCCCACCGCGCCGGATCCACGCCGGCGAACATCGCGGCGTAGCCGGCGGCCGAGGTCGGTGCCGAGCGGCGGCACGGGGGCGCGCTGTGCACGACCGGTCTCGCCGATGTCGGCCGGCTGGCCCCGACCGCCTCGCGGGCGGCGGCGACCCATGGCCACGCGGCCGCGACGAGCATCAGTGCGAGGGCACCGGCCCCGATCCGACTCGCCCGCCCCGCCATGACCGCCACCAACTTCTGCGTTACATGGCAAGTTTACCGCTGAATGCATGTTTACGGCGGGCAGCAGAAGTTGACGCGCATCACCAGCCGAACGGCCGCTGGGCGGCACCGGAGGCTCAGGCGAGGGAGTCGATCCACCGCTCGAGGTAGCGGGCCTGCCGGCTCATGATCGTCGCGTCCGAGAAGGTGTTCGCCAGCAACGCCGAGCCCTGGATGCCCGACAGCAGCGCCATCGCGAGGTCGCGGGCGTCGCGCCGGCCCAACTGCCGGAACTGCGCCTCGACCCACGCGCTGATGCGGCCGAAGATCTCGACGCCGGCGCCGCGCAGGGCCCCGTCGCACCGGTTGAGTTCGGCACAGAGCCCGCCGACCGGGCAGCCGTGGTCGGCCACCGTGTCGGCGACGTCCAACCATCCCCGGGTCAGGCCCTTGAGCCGGGCGGCCGGCGTACGCAGCGTGTCGAAGCCGGCGAGCAGGGCCTCGGCCTGCCCGACGTACTCGTCGACGACGGCGCGGACGAGCTCTTCCTTGGTCTTGAAGTAGTAGTAGACGTTGCCGACCGGGACGTCCCCGCGTTGTGCCACCTCGGCCAAGGTCGTCACGTGCACGCCCTGCTCGTGGAAGAGGGTGCGGGCCGCGGCAATCAGCCGCTCCCGCTTCCCGGCGCGTCGTAAGTCAGTCATCTCACTTGCACATTAGCAGGGTGCAGTGCACGATGAGCCGATCGAGTTAGTCAGCTCACTAACTACTTGAAAGAGGCGACTGCCTTGTCGGACCTGACCCTCTCCGAATCCGCACTCGGGACGCGCCACGGCAAGGCGGTGCTCGCCCTGCTGCTCGCCGTCGGCTTCCTCGACTTCGTCGACGCCTCCATCGTGAATGTCGCGTTGCCCTCCATCCGCCGCGACCTCGGCTTCTCGGTGCAGAACCTGCAATGGGTGCTCAGCGCCTACCTCGTGACCTATGGCGGGTTCATGCTGCTCGGCGGCCGGCTGGCCGACCTCATCGGTCGGCGGCGCCTGCTCGTCACCGGCACGTTGGTGTTCTTCGCCAGCTCGATCTCCGGCGGGGCCGCGCAGAACCCGGGGACGCTGGTCGGTTCCCGGCTCGCGCAGGGTGTCGGAGCGGCGCTGATGATGCCGGCCGCACTCTCGATCCTGACCACGACCTTCCGGAACCCGCTCGATCGCGCGAAGGCGCTCGGGGCGTGGGGCGCGCTCGGCGGGCTGGCCTCCGCATTGGGCGTCCTGCTCGGCGGCGTGCTGTCCGATCTGCTCGACTGGCGCTGGGTGTTCTTCGTGAACCCGCCGGTCTGCCTGCTCATCGTCGCCGCGGCCTTCCGGCTGCTGCCGGCCGACGCGGCGCGGCGGCGCGATCGACTCGACGCGGTCGGCGCGGTGCTGATCACCGCCGCGATGCTGTTGCTGGTCTACACGATCGTCGAGGCGCCCGGGCGCGGCTGGGGCTCGAGTCGCACGGTCGGCGAGCTGGTCACGGCGGGCGTGCTGCTGGTCGCGTTCGCCGCGTACGAGGCGCGCCACCCCGAACCGCTCTTCCCGTTCTCGATCTTCCGCATCAAGGGCCTGGGCGAGGCCGACCTCACGATGGTCGTCGCCATGGCCGGCTTCTACTCGATGTTCTTCTTCGTGACGCTGTACCTGCAGAACGTCCTGGGCTACTCGCCGCTGCGCACCGGGTTGGCCTACCTGCCGACGACGTTCGGGGTGGCGCTCGCGGCCGGCGTCGGGTCGAAGCTGATGCTGCGGACGGGCACCCGTCCCCTGATCGTGATCGGCGCGATCCTCGGCGCCGCCGGCATCTTCTGGCTCTCGTTCATCCCGGCCGACGGCACCTGGCTGGCCGACGTCTTCCTGCCGCTACAGGTGATGTCCTTCGGGCTCGGGTTCGTCTTCTTCGGCGTCACGACCTCGGCCCAGGCCGGCGTTCCGGAGCACCGGGCCGGCCTCGCCGCCGCCATGATCAATACCTCCATGTGGCTGGGCGGCGCGCTCGGCATCGCGGTGTTCTCCGCGGTGGCAACCTCCCGGACCAACGATCGGCTGGGGAACGGTGCGTCGCCGTCCTCGGCCCTCACGAGCGGGTTCCAGGTGGCGCTGTTGGCCGCCGCGATATCCCTCGCGGTAGCCGGAGTGCTCGCTCTTCGGTCACGTAACGCGACGGGCTCGGACGTGCTCGCCGAACTGGCCGGCCCGGCCCCCGACGGTGCCGTGCCAGAGGTGGCGCCGGCCGAGGCGTGAGGCGCCGACCGCGGCGGCGACTTCGCGCCGCCGCGGTCTGCGTCACACCCGGTCACGTTTGCGGCCGCCGTTTCGACATCCCTTCCGAGACACCCACTCCTCGCTCGGAAAGGCCCGTCATGGTCGCAACCACTCCCGCGTCGTCGTTCCTCGCGACGAGGCGCGGCAAGCTGATCCTCGCCCTGCTCTGCGCGATCGGGTTCCTCGACTTCGTCGATGCCTCGATCGTCAACGTCGCGTTGCCCGACATCCGCCAGGACCTCCACTTCTCGGTGCAGAACCTGCAATGGGTCCTGAGCGGGTACCTGCTCACCTACGGCGGGCTGATGTTGCTCGGCGGCCGGCTCGCCGACCTGCTCGGCCGGCGGCGCGTGCTCATCGCCGGCACGAGCGTCTTCGCGGCGTCGTCCTTCGTCGGCGGCCTCGCACAGAACGCCGGCACGCTCGTCGGGGCGCGGCTGGTACAGGGCGTCGGGGCAGCGCTGATGCTGCCGGCCGCACTCTCGCTGCTGACCACCTACTTCAAGGAGGGCAAGGACCGGCACGCCGCGCTCGGCGCATGGGGCGGCGTGGCCGGCCTCGCGTCGGCCGCCGGCGTGTTCCTCGGCGGCCTGCTGACGCAAGGCCCCGGCTGGCGTTGGGTGCTGTTCGTCAACCCGCCGATCGCCGTCCTGCTGATCGTGGCGATCGTCGTGATGATCCCGGCCGAACCGCGGGCGGGCCGGCTGGCCAACTTCGACCTGTCCGGCTCCGTCCTGGTCACCAGCGGGTTGCTGCTGCTCGTCTTCGGCCTCGTGCGCGCGCCGA
>Ga0105237_10005704_pt1 | contig 13994 bp, 11 predicted proteins | sample KBSC24metaG_FD_81520 | JGI IMG/M metagenome (GOLD analysis project Ga0105237, IMG submission 81520) | Corn rhizosphere microbial communities from Kellogg Biological Station, Michigan, USA - KBS C2-4 metaG | ecosystem: Host-associated > Plants > Roots > Rhizosphere > Soil | place: Michigan, USA...
AGCATGATTGGTCCAGAAATGGTCCCCTCTTTCCGGATCATGCGCCCAGCCTAAATCACGGCCGGGGCCGCTCGCATGCGAGGCGTGTACCCGGATAAAGGAAGCGCGGGGCAGAGGCAAGCAAATAGGGCCTTTTGGGCTCAAAGAGCTGACGCCAACCCCTTGATATCCCCGGAAAATCTGGACCGCTGCGCGACCGGCGGCGGTCGGTCCAGACGGTTCGCTTCACAAGGCGCCGGCGCGCCCGGTTCACGCATGGTCGCGATGCGTGGCACCCCGTTGATGCCGGGGAAGAATCCGTGTCTTTGGTGCAGCCGGGCGTTAGCCGGCCCGGAACCGGCACCGGGCCGGGCCGCGGCGCATCGAGGCCAATCGATCTCCGCCAATGTCCGCGCCCGATCAAACCACTTCGCAGACCAGGCCGGCAAGGCTCTGGATCGCCAACCAGCCCTATCTCCTGCTCTGCATCACCGCAGCCTGCTGGGCAGGCAATGCCATCGTCGGCCGCCTTGCCGCCGGCCACATTCCGCCGGTCACGCTGTCATTCCTGCGCTGGTCGGCTGCCTTCCTGATCATCCTGCCGTTCGCCTGGAAACATCTGAAGCGCGACTGGGCCGCGATCCGCGGCAAGCTCGGCATCATGATTCTGGTCTCCATCACCGGCATCGGCGTCTTCAACACGCTGCAATACTGGTCGCTCGAGTACACGACCGCGTTGAACACGCTGCTGCTGCAATCGGCCGGGCCGCTGATCGTCGCGGTGTGGTCGCTGGCGCTGCTCGGCATCCGCCTGACGCCGGCGCAGGCGGTCGGCGTCTTGCTGTCGCTGGCCGGCGTTCTCGTCATCCTCACCGGCGGCGACGTCACGACGCTCACCAACATCCAGTTCAACAAGGGCGATCTGATCTTCCTGGTCGCGCTGACGAGCTTCGGCCTCTACTCCGTGCTGACCCTGAAACGGCCGGCGATTCACGGCCTGTCGTTCGCCGCCTTCACCTTCGGCGCCGGTTCGGCCGCGCTGATCCCGCTCTTGGCCTATGAACTGCTGACGCGGCCGGCAATGACGCTGGACGCGCACAATCTGCTGACGCTGTTCTATGTCGCGGTGTTTCCCTCGATCGTCGCCTATCTCTGCTTCAATCGCGGCGTTCAGTTGATAGGCGCCAACCGCGCCGCGCCGTTCTTCCATATGGTGCCGGTGTTCGGTGCGGCGATGGCGATGGTCTTTCTCGGCGAGCAGCCGCACGCCTTCCATGTGATCGGCTTCGCGCTGGTGCTGACCGGCGTCTACACGGCGTCGCGAAGGCAAAGGTAGCTCCTTCAGTTTCGTCATTGCGAGCGAAGCGAAGCAATCCATCTATCCCCTTGTTGTGCTATGGATTGCTTCGTCGCTGCGCTCCTCGCAATGACGATCGACTATCCCTTGGCGGTCGCGAATTTGCTGTAGGCCTCCGACGTCGCGATGATGACGTGCTCCGCGCAGCCGTTGCGACGGTGCGGATCGGATTTGGTCTCGTAGTCGGCCGACGTCATCATGTCGATGAAGGCAGCGACGGTGGGATAGTAGACCAGCGCCACATAGTCCCATTGGTTGGCGCCCTCGGCGCCGAGCGCCACCGCCTTGGCGTTGCCGGTCCACAACAACGTGCCGCCGCGCGCCTTGATCATCGGCACCGTCAGCGCGCTGTAGCGCAGATAGGCATCCCAGCCCGATCCGTCGCCGTCGAGCGAGCGCTCGCGAAACCGCATCAGGTTGACCATCACGACCGGCGCGTCGCGCGCCATCGCCTCCAGGCCCCTGACATTCAACAAGTCCACGCCCATCGCCGGCTCCGTTTGCATCCAACAGGATTTGCGCATTGTAGCATTGCGGACGCCTGCCTTCTCATCGTTACGATTTCAGGCACAAGAATATCAGTATCACCAAACCGACGCGCGATTTGTCCGCCGAACCGAAACACCAGACACCGCTGCGCTGGCTCTATAACCAGCCCTATCTGCTGCTCAGCCTGACCTCGCTGTTCTGGGCCGGCAATATCGTGCTGGCGCGGTATGTCGCGGGCCATGTGCCGCCGATGACGCTGTCCTGCGTGCGCTGGATCGGCGCCTTCATCCTGCTGTGGCCGCTGGCGAAGGACCATCTGCGGCGCGACTGGCCGGTGCTGCGCGCGCATCTGCCGCTGATGCTGTTGCTGTCGGCGACCGGATTTGCCTTCAACAACGCTGCGTCCTACCTGGCCTTGCAATACACGCAGGCGCTCAATGCGCTGTTGATCCAGTCGTCGGCGCCGCTGTTCGTCGCGCTGTGGTCGCTCGCGTTGTTCGGCATACGCCTGACCTCGGCGCAATTCGCCGGCATCGCGATTTCGCTCGCCGGCGTGCTGACCATCCTGTTGCGCGGCGATCTCGGTGCGCTCGCGACCATCAGCTTCAACAAGGGCGACCTGATGTTCGCGAGCGCCGTGCTCGCCTTCGGGCTCTATTCGGCCGTGATGACGCGCCGGCCGGTCACGCATCCGCTGTCGCTGATCACCTTCACGATGGGCTGCGGCTCGCTGATGCTGGTGCCGCTCGCGGCCTGGGAGATTGCAAGCGGATTCTCACCGAAGGCCGATCTCTTTACGGCGGCGACGCTGGCCTATGTCGTGATCTTTCCTTCCGTGCTCGGCTATCTCTGCTTCAATCGCGGCATCGCGCTGATCGGGCCGAACCGCGCCTCGCCGTTCCTGCATCTGGTGCCGGTGTTCGGCTCGGCGATGGCGATCCTGCTGCTGGGCGAGGAACTGCGGCTGTTCCACGTCATCGGCTATGCGCTGGTGCTGGCCGGCGTCATCATCGCCTCGCGGCAGGGATCGGCGAAGGCGTAGCCCCCGCCCCATCTGCCGTTTTGCCGGCCCGCCATGCCCCGCCACGGTCTAGCAATGTCGCTCCCAGACATGCTTTTATGCCGCCCGCAAACAAAAGGCGGCCCGCGGGGCCGAACACGGGGAGAGCCGATGTCCAAGTTCAGGGTTGTGACGCCGAAGGGCGCGAGTTTCACGGTGGCCGGCGGCGGCTATGACTATGAAAAGGAGGCGCTCGACCCGGTCGGCGCCGAGATCATCGAGGCGCCCGCCAATGAGGCCGAATTCATCGCCGCCGCCAAAACCGCGGATGCGATCTACGCCAAGGGCATGCGCATCACCAAGGAGGTGATCGACGCGCTGGAGAACTGCAAGGTGATCTCGCTTGGCAGCGTCGGCGTCGACAGCGTCGACGTCAAGGCTGCCACCGCGCGCGGCATTCCAGTCACCAACATTCCCGACACCTTCATCGAGGAAGTCGCCGATCACGCCATGACGCTGCTGCTTGCCGGCTTCCGCCGCCTGATCGAGCAGGACAAGATGGTGCGCGAGGGCCGCTGGAGCGAAGGCCGGCCTGCGCTGTTGAAGATTCCGCGCCTGATGGGCCAGACGCTCGGCTTCGTCTCGTTCGGCCGCGTGGCGCGCGCGGTCGCAAAGCGCGCCGCCCCCTTTGGGCTGCGGATGATGGCGTTCGACCCCTTCATCCAGGAAACGCTGATGTACGATCACGGCGTGATGCCCGCAACTTTGTCGGAAGTGCTGTCGCAGTCGGACTTCGTGTCGATGCACGCGCCGGCTCGGCCCGAGGTGCATCACATGCTCGGCGAGAGCCATTTCAAGCAGATGAAGAAGAGCGCGATCTTCATCAACACCGGCCGCGGCGCCACCGTGGACGAGGAAGGGCTGATCAAGGCGCTGCAGGAGGGCTGGATCGCGCATGCCGCGCTCGACGTGCTGGAGAAGGAGCCGCCCTCACACAACAATCCGATGCTGCGGATGGAAAACGTCACGCTCACCGCGCATGTCGCCTCGGCGTCGGCGCGCTTCGACGAGGCGCGCAAGCGGCGCGTGGGCTATGAATTGTCGCTGGTGCTGCAGGGTATGTGGCCGGTGAGTTGCGTCAACCCGTCGGTGTTGCAGAACACCAAGCTGCGGCGCTGGCAGCCGGTGAGCATGGACCGCGGCCCGAACAGCTGACCTGCTCGCTCCTTCATCCGCTCGGCCTGTTCACTTGGTCTCGAGCGAATTGACCGGCTCCCAGTCGGGGGCCGGCGGGCGCTTGGCGAATTCGCTGGCGCGCTTGAGGAACAATGCCGACGGCTTGTCGGTCGCGGAGGCGCGGGCAAAGCACGCCACGGTGGCGGCGAATTCGCGCTTGCGCCAGTGCACCAGCCCCTGCGCATAGGCGTCCGCCGCCGCGCGCTGCTGCGGCGTTTCCTCGCCGGCCCGCGCAACCAGCTCATAGATCTTGAGCGGCGTTTCGCGGCCCTTGACCCTGATCGCGTCGAGTTCGCGCCAGGTGAATAACGAGCCCGCCTGCGCCACCGTGGTCTCGGAGGCGATGATGGAGGTGCCGTAGAACTTGTTGGCGCCCTCGAGCCGTGAGGCGACGTTCACCGCATCGCTCATCACCGAATAGTTGAAGCGCCGCCGCGAGCCGATGTTGCCGACCAGCGCCTCGCCGGAATTGAGGCCCATGCGGTGCGCGACGATGAGGCCGCGAAAAGCGGGCGAGGTCCTGTTGAGCTCATCGAGTTTCGCGCGGCAGAGCAGGGCCGCCTGCGCGGCGTTGCGCGCGTGATCGGCATCGTCGACCGGCGCGCCGAACACGGCGACGATGGAGTCGCCGATATATTTGTCGACATAGCCGCCCTTGCTCTCGATGATGTCGGTCATGGCCGACAGATATTCGTTGATGAAGACGACCAGCTCGGCCGGGGTCATCTTCTCGGCGATCGACGAGAAGCCTTCGAGATCGGAGAAGAACACGGTGACGTCGCGTGTCTCGCCGCCGAGGTCCGGCAGCTTGTTGGAGGCGAGCATCCGGTCGATCACCTGCGGCGCCAGATAGAGCGCGAAACTGCGGCGGAGCAGCCGCTGGCCGCGGTCGGTCACGACCAGCCGCCACGCAATCATCAACAACAGCGCCAGCAGGCCGGCGATGAAGGGCTCGCTGAGCGGGATGACCAGCATTCTGGAAAAGGCGTATGTCGCACCCAGCGCCGTCAGCAGGACCAGGCCGACATAAGTGACCGCGGCCGTGGCGGGCGCCAGCATTCGCGCGGCAAGGGCTGCCAGCAGTGCAAACCCGATTGCGATGGCAATCGTCGGCTTCCTGTCGAGCTCGATCAACGCGTCGCGCGCGACCAGATTGTTGACCGCGGTCGCGTGGATATAGACGCCGGCGATGGTGCTGCGGGCATAGCGTGCGCCGGCTTTCACCGGCGGCAGTACGCAGCGCGGCGCGGCCGATTCCTCGATATCAGTCGCAAAGCGCTTCGAGGTCAGCTTGCGGTCCTCCGCATCGAGCAGCGTGCCGAAGATGACGATCTTGTCCGCGAATTGGCGGCGGAAATACTCCGCGTCATTGCGTTCGACACAGGCGCGCAAATCCGCGAGCGAATAGGTCTGCACGTCAGCCGAGCCGCCGTCGAAATTGAGCGTGAGCGTGCCCTTGGCCACGCCAGGAACACGATAGCCCGCGAGCGTCACGCTGCCGTCCTTGCCGATGTCAGGTTCGACGGCAAGTGCGCGTGAAGCCAGCTCCAGCGCCATCGACGGTATCGGCTTCTCCTTGCCGGCGAAAGTCAGCGGTACGCGCCGGACCACGTCGTCGGGGTCGGAGAGGATATTGAGCGGACGGATGTTTTGAGCGCCGTGGATTGCGATGCGCTGTCCGTCCGAGGGCCGGTTCGCGCCATCCGTCCGCAGCGCCTCGCCGAGCACGACCCTATCCGCGCCGCCCGCCAGTGCGCGCAGGAAGGGACGATCGAATCCGCGCATCTTGGTGCCGACCGTGTCGTCACCAAAGGGCAGCTCCGACTGCTCGATCGAATTGGCGAACACGACGTCGAAGCCGGCCACCTTGGCGCCGCCATCGAGCACTGCCGTCAGCACGCGGCCGACTTCCGTGGTCCAGATCGGCGTCGGCGAGCCCTTGAACGGCGGCGTCTCGTAGGTCTCCTCGTCGATCGCGATCACCGCCACCGGTGCGGAGGCGGCATCGCGGCGCGGGCCGAGCAATTGCCAGCGCAACGCGGTGAGCGCATCGATCGACCAGCCATGGGCGAGGCTGAATGGCGGCAGCACCGACAGGAATCCGCTGGCCACGGCGATCACGAGAACCGCGACGGCGTCCCGCCTGCTCACGCTCATCGCCCCCACCCCGGCCGCACCCTGTCAGTTACTGCAGCGTCACCAGACGGCCGATCACCGGACCCGCGCCGGGCGTGGCGTCGGGATCGACCACAAAGGCCACGAATTTCGATTTCATCGCGATCGAATAGGCGCCGCCGGGTGCGAGGGCGATGTTGCTCTTCGCCAGATCGTAGAACCGGCCCTGCGTCAGCTGCGCCTTGGTCAGGTCGATCTCGTAGCGCTCGCCCTTCACGTCGAGCCGCTCCACCACCAGCTTGCCGCGCTCCGGGGTCGACACGATCGGCGTCTGACCATACAGCACCAGCGGCGGCGGCCCCTTCTTCTTTTGATCGTCATTCAGGCTGCGCACGACGGTGGCGGCGCTCTCGCCCAATTCCTTGCCGATTCGCTGCGTCTGGCTCGGGTCGCAGGCGACCTTGTCGGCCTTGAAGTCGGCGAGATGAACCGAACTCTGCTCGCGGCCGATGATGACCGTGCCGATGCCGGATATGACCTCGTGCCAGCACGTCTTCATGTAGCCGAGCACGATCTTGCCGCCCGGTCCGAGCTTGATGACCTGACCGGGCACCACGTAGTCCATGAACTCGGCGCCGGTGACCTTGCCCTGCACGTCCTCGACCACGGCGACCGGCTCGGCGCGGGCGATGCCGGTCAAGGCCAGAAGGCAGACTGTTGCGGCTAACAGGCGTCTCATTGGTGGACCTCGATGAAGCATTCGTCCCGCCAGTAGATAGCGCTGGCTGTCTCGCGTGTGAACCGTTAGCGCCGTCCGCGCAGGAATAGCGTGAACCATATCACACTCGTGGTCCGATCCCCGCCAGCGGTGGACCGCCGGTTTGGGGGTCATTGAGGTTGTGCGGCCTGATTCCTTCTCGCAAAAGCAGGGAATTGAGGACTTTTGACGCCGCTCACGGCTTCTTCGTGCGGTAATCGCCGAAGGTGGGTCAATGGAGCCAAAGCGCATCGCGCTTTGGCTCGTTCAGGCCGGAGATCGTCGACGATGTCATGGGTGCGGGCGCTGCCGGGCAAGCCGGACAGGCGCTCTTCAGGACCGGCCGCCCTGGCCGAATACGCGGCGCACCAGCTCTGTGGTGGACCTGACGCCGGCCTTGCGCAGGATGTTGGCGCGATAGCCTTCGACCGTGCGCGAGCTCAATCCGAGCTGCTGGGCGATCTCCTTGTTGCTGGTGCCGACTGCGATCAGTTCCAGCACCTCCCATTCGCGTCCGCTGAGATGGAATTGCTCCCAGATGTCGGTAGGGATGCCGCAGCGGGAGCGTGACATTTCGCCGAGCGCGGCGTGGACCCGCGCGACGATATTGCTGCCGTCGAACGGCTTTGCCAGGAAGTCGAAAGCGCCGCGGCGAACGGCGTCGACGGCGAGCGGGATGCTGGCCTCCGCCGAACTCGCAAAGACCGGGCTGCGCCAGTTCTCCGCGCAAATCCGGTCGAGCAGCTCGAACCGGCACTTGTCACGAATGCCGACGTCCAGGAACACGCAGAGCGGAATGCGGATTTTGGCGCGCGCCAGCAGCGCCGCATTGTCCGCAAAACAGATCACCTCGTAACCCGCCAGCGTCAGCGCGCCCGCCAGCGTCGCGCGCGCGGCCGCATTGTCGTCGATGACGAAGATCTCGCCTCTGGAATCAGGCCGGGCCTGCATATCAACCCCCGAAACAAAGCCAATAAAAAGCCGCCGCCGATGGAATTCGGCGAACGCCGCAGTTGATGAAAATGAATCCGCCGATATCAGTGCGCTGTTGCGCGAACCTGGCGCCCTTTGGCGGGCAGTTCGGGGCCTACCTATCCCGAACGCAGGGCGGGCATTTGACCGATCGGGACAGCTATTTTACATTTCGGGACATCCGCCGAGGTGAAGCGCCCCGGGCCAACCGGGCCAACAGAGGTGGCATGACGGACCTGATTCGCAGCGCCTGCCTGACGCACTACCCCGAGGTCGCGCGGTCGGTCGGGCTCGACCCGCAGGCGATGCTGCGCAAGGCGCGGCTGCCGATCGCCTGTCTCTCGCACCAGAACATGCGCATCGCCGTGACCGGCGTGCGCCGCCTGCTCGAGGCTTCCGCCCTTGCCGCCGGCGTCGACGAGTTCGGGCTGCGCATGGCCGAGCGCGGCGGCCTGTCCAATCTGGGGCCGGTGGCGCTGATCATTCGCGACCAGCCGACGGTCGGTTCGGCGCTGGATGCGCTGTCGCGCTATATCCACATTCACCACGAGGGCATGCGGCTGGCGATCGAGCCGCATGGCGATACCGTCATTGTCACGCTGTTCCTGCGTGGCGGGCGTCCCCGCGCGCCGCGCCAATCGATCGAGATGGCGATCGGCACCGTCTACAGCGTGATCAACTCACTGTTCGGCGGTGGATGGCGGCCGCTCGAGGTACACCTGATGAATCCGCCGCCGCGCAATCGCGCCTACTACCGCAAGTTCTTCAACTGCGACGTCGCCTTCAACTCCGAGATCGACGCGATCCTGCTGCCGGCGCGCGACCTGGAGAGGACGATTCCGACCGCCCATCCCCTGATCGCCCGTTATGTGGAGAGCCGCGTCGACGAGTTCGACGCACAACACAACAGCTGGGACGGCAAGGTGGCCCAGCTCGTCCGCATGTTGCTGCCGGGCGGAGGTTGCTCGATCGACCGCGTCGCGCGGCATCTCGCCTGCAACCGACGCACCGTCCACCGGCGCCTTGCCGACTGTGGAACGACATTTTCGGAAGTTCTCGACGCACAGCGCGCCGACCTATTCATGCACCTGATCAAGGACCCCTCGCGATCGCTTGCCGAGATTTCCGTGATGATCGGATTCTCCGCACAAAGCGCGATGTCGCGCTGGTTTCGCGGCCGCTTCGGCTGCAGCATCTCCGAGTGGCGGAACGACCCGCGCGAACGCGTGCTGGCGGCGGTCGGACGCTGGTGAGCCGGCAAGGCCGATCGTCAGGCGGCGCGCACGGAATCGAGGAACCTGCCGACCTCGAGCTTGAGACGATTGCTGTCGCCGGACAGCAACTGGGCTGCCGACAGGACCTGTGTAGAGGCCGAGCCTGTCTCGGCCGCGCCCTGGCGCACATCGGCGACGTGCGAGGAGACCTGGGTGGTGCCCTCGGCAGCCTGCTGCACGTTGCGGGAAATCTCCTGCGTTGCCGCGCCCTGCTCTTCCACGGCCGCCGCGATGGTCGCGGCGACTTCGGACAACTGCCGGATCGTGCCGCTGATTTGCATGATCGCGTTCACCGATTCCTGCGTCGCCGACTGGATGCCCGTGATCTGCTGGCCAATCTCGCCGGTCGCTTTCGACGTCTGCTCGGCCAGCGCCTTGACCTCGGAAGCCACCACCGCAAAGCCGCGGCCGGCCTCGCCCGCGCGTGCGGCCTCGATGGTTGCGTTCAGGGCGAGAAGATTGGTCTGGCCCGCGATCGCGTTGATCAACTCGACCACGTCGCCGATGCGCGAAGCCGCCTTCGACAATTCGCTGACGCGATCATTGGTCTGACGGGCCTGTTCGACCGCCTCATTGGCCATGCACGCGGAAGCCTGCACCTGGCGGCTGATCTCATTGACCGAGGATGACAATTCCTCGGTCGCCGAGGCCACCGACTGCACATTGGTGGAGGCCTCTTCGGCCGCGGCGGCAACCATGGTGCTGAGCTCCTGCGAACGCGAGGCGGTGGAGGTCAGCACCTTGGCCGAAGCCTCGAGCTCCGTCGACGCCGAAGAGACGGTGTCGACGATCTCGCCGACGGCGCCTTCAAAGCTATCGGCCATCTTCATCATGTCGGCCTTGCGCTGCGCGGCGGCGAGCCGGTCCTGCTCCGCCTTGGCCTCAGCCTCCTCGCGCGCCTTCCACTCGGCATTGACCTTGAAGGTTTCGACGGCTTGGGCAATTTCCCCGACCTCGTCGCGGCGGCCCAGGCCCGGCAGCACGACGGCAAAATTGCCGTTGGCAAGCTCGATCATGGCCGCCGTCATCGCGGTCAGCGGCTTCGATACCGACCTTCCGATGAACAGCCCGGCTCCCAGCACGAGGGAGGCGATCAGCAGAATCGCGATTTCCATCTGCAGCTGGATGCGATCGCGCTCGACGGCGTTCTGCCGCTCGGCTGCGGCGCGGAGTTCGACCACCGATTTCGACACCGTTTCGATCACCGGCTCGACGGCGGCGAAGGCTTCCGACGTCGCCTTCAGTTCGGCTGCGAGCTTCAAGGCCGTGTCCATCCACGCCTGGAAATCGCGCTGATAATCCGCAAGCAGCTTGTTGAGCTCCGCCTTCGCGGCCGCTGGAATATCGGCGCTTTCGACCCCTGCGGCGAATTCGGCGGCGCGCTTCTTCATTTCGCCGCCATACTTGGCGTCACGCCGCAGCATGAAATCCTTCTCATGCCGGCGCATCATCAGCATGGTCACCAGCAGGGCCGGCTCATGCAATTGATCGACCTTCGCCTCGATGGCGTGGACCGAGCCGCGCAGGCGACCTTCGAGGCCGGCATCCTCGTTGAGGCCGAGCGTCTGCTTCAGCTCGACAACGGCCTCGAAATGCTGCTGATATTGCTTCAGCGAGGCGCGCATGGCGTCGATCCGTGCGGCGAGATCGGCCTCTCCGATGGCGGCGACCAGGCCGTGCAGGCCTGCGATGTCGGCGCCGACGGCTCTGCCGATTTCAATCTGGCTCTCGGCTTTCTTCGGATCATTGCGAAGCAGGAAGTCCTTCTCCGCGCGTCGTCCCTCCAGCAGCTTGATTTCGACCCTGCCGTTCAATTCGGAAATCGCCCGCGCCTTGTCGGCCGCAAGCCGGTAAGTCGCAACGACGCTTTCGCCGTAGAAGTGAATGCCGCCGACGAGGACGACGCCCAGCAGGCCGACGACGCCGATGGCGAGGACCTTGTGAGTCAAGCGAAGGGAAAGGCCGCGCATTGCGATCTCCGAGACCGAAAAAGTCGGATGTTATTTTGGGAGATCGTTAGTCCGCCGCCTGCAACGTTCGGTTAAATTGGAACTCCGTAGTAATACTGTGGCGGTGCAATTCCGGTATTCGAGAGACGGCAAATCCCCCGCCGCCAGCCTAAAAAAAGGCAGCGCGGCGATGGATTCGCCGCGCTGTCCTGGCGCCATTCATTTCGATGTGCGACGAATAAACAGATAGGTCGGAATCAGGCCGAGCAGGGTTATCCCGGCAATGATCCACCAGCCGCGATGGAATGCGGCGATCCGCTCGTTCAGCGAGGATGGCGTTCCGACGACGGCGACGAGGATCGCGACGCCCACAGCCATCGCCGCCTGGCGGATCATGTTGATCACGCCCGAGCCGGTCGCAAAGGAGGACGGAGGGAGTGACGCCGCGCTGACACCCATCAGCGTCGGAAACGTCAATCCAACGCCGATCCCGGTCAGTGCGATTCCGCCGATCGCGGCAGTCATGCTCGGCTCGGCACCGGCCGTCGTGAGCCACACCAGTAGTCCCGCCACGAAGAAGAAAATGCCCGCCGTCGTCACAACGCCGGCGCCGAATCGCGCGATCAGCCGCCCGGCGAACAACAGCGAAGTGACCGGTACCATCACGGGTCCCGGTGCGATGGCGAGGCCAGCCTTCAGGGCCGACCAACCCCAGACGTTTTGCTGCCACAACGCGATGGACAGGATCATCGCGCCGAAAGCCGCCGAATAAGGCGCCATCACCAGCGACGCCCCGGTGAACGGTCGCACCTTGAAAAGGGCGGGATCGACGAACGGATTGGCCGAGCGCAGGCAATGGTGCGTAAAGAGGGCCAGGAAAACAGCGGCTGCGGCAAACGCGAACATTGTCCAGGCCGAGCCCCACCCCCAATCATTGGCCTTGACGATGGCAAGCGTGAGCACGCCGATGCCGCAGGTCACGAGAAATGCCGCCCAAAAGCTCGGTCGCGGCGCGTCATGGCCCGGGACTTCCGGCAGCTTCCGCCAGCCGATCAGGATCGCGACCAAGCCGATCGGGACGTTGACAAGGAAGATCCAGCGCCAGTCGACGGTCACGAGCAGACCGCCGGCCAGGGGTCCAAACGCCGCTGCCAGACCGCCGATGGCCGTCCAGGTCCGGACTGCGTGAGCGCGCCGATCAGGCGGAAAGGAAGCCAGCAAAAGCCCGAGCGACGTCGGCGTCATCAGCGCTGCGCCGGCCGCCTGGACCATGCGAAATGCGACAAGCGCCGCGACGTTACCAGCGAATGCGCAGGCCGCCGAAGCGACCGTGAACAGTCCAACGCCGAGCAGGAAGCTCGAATTGCGGCTGTGCCGCTCCGCAAGCCTCCCGAAGAATACCAAAAGCGCCGCATAGACGATCGCATAGCCGTTCAGAACCCACGACAGGTCTTCGAGCGAGGCGCCGCGGAAATCCGCAGCGATATTGGGCAAGGCGACATTGACGATGAACAGGTCGAGATTGGCGAGGCAAATGCCGACGCAGACGATCGCGAGCACCTGATTGGGCGTGGCGAATTTGCGCCGCCCGGTCTCCTCCGGCGACACGCCGAGCACGGCGGCAGTCCCAATCTTCAACTCCGACATGGCCGGCTCCCTCGAAGTAGGTGTATATGCATCTATTGCGTATAGGTGCATATACATGTAAATGTCAAGCCGATCAGGGAGGCTGGCCGATGGCGAAACCGGAGACGGAAAACCGATGCAACGTCACCGCGCTGCGCAAGGCGACGCGGCACGTCTCGCAACTTTATGATGCCCTGCTCGCCCGCTGCGGCCTGCGCGCGACCCAACGCGCCGTTTTGGCCTACATCTCGCTGAACGGCGCACCGACGATGGGAGAACTGGCGGAGGCCCTGGTGCTCGATCGCACGGCGCTCAATCACAATCTGAAGCCGCTCCAGCGCGACGGCCTGGTCACGATCGTCGCCGACCGTAACGATCGCCGCAGCAGGCTGGTGCAGTTGACCAGGCGGGGCGAGGCCAAGCTGGCCGAGTCCCAACTGGCATGGAAACAGGCGCAAGATAAGTTCGAGTCCGCATTCGGAGCGCGGCAGGCTGCGGATATGCGGAGGACGCTGAACCTGATCGCGTCACTGGAATTTCCGGAGAGTCCGGCTTCAGTGTAGACGACCGGAAACCTCAAAAAAACAGCGCGGCGATCGGATCACCGCGCTGCCAATTGACTTCGAGTGAGGCTCAGTAGATCTCGAACAGGCCGGCGCCGCCCTGGCCGCCGCCGATGCACATGGTCACCACGCCCCATTTGGCCTTGCGCCGGTGGCCTTCCTGCAGGATGTGGCCGGTGAGCCGCGCGCCGGTCATGCCGAAGGGATGGCCGATCGCGATCGAGCCGCCATTGACGTTGTACTTTTCAGGGTCGATGCCGAGGCGATCGCGGCAGTACAGGCACTGGCTGGCGAAGGCTTCGTTCAGCTCCCAGATGTCGATGTCGTCGATCTTCAGACCATGACGCTTCAACAGCTTCGGCACGGCGAACACCGGCCCGATTCCCATTTCGTCGGGCTCGCAGCCGGCGGTCGCCCAGGCGACGAAGCGGCCCATCGGCGTGAGGCCGCGCTTCTCGGCGTCCTTGGCCTCCATCAGCACCACCGCGGCGGCGCCGTCGGACAACTGGCTGGCGTTGCCGGCGGTGATGTACTTGCCCGGACCCTTGACCGGCTCGAGTTTCGCAAGCCCCTCCATGGTCGTGTCGGGACGGTTGCACTCGTCGCGGTTCACCACGTAGTCGACGATGCTCTCGGCCTTGGTCGCCTTGTCGACCACTTTCATCTTGGTCTTCATC
>Ga0105237_10005706_pt1 | contig 13994 bp, 10 predicted proteins | sample KBSC24metaG_FD_81520 | JGI IMG/M metagenome (GOLD analysis project Ga0105237, IMG submission 81520) | Corn rhizosphere microbial communities from Kellogg Biological Station, Michigan, USA - KBS C2-4 metaG | ecosystem: Host-associated > Plants > Roots > Rhizosphere > Soil | place: Michigan, USA...
CGGCTCAGCTCCTGTTCGATCGCGGTTTTTACCAAATCCGGGTTGAAATGAGCCACCACGGTGTGGATCGCCAGACGGTCTTTCGGCGGCGTCTCGATCACGCTCATATCGCGGATGCCCAGCAGCGACATGTGCAGCGTACGCGGGATGGGCGTGGCGCTCATGCTCAGCACGTGCACTTTTGTGGTCATCTGCTTGAGCCGCTCTTTGTGACGGACGCCGAAGCGCTGCTCTTCGTCGACGACCAGCAGGCCCAGATCGCGAAACACTACGTCTTGCGAAAATAGGCGATGCGTTCCCACCGCAATATCGATCTTTCCGTCGGCCAATTCCTCGACCGACTTCTTTAGCTCCTTCGCGGGCCGCAGCCGTGAGAACATTTCGATGCGTACCGGAAAAGCCGCGAATCGCCGCTTGAACGTCTCGAAGTGTTGGAACGCCAGCACGGTGGTCGGAGCGAGTACGGCCACCTGCTTGCCATCGCCCAGCGCCTTGAACGCGGCCCGCATGGCCACTTCGGTTTTGCCGAATCCGACGTCGCCGCACAGCAGGCGGTCCATCGGATGCGGCGATTCCAGGTCGCGCTTGATCTCCTTAGTGGCAGTAAGCTGGTCCTTGGTCTCCGTAAACTCGAAAGCGTCTTCAAATTCGCGCTGCCAGTTGGAATCCGGCGAAAGCGCAAAGCCTTCGGCCATACGGCGCTGCGCATAGAGCTTCAGCAGTTCATCCGCCATATCGCGCATCTTAGCTTTGACGCGTGATTTTTTCGCCGTCCAAGTGGACCCGCCGAGCCTGTCGAGCGGCGGTGGCGAATCCCCGCCACCCCGGTATTTTTCCACCAGGTCCATGCGGGTGAGAGGCACGTACAGCTTGGCATCGCTCGCATATTCGAGCAGCATGAAATCGCCCTTTTGCTCGCCCTGCGCGATTTCGCGAATACCGAGAAATTTCCCGACGCCGTGGGTCGTGTGCACCACGAAGTCGCCCGGCTTGAGATCGGCCAGGTCGGCGGCGAACGCAGCCATTTGGCTCTTGTTTGGTCCCGGCTGTGCGACCAGTTCAGAGGATCCGAACAAGTCCTCGGATCCGATGAAGGCGATCGCCGAGTCCGGAAATACTACGCCGCGACGCACAAAGCCCTTCACAAGATAGGTGCTAGCTACCGGCCCGGCCAGGTAAGATCGTTCCGCCAGATAATCTGACGCCGCTTCGTTGGGTGCCAAGCCCAATTGAAAAGGAACCGAGTATTCGCGGAGGATGTCGGCCAGGCGCTCCAGCTCTCCGTTGGACGGCGCAAAGAAGGCTACGCGAGTTCCGCGCTCCACCAGATTCTTCGCTTCGGCGACAGCTACCTGCATGTTTCCTTGAAAGCCTAGTGACGGGCGTGTGGAAATGTGAGGGACATCCGCGCCCATGGCCAATTCGCGAAGGTTCAACACGGAGCCGGTGATCGACTTTTCAAATTCCGCCCAGTCCGAGAAGTTCGCGGCAGCGAGTTCGGCGGCCTCCGGATGCTCGGCCTTCAATTGCTCCAGGCGCTTCCATAGGCGCTCCGCTGCGGAACGGATATCCTCGGGTTCGTCCAGAATCACGATTGGCTCGCGAGCCAATGCCAGCAGCGAATGCTCCCTCCGCTCCTGGGCAGCCGCCGCGAACTCCCAACCGGGGAAAACGTCACCATGGCGCGGTTGCTCCAACAGCGGCAGAATCTCGGCTTCGGAAACCTTGAGCACCGACCGTTGACTCTCCACATCGAACCGGCGGATGGATTCCACTTCGTCCCCGAAAAATTCGACGCGCAAGGGTTTGGCGTTTTCCGCACCGAACACGTCCAGAATTCCACCGCGGATCGAATATTCGCCGACCATTTCCACCGGATCGCGACGCTCGTAGCCAATCGACCGAAGATGTGTCTCGATGGTTTCGAGCGGTAATTCCTCGCCGGTGCGAATCGCCAGCGCGAGCCGGCGGTAATACTCCGCGTCGTGCGTTCTCAGCAGCGCAGATGCAGCCGGGGTAATGGTGATGGGAGCAGTGCCGGCCGCCATCCTCCACAGTCCGATGGCCCGCTGCTCGCTGATCTCGGTATGGGGCGAAAGATGCTGTCCCGGCAATACGTCGAGCGCCGGAAGCAGGGCAGGGCGTCCCACTTCAGGCCGTCCGATCAGCAAATCGAAAAATGTCCCGGTGAGTTCCGCCAGCACTTCGGCCCGCTGATTCCCGTCCGCGACCACGATCAAGGGTCGTTCGGTGACCTGCCACAACAGGACTGCATACAGCGCCTTGGCCGTGGGTGTCAACCCCGCGAGCGAAAACGGGCCGGCCTCATGCCGCAGCAGGGCAGATACCAGCTGTTGGAATGCCTCCTGCCGGCCGATGGTTTGGAAGAGATCGCGAACCGAAGGGTGAGTCACGGGCAGTATTATTGTAACGGTGAATCTGAAAGAGCCATAATGGAGCCAGGATGTTCCGGCCGCATCAGAACCTGAGCGACGAAATCAACCGCAACATCATCCGCAGTGAAATTGAGGGTGGCGTGTACCTGCGGGATTTACCGGTAGCCGCCAAAGTCGAAGTCCAGACTCGCAACCGCTACTACACTATCGTTCCGCACAGGGATGGATCGGCCTGGATTTGCGGTCATCCCGAGTTTTGCCCCGAACCGGTTCTGGTGCAAATTTCGGGATCGAACTGGGGTGGTTCTATGCTTAAAACGGCATATCTCGGCCGCGGCATGCACATGGAATTCCGCCATCCGAATTACGAAGGCCCCATCATCACATCGGCGATAGTGGATATCCGGATTCTGTCCGAAGCAGCCTAGCGCGTTTTCGCGATCAACTCCCGCATATCGTCGATCAAAAAATCCGGAGGCGCTGCAACGAACGTTTCCGGCTGAAACCCCCAGCGCACGCCACAGGCTCGCGTGCCTGCGTTGCGCGCGGTCTGCACATCCACGGCGCTATCGCCGACCATAATGGTACGCGCGCGGTCCGCGCCCGATTCAGCGATGAGCGCGTTCAGCCCCGCGGGAGCCGGTTTCTTTTCGGGGAAACTATTCCCGCCGTAAACGCGAAAAAAGTGTAGATCGAGTTGCAACCCTTCGAGCATCTGCAGCGAGAATCGAATCGGCTTGTTGGTAAGCACCGCCAGCGGAATTCCTGCCGCGTGCAATTCGTCCAGCGCTTCCCGAACCCCGGGATATAGCCGCGTCGAATCCAGCATGTGCTCGCGGTAATACTCCAGAAAATATTTCAGACCGCGCGACCAGTCTTCTTCGCCGGCATCCGGCAACGCCCGTTGCACCAGCACCGGCGCGCCATTGCCCACGTACCTGGAAACACTCTCCGCCGGCAGAGGCCCCAGGCCCATCCAGGCGCGGGTTGCATTGACGGCTTGGGTCAGATCGCGCTGTGAATCGACCAGCGTGCCGTCCAGATCGAAGACCACAAGGTCGCCGGTCATTGGTTCACCGGCCGGGGAGGTGGCGACTTTGGTTCTTTCTCGCGCTTTTCTTCTTTCATACGGCTCTTGTGAACCTGGTCGTCCCACGCCTGCCGAATCTCGCGAATCGTGTCGCGGACCGGGTCTTTCAGCGCGCGAGGCGCCAGCGATGCGATGATATTCGACCCATCGATGGCATACGGCAACAACGCTGATTCCGTCATCCACGCGGGAACGGGCCTGGGCGTGAACGCCATTAGCACCGATACCAAGGCAACTGCGGCCAAGCCTCCGCGAACGAAACCGAAACCAGCCCCCAGGATCCGGTCGAGCCAGGAAAGCCCGGTCCACTTGAGCAGTTTCGCCAGCAGATTTCCGATCAACCCGCCGAGCACCGTGCAGGCGAAGAAGACCACCAAAAATCCCACCACATTCGAGAACGCGACCGAGCTGATGAATTTGTGGATCCACTCCGCCGGGATGCTGTAAAACCAGAAACCGAAGATCACACCGGTAATCGCGGCCAGCAAGCCAATGCCGGCTCGTGCGAATCCAGCCAGAAATCCGGACACAACCGAGCCGCCGACGATCGCGATCAGAACAATGTCGAGAAGACTCACGACGGGAGTTCGTGGCCTGTCAGCTCGCGGTATGCATCTTTGTATTTGTCGCTGGTCTTTTGGGCAATGTCGGCCGGCAGAGCGGGCGCAGGCGGCTGCTTGTTCCACTGGATGGCTTCCAGATAATCGCGGACGAATTGCTTGTCGTATGATGGCTGGGCCTTCCCTGGCGCATATTGATCCGCGGGCCAGAAGCGCGACGAATCCGGCGTCAGAACCTCATCCGCCAGCACGATCTGGCCGCCGACCCTTCCGAACTCGAATTTCGTGTCGGCGATAATGATCCCGCGCGTGCGGGCATAGTCCGCTGCTTTCTTATAAATGGATAAAGTCAGGTCGCGGAGCTTAGCCGCATCGGCTGCCCCGATAATCTTGGCCATCTCATCAAAGGATATGTTTTCATCATGCCCGGTGACCGCCTTGGTCGCGGGCGTGAAGATTGGCTCCGGCAGCGCATCCGACTCGCGCAACCCCGAAGGCAGTGCGATGCCGCATACGGCGCCGGTTTTCTGGTAGTCCTTCCATCCCGAGCCGACCAGATACCCTCGGGCCACGCATTCCACCTGGAACATGTCGGCGCGCTTCACCCACATGGATCGTCCGGCGAATTCGGGCGACAGGCCGCTAGTATCGGCACTGAGGAAATGATTCGCGACCGTGTCCTTCAGGTACTCCAGCCAGAACAGCGTCATCTGCGTCAATACGCGGCCCTTGTCTGGAATGCCCGTGGGCAGGATGTAGTCGAACGCCGAGATGCGGTCCGTCGCTACAATCAGCAGGCGGTCGCCGTCTTCGTAGACATCCCGTACTTTTCCTCGGGCAAACAGCCGATAAGTCTTCAGATCGCTCTCTAGGAGCACTTTGTTGGGGATGGAATTGGGTTTAGGTGCCAAACCCAATTATACTTTCCATATGGCTGCGCACACTAGGCTCCAATGCTACTTTCCATCCTGATTCCGGTCTATAACGAACGGACGGTGGTAGAGAAGAGCCTGGCGCTTGTATTATCGGCCCCTTTGCCGGAAAACATGGAACGCGAGCTGGTGATCGTGGATGATTGTTCCACCGACGGAACGTCCGACATACTCGACCGGCTGGCTGCCGGTGAGCCGCGCATTCGCCTTTATCGGCAATCCGTGAATCAGGGCAAGGGCGCAGCGGTGCGCCGCGCGATACAGGAGGCCGTCGGCGATTTTTGCCTGGTTCAGGACGCCGACATGGAATATGATCCTTCCGAATATCCACGCCTGATGCGGCCGCTGCTCGACGGCCACGCCGATGCCGTGTTCGGTTCGCGCTATCTAGCCGGCGAACAAAGCCGCGTGCTGCCGTACTGGCACACCAAGATCAATCAGTTTCTGACCTGGGTCTCGAACATGTTCAGCAACCTGAACGTGACCGACATGGAAACGTGCTACAAGGTCTTCCGCACCGACCTGCTGAAGAGCATTCCCATCCGCAGCGACCGGTTCGGCTTCGAGCCGGAGATCACCATGAAGGTCTCCAAGCGCAAACTCCGCGTCTACGAAGTTCCCATCAGCTACCACGGGCGTACCTACGAAGAGGGCAAGAAGATCGGCTGGAAGGACGGCGCTAAGGCCCTGGGCGTGATCCTGTATTTTTGGATCATCGACGATCTGTACGCGGAAACCTATGGCCGCGGACTCCTGAACAGTCTGACAGGGACCCCGCAATATCAAAGCTGGATCACGCGGATTCTGCGGCCCCACTTGGGTGACACGATCCTCGAAATCGGCGCTGGTTTGGGCGATTGGACCGGCCGTCTGATGGGCAAGAAGCTCTTGTATGTCGCAGCGGAAAAAGACGCGCTCTATCTGCATGCTCTTCGTAACCGCTTTCTGCGTACCCCGAACGTCACGGTATGCGAGCTCGATCCGGAAGCCCCCTCCGATTACCAGCCGTGGGCGGGCGGGTTTACCAGTGCTTTGTGCGTCAATCTCCTCGAAACCGTGGAAGATCCCGAATCGGTGATAGTGTCCCTCAAGGGTTGCCTGAAGCCGGCGGGAGCCGTCGTCGTGCTCGTTCCGCAGGTCAAGTCGCTATTCAGCTCGCTCGATCGGGGAATGGGTCATAAGCGCCGATTCGACGAGCCGGAGTTGCGGGGGATTTTCGAAGCCCACGGCTTCCAGATCGAACACGAACATCAGATCAACAAAATTGGCGCCCTCTCCTGGTGGTTCTTCGGGAAAATCATGAACCGCCCGAAGATGAATCGTCCGGGCCTCAAGCTCTGGGATAAGACGGTGTGGTTCTGGCGGCGCGTCGACTTCCTGCTGCCCTGGCGCGGTCTTTCGCTGGTGATTGTGGCGCGGCTTAAAACAAAATAAAAACATGGCAAATGATGCGAAGTATGTAGTTACCGGCGGCGCCGGCTTCATCGGGTCGACGCTCGTCCGCAGGCTGATGGAACGTGGAAAGGTGGCGGTGATCGACAATCTTCTGACCGGCCACGAGGCTAACCTCCAGGAAATCCGCGGTCAGATCGAGTTCCACAACGTCGATATCCGCGATGCTGCAGCGCTTGAGCCCGTGATTCGCGGTGCGGACACAGTATTTCATCTGGCTGCGATCCCGTCTGTGCCGCGGTCGATCGAGGATCCCATGCCTTCGCATGAGATTAATATCGACGGCACCTTCAATGTGCTGCGAGCGGCTGCTACTGCGCGCGTCCGTCGAGTGGTGTACGCTGCATCTTCTTCGGCCTACGGCGATACCGAAGTCCTGCCCAAGACCGAGACGATGACTCCGCTGCCTAAATCTCCCTACGCCGTTCAGAAATTGTTGGGCGAATACTACGCTTCGGTGTTTTATTCCTGCTATGGCCTCGAGGCTGTCTCTCTCCGATTTTTCAATGTCTACGGACCGCGTCAGGATCCCACCAGTCCGTATTCCGGAGTCCTGAGCTTGTTCATGAAACATCTGATTGCGCGTACATCGCCCACGATTTTCGGCGATGGCGAACAATCCCGCGATTTTACCTACGTCGAAGATGTTGCCGAGTTGTGCTGGAAAGCTTCGCAGGCTGCCGGAGTCGCCGGGAAGATGTACAACGCCGGTAACGGCAACGAGTACACCTTGAACCAGATTTGGAGGCTGCTGCAGCAGATGGAAGGCGTGAGTCTACCTCCCCACACGGCCCCTCCGCGGGCCGGCGACGTCCGCCATTCCATGGCCGATACCGCAGCGGCGATCCGCGATTTAGGACACGCCCCGCGGATTACGATTGAAGAAGGATTGCGGCGAACTCTCCAATGGTACCGGGAGACAAAGTAACCGGCCGTGGCACCCGGGGGGGTCGTCCCCGGATGGGCGGCGACCGTAAGCCGAAGCCCCCTGGGGTGCGTTCGGAGATGGCTAAGAAGCCGGTCTTGTTCGTGTGTATCGGCAATGCCTGCCGCAGCCAGATGGCGGAGGCTTTTGCGCGTGCCTACGGATCGGATATTCTAACTGCGCATAGTGCCGGCTTGGCGCCCGCCTCGGGAGTCCCATCGCTGACTCGCCAGACCCTCAGTGAAAAAAATATCCCGAGTGAAGGCCAATTCCCCAAGGACCTGGAATCGTTTTCAGGGAAGTCATTCGATGTCGTGGTCAATCTAAGCGGAGAGCCTCTTCCGCCGGCGTTCGGTGCGGCCCGTTTGATCGAATGGAACGTCCGCGATCCGATTGGAGAAAACGAAAGTGTTTACCGCGCCGTGGCCACACAAATCGAAGGTTTGGTCATGCGCCTGATCCTTGAGCTAAGGGGTGGTTAGTATTGCCCGCGCGTGTCGCCAAGGCGTACGTCCCTGACAATCGTCTGCCACGGCGAGTACCCGCGCGCAGCCGAATAAGCGTCTTCTTCAAACTGCAATGCGATATCCAGGCGCGTGCCGGGAACTAGCTCCGCGGCACGATCTGCGAAATTCCAGGCCTTGGCGCGGATCGTCCGGCCAGCGACCTTCAATTTGAGGAAAACGTGCTTTTCCTTAACGATGTCCGGCGGAGCCGCGATCTCCACGCAGCGGGCGGCAAATACAGGCGTCGCATTCCCAAAGCCGAACGGGGCAAGCCCGAGAATGTCCGCGACGCAACCATCATCGATCTCATCCAGCGCGATTTCCGCATCAACTGCTAACTCGCGCTCAAAGTCCGCCGGCGTGAGGCGCTCGCCCGCGTAAGTCCTCAGGCGCTGACGAAATTCTTCGATTCTGGCGGCATCCATGGTGATACCGGCGGCTTGCCGATGCCCGCCGAACTTGCCGAATAAATCCGGCATAGCCTCCAGGGCTTCGAGCAAGTGAAAAACGGGTATGCTGCGCCCCGAGCCTTGCGCCATGCCGTTTTCGAGACCCAGTACGAATGCGGGACGATGAAAGCGCTCCACCACTCGGCTGGCGACGATTCCCACTACGCCGCGATGCCAGCCTTCGCCCGCAAACACCAGCGCCGTGTCAAGATCGGTCACCGGCTGCTCCAGGCATTGCTCGAAGATCGCGCGTGCGATGTCCGCCTCGGTGTCCCGGCGGTCGCTGTTCAGGTCGTGCAACTTCGCTGCCAGGGTGCGAGCGATCTCGGCATCCTCTGTCAGAAACATTTCGATCACATCGGCGGCGCTTGCCATGCGCCCTGCTGCGTTAATTCGCGGAGCTACCTGAAACGCCACCTGGCGCGCGTTGGGGGATTCGCCTTCAGGGAATCCCGAAACATCCAGCAATGCTCGAAGGCCAGGATTGCGTACTCGATCCAACCCCGCCAAACCGCGTTTCACGATGACGCGGTTTTCGCCGGTCAGCGGAACCACATCGGCAACTGTTGCGATCGCCACCAGCTTCAGAAGCGAGTCGATCAGGCGCTCGCGGCGCGCTTGCTCCCACCCGAAGTTCCGGATCAGCGCATCCATGAGTTTGAGCGCCACACCGGCTCCGCACAGATTCTTCTCCGGATATCCGCAGTCGGGACGGTTGGGATTCAGCACAGCCACTGCTGGCGGAAGTTCGGTTTCAGGTAGATGGTGATCGGTCACGATCACGTCTATCCCCAGCCCTGTTGCGTGCTCGACCACGGCATTCGCCCGGATTCCTGTATCCACGCTAACGATCAGTGAGACGCCTGCCGCCGCGGCTTCTTCTACCACCTCGCTCCGCATCCCGTAGCCCTCTTTCAGCCGATGAGGCACGTGGAAGGAGGCATCCCCGCCCAGCAGATTCAAACCTTTTTTCAAGATGACTACGGCGCTGGTGCCGTCGACGTCATAGTCCCCGTAAAGTAAGATGCGCTCCTTTTGCTCGATGGCTCTCCGCAAACGCGCGACGGCGGGCGTTATGTCCTTGAGCAGCGAGGGATCGTTCAGATCGGCAATCGACGGTTCGAGGAACCGGCGGGCTGTTTCCAGCGTGCGGTATCCGCGCGACCACAATACCCGAGCGGCTGGAAGGGCGATGCCCAGCCTTCCAGCCAGTTCAGCCGTGCCGGCTGGATCGGATTCGGGTTTCGTCCACTTCAATTGCCGCTCTTAATTATTGGAGTAGTATCCGCTGAGAGGATTCTCGTCGCCTTCGTCCTGATAGGAGAATTCGATGCGTTCCACCAGATCGTTTAGCTCGTCGAACCAGTCGGTGCGAACCTCGAAAACGTACGTTCGCTGCGCGTGATCGAACGACAATTCAATCTGGCAGGTAAATCCTTCGTACGCCTGCATCTCATGCAAGCGAGCGTCCAGGGTCCGGCGCTCGTCCCGCTCGAGGTCCGCATCCGCCAGTTGCGCCCTGGCAGTCTCGATAATATCAGGGGTCAATTCGCGCGCGTACAGAGTGATTAGGCGTACCCCTATGGCACATGCAGCTTCCACGAAGTCCTTGTAATCGGGGTGATTCTCCGAATCCCAGTAAACCGCCTCGGTCAAAGATCTTTCCGATTCCGCCCGTGGATAGCTCCGAAACACTGCCAGCCCCCGCGACTCCAGGTGCTGCTCAATTTCGTGACGCAGAGTGTCGAGGTTCGGTCTCATCCGGTCAGTACTCTGGGAACCCTCCCACGCTAGCACAGCCCTTCTTGAAATAAAAAGGACCGCAGTTGCGTCAACCCGGTCCTGGTTTTGCCGTCCTTCTAAGTTGAAGTAAACGAATGGAAATTAAGGACTCTTAAGGAGTTTAGCTGTAACCTTTTAGCGAACTTATAGCATCATTACTGCGGTAGCGTCTCTGAACGCAACTCAAGGGAGGATCCTTAGAACCATGAAGAAGTACTTAGTAACATTGACGGCTTTGCTTGCACTTACCGGCTTGGTGCTGCTGGCGGCCGATATTGACGGGACCTGGACTGCCGAGACTCAGGGCAAGAATGGTCCTCAGACGAACACCCTCATTCTGACCTCGAAGGGCGGTGAGCTGACCGGTAAGTTCGACAACGGCGGTAAGGGTGGCCCGGCGGATATTTCCGACGGCAAGATTGAGGGAAGCAAGGTATCGTTCAAAGTCGTCCGCGATTTCGGCGGCAAGCAGGTTTCGCAGGAGTGGTCGGGTACTCTTGCGGGCGGCGAGCTGAAGCTGCAATCGACCGGCGGTCGTGGTCCAGTCGACATGACCTTCAAGAAGAAATAGCTCGTACTTTACGGTGGGCCCACTGCGGAACGGGAGGATTCGGTTCTAAGTGTTCAAGATTCTCGTGCTTCTGGCAGTGAGCCTGCCGTTTGTGTTTGCACAGTCAGGAACGGTTAAGGCGGGCACCCAGCCCATCCCCGGTGCGACCGTGCGAGCGACCCAGGGCGAGCGCAGCCTGGTCACTCTTACCGACGATAACGGTGCGTTCCGCTTCGATGGAATGACGCCCGGCGCCTGGGTCATCGAAGCCGATATGTTCGGATTCGATCATTCGCGTCGCGACGTCCAGATCGCACCCACACCTACCAACCTCGATCTGACATTACAATTGTCAGCACGCGCGGCTGTCCCGATTCCCCCTCCTTCCCGTCCTGCAGCGCAGGTGCAGAATGCACAGGGCAACACCGATTTGCCGTCAACTCAGGCCGACGCCGTCGCTGAGCTAACCCCGCCCCAGGTTTCCCCAGATAGCTCCAACGAATCGTTTCTGGTGAATGGCACCGTAAGCGATGCTTTGCGCACGAATCAGGGTGATTTTGCGGGATTTAATCCGGGCGGATTTGGCCCAAACGGCGGATTCCCTGGTGGCGATCAGGGCCAGTTTAATGGACCCGGCGGGCTTCCGGGTGGCGATCAGCCAGCCGTCGCCGCAGGCGGGCGAGGCGGCCCAGGTGGTGGTGCCGGCGGGCGAGGCGGTCGAGGTGGACCGGGCGGTGGCGGTTTCGCCGGGGGTGGACCGGGCGGCGGCCCCGGTGGTGGCGGAGGCTTCCCAGGGGGTGGCGGCGGACGAAACGGCGGTGGTGGAGGACGAGGCGGTCCCGGAGGACGTGGGGGCCGCGGCGGCCAGAATGCGGCGTTTATCGGGAATCGCGCCCGGCGTTCCGCTAACCAGATCCGCACCCAAATATTTTTCACCGCCCGCAACTCGGCCTTCGATGCGCGGCCGTTCTCGCTGAATGGACAGACTCAAGCCAAGAGTTCGTATGCCAACAACCGTTATGGCCTGAACATCGGCGGACCGCTGATCATCCCCAAGCTGTTCGACGCCAGCAAGATTCTCAATTTCACGGTCACCTACAACGGAACGCTCGCGCGCAACCCCTACGACGCCACGGCAACTCTGCCGAGCGCGGCGGAGCGCAGCGGTAACTTCGCGGGACGAAACACGATCTTCGATCCGGATTCATGCCCGGACAAGACCGTTCCCTGCCAGCTCACTCAGTTTCCGGGTAACGTGATCCCGGCATCCCGATTCGATAAAAGCGCGTTAGCGATACTGCAATCTGGTAAAACCCTCCAGCAACCTGGCCCAATCCTCATTCCGTCGCCGACTTATACTGGGCTGATCCAAAATTACCGCTACACAGCGGCGTTTCCTGCCAATTCGCAAAACGTCAACACGCGAATGCAGTGGACCGTGGATCAGACCAATCGGATCTCGTTCACATCGAACTACCAGTCGCGCAACGGGCAGAACGTCAACCCCTTCACGTTTCGGGATGAAACCAAGGGGGACGGTTCTAATTCGAGCATCGCCTGGACCAAGAACCTGAGTTCGCGCATGTTCAGCAATTTCACCATCGGGTTCAACCGGAACTATAGCCAAACGGTCCCCTATTTCGAAACGTTGGGACTGAACGCTGAATCGGGACTGGGAATCGCCGGCGCCTCTAAGGATCCGCGCAACGCTGGTCCGCCCACCTTGAACTTTACGAATTATGGCAGTTTGACCGACGGGAATCCCACCCAATCGGCGGTGAACACGCTGAACCTGTCTGAGAGCTTCACGTACCGGCGCGGCAAGCACAACTGGGGTTGGGGTGGCTCCTGGAGTAAAGCGATGACCAACACCCTCACCGATTCCAACGGCCGCGGAACCTTCACTTTCTCAGGGCTCTCCACCAGTGCCTTCGATGCGAAGGGCCAACCCATCAAGGGAACCGGCTGGGATTTTGCGGATTTCCTCCTTGGCCGGCCGGACTCGTCCTCGATCCGGTACGGAGCGTCAAGCCAGTATTACCGCTCCCAAACCATGAGCTTCTATGGTCAGGACGACTGGCGGGTTCGCAATAATTTCTCGCTCAGTCTGGGCCTGCGCTATGAGTATTTCTCGCCCATTCAGGAGAAGTACGGACACTTGGGCAACCTGGACATCGCACCGGGATTCAGCGCCGTCTCGCAGGTAACGGCGGTCGCCACGACGTTCAACAACATTCCTTATTCGCCCCTGGGTCTTTATAGCGGAGCGTTCCCAGCTGCGCTGATCAATCCGGACAGGAACAATTTCTCGCCCCGCTTCGGCATAGCCTGGAAACCCAGCGCGCGCAGCAAATACACCTTCCGCACCGGCTACGGGTGGGCCTATAACATGGGAGTCTACAACCAGCTGGGGAACAGACTCGCCCAGCAGCCTCCCTTCTCGCTCACCAACTCGGTGAACACCACGGCCGATAATATCCTGACGCTGGCCACCGGCTTAAGCGCTGTTCCCGTGGGCCAGACCATCACCAACACATTCGCAGTGGACCGTTATTATCTGGCCGCGTACGCGCAGTCCTGGAATGCGATCATCCAGCGGGAATTGCCGGCCGGCATGGCGATGGAAATCGATTATAACGGCCAGAAGGGCACGCGCCTGGACGTCCAGACGATTCCCAACGCCGCGCCGCCAGGATCGCCCCCGTTAACCGCTGAGCAGCAGCGCATGATCGGAAACGCCCAGGGCTTTATCTACGATAGTCCGGTCGGCAACTCGATCTATCACGGGGGCACGGTGCGCGTCACCCGCCGCTTCCGCAACAATTTCCAGTGGCAATTGAACTACACCTTTCAAAAGCTGATCGATAACACCACATCGCTGGGCGCGGGTGTGGCACAGAATGCCAATAATCTCGCAGCAGAACGCGGCGTAGATTCGCCCACCGGCCAAACACTTGCTTTGAACTACACGGCTCAATCTCCGGTAGGGGTTCGAAATGCCATGTTCCAGAACCAGCCCTGGCTGCAAAAGTCGCTTAAGGACTGGCAGCTCACGGGTACCACGCAGGTAGCTAGCGGGCGACCGCTGACGCCCACTGTCCAAGGGAACGCTTCAAACGTGGGAGGAGCCGGTGTGTCCGGTACGGTACGTGCCGACGCCACCGGATTGCCGACCGACGCCGGATCGGGCTATTTCAACCCCGCAGCGTTCGTAGTTCCGTCGGCGGGGACCTACGGGAACGCCGGGCGGGGCACCATCCGCGGTCCGGGCACGTTTACCATGAATCTGCAGCTGGCCCGCCAGATCCAGCTGGGCGAACGCAAGAGCGTCGAGTTTAACATGAGCGCCACC
>Ga0105237_10005708_pt1 | contig 13993 bp, 11 predicted proteins | sample KBSC24metaG_FD_81520 | JGI IMG/M metagenome (GOLD analysis project Ga0105237, IMG submission 81520) | Corn rhizosphere microbial communities from Kellogg Biological Station, Michigan, USA - KBS C2-4 metaG | ecosystem: Host-associated > Plants > Roots > Rhizosphere > Soil | place: Michigan, USA...
AAGATCGTGGTAGTCAACCGCTACAACCCTGCCCCTGTGGCCAAATCCTTTATCAAAAACTTTGGATTGAAACGGGGCGCCATTGCTTCTTCCGTCGCCCATGACAGCCATAATATCGTGGCGGTAGGCGTAGACGACGAAAGCATCTGTAAAGCAGTGAATATGGTCATCGCCAACAAGGGCGGCCTGGCTTGCGTAGACCCCAAAGGGGAAGAGCTGATCCTGCCCCTGCCGGTGGCCGGTCTCATGAGCTTGCAGGATGGATTCGCGGTGGCGGATGCCTATACGGCCATCGATCAGCTCGCCAAAAGGATGGGGTCGAAGCTGGGTGCGCCGTTTATGACGCTGTCATTCATGGCGCTGCTGGTGATACCGCATCTGAAGTTGGGGGATTTGGGGTTATTTGATGGGGATGGGTTTAGGTTGGTGTGAACTGGTTTGAACCCTAAAAAGTTCATAATGCATCTTCAGCTCTATTTCTCCGTCTACATTAATTGCACAATCGAATACACATTGAATATCTTATTCCGGCGATAAAGCAAATATTTATTCTACTGATTATCAAAAAGTTGATACTTATTAATAAGATTTACCGTTTTTTTGTATCTTCCTTATTTTGAGATAGTTAGAATTGAAAGCTTTTCCATGAAAAAGGTCCCATTTAAAGTATCAGCAAGGACGGCAAAATTAATCGGGCGGGAAAACTTCTCGAATGCAGAAGGAGCGATTGTTGAGTTGGTAAAAAATAGTTATGATGCTAATGCAAAGAATTGCATTATCGTCTTTGATATTCCCTATTCCAAACCTCCCTCAACGCTACTTGAAACAGAACTAAAAAGACTACCGGAACAGGGCGGTCCTATTGGTAATTTATATATCCGAGACAAGAGCACTCACTATTTACCTGAAAATCTGACGGAAGAGAAAATGCAGGTTCTAAGGGCTTATTTCCGAGGTTTGGGTTCAATATATATTGTCGACAACGGAATAGGTATGGATCAGGACACGATTCTGAACCAATGGATGCAAATAGGAACAGGTAATAAAGAGATCGATTTCAAAATAGGTAACCGGGTCAAAACCGGTGCCAAAGGGATTGGTCGCTTTGCTCTCGACCGATTAGGGTATCTATCCGAAATGTATACCGTTCCTGCAGGCAGAAATGTAGAATCAGGCTACCGCTGGAAAATGGACTGGCGCCAATTTGATCAACCGGAGCAGGAAATTAGTAATATCACAGCTGAGTTAGATGAAACAAAAGATAGATTTGAAAATGTCCTGGCTTCTGACTTTAAAGATCAAATTTCTCTAATAAAATGGATCAAAGAGGGTGTTTTCAGGCACGGTACCATGATCAAGATCAGTCAATTGAAAGATGAATGGGACGCTGATGCGTTACAGGCAGTCAACAAGGGGCTTGAAGCGCTGGTGCCGCCGAAAGATTCTGCTGTAGATTTTGGTGTCCATTTTTATCATGTACAAGATCCGGCTTCTTACGGTGAGGTAGAGACCGCCTACTTCAACGATTATGATTGCAAACTGGAGGGCTCATTCGATGCTAACACTCAAAAAATCCATCTTAGTATAACTCGCAACGAGTTAGACCTGACTGTCATTAAAAAAGACTTTTCACATCTTTTTAAGAACGTCCAAAGGCCCTATGACCTTCGCACTCTTGAAAAGAAGACGTTCACCACGACCCAACCTGCACATGAGCTGATGGAATGGGAAGCAGATAGTGAAAATATATCTAAACTTAAAGCGGTCGGCAGCTTTAAGTTTCATTTCTATTTTCTCAAAATCCGGCTATCTTCTAAAGAAAATTACCCCTATAAAGACTTTCTATCTGCCGAGCGGGGTGCGGTAATGGATAAATTTGGGGGAGTTAAGATTTATCGGGATTCCTTCAAGGTCCGCCCATACGGTGAAAATGGAAATGACTGGTTGAATTTAGGTGATCGGGCTTCGACAAGCCCAGCAGGCGCTGGACAAAGAATTGGGGACTGGAAGGTAGGACCTCATCAATTGGCCGGTTCCATTCACATTTCTCGCATCACCAACCCTGGTATCGTAGACAAATCTGATCGCGGGGGGCTTGTCGAGAACGAGACCTTTTCCATCTTTGTCAACATTCTGTTAGCAATCATTCGCACCTTTGAAATAGACCGTAGTAAGATTCTTCATCCTTTTTATCTTGAAAACAAGAAAAAGAAAGATGCTCAGAAAAAAAAGAAGATCAGAGATGAGGCCAAGAAGCTAGCGCAGAGAATGATAGAATCCACCCGGAAGAAGCGTGGAAGATCTACAAAATATTCTCAAGCTGCGACGGAACGAAGTATTCAAAGAATGGTGGAGGATAGCCTGGGGAAGATCATAGATAACGAGGAAGAACATGCCGAATTGGCACAAATTCGGGGTCTGGCTAGTCTCGGATTGGTAGTCGCAGCCTTTGCACACGAGTTGAAAGAGATCAGGAATAACGCCGATGAACTAAAGAAACTAGAAAGCAAATTCAAAGTGTTAATCCCCCATGAAAAAGAAAATTCTATTCCTTATACAGATGCAATGGACATTTTCGAGTCACTGCAGAGTGATAACCAAAAGATGGTTCATTGGATTAACTATGCTTTGACAGCCATCAAAAGTGATAAGCGGAAGAGAAATAGCGTGAAATTTGACGTCTACTTTCAAACGCTGAAAGACAACTGGATAGCCACTCTGATGGCCCGTAATATTTTCTTAAAAGTTGACGGACGAATCCGGAAACTTTATGACTTCCGCGCCTTCGAAGTGGATATGGATACTATTTTTTCTAACCTAATCTCCAACTCCATCGACGCATTCAATAATCTTACCGTCTTGCGCGAAAGAGAAATCTCTATACAGGCAAGATTGGAAGACGAGAGCATATCCATTGTATATAGTGATACAGCTACCGGCCTTCCTGACATCTTTCAACAGGATAAGGAACAAATATTTTTACCCTTCGTTACGTCTAAAAGAGACACCAAAGGAAATAATATTGGTACAGGCCTTGGCATGTATCTGGTGAAAGAGGTAGTGAAAGAATATGAAGGAGAAATAAAAATACTTTCACCTAAAATCGGATTCCAATTAAAAATTGAATTGCCAATAAGAAAAAAGAAATAGTATGCATGAGAGATATAAGATTGGGTTTATCGATGAAGACCCTATACAAGTAAAGAAGTATAAGAGGGAATTGAGGGATGAATTTGATATCATCGGATATAAAATTACTAAAGGACTTCCTTTGAAAGATTTACTGGATCAAGTATATGATTCCGACGTTGATCTGCTGATGGTCGATTTCCTAATGGCCAATAGAGGAGTAGTGAACTATAATGGGGATAAAGTCATCCGGGAGTATGAGGAGATCAAACCTCGATTCCCTATGATCATTTTTACAAATGAAGAAAAGCAAGCCCGACCGAAGGTCGACAACCCAAATATCATATATGACAAAGCTAAGGCGCTGAATGAACCAGCCTTATTTCATGAAATCCTTCGGAAAAATATACGGCTCTACGTTGATTATAAAGATAAAAGAAAGTCTATCATTGACAGACTTACGAAAAAGGCAACCAAAAAAACATTGTCCGCCAAGGAAAAGCATCAATTGAGGGAGGCAGAGTTCGAATTGAAGAATCTTGATAAAAGGGCCGTAGAGGTGCCTATTCATTTACTTGATCTTGAAAAGATGGATGACTTGGATAAAACCGTAAAAGAGGCCGAGGACTTCCTAGCCTCACTAACTAAAGAGATTAAGCATGCCCACCCCCGTCCTAAGAGATAAGATTCCAGCCCGGAGAAGCAAACCCACCAAAAATCCTAAAAAAAATTGGAGTGCGCATAAGCCTGACCTGAGAGAGGATTTTCACCGCTATTGCGCTTATTGTTTTTCTAACGATGCATTTCGGGACACATATTTTGAAGTAGACCATTTTGTACCCCGATTCATTATCCAAAAAAGCAAAAAAATATCTCTTACAGAATACAGCAACCTCGTGTATTCCTGCCGTTTCTGTAATAATAATAAAAGAGCTCAATGGCCTTCTAAAAGTATCACGGTGTATAACAATGGCAAAGAAGGATTTGTAGACCCATGTACAAAGGAGATCGACAAACATCTATATCGTACTAAAGATGGAGGAATTATGTGGCGGACAAAATTAGGAAAATGGATGTTTAGCACCGCCTTTAAATTTGATGAAAGGCAAGAAGAGATCAAACTTCTCTGGAAACTAAATCACCTTAAAAAAACTATGGAGAAACTGATACTGATCAAGGGAAAAACGCCTAAAAATAGTCGAACCTACAAAGGAATAGAAGGTCGGCTAGGAAAGTATGCAATAAAATACGTCCTGTTTGAGAAAGAGCTTAAAAATTTTTACGACGATCTGCATTACAAGAACTAACTTTCCGCCTATTTGAACAGGAAATGAACAAACAGATTTCGCTATTTTTGAAGAACAACTATAGCACAGAACCATTAGCAGTAGACCGGATATTAGTATCGGCATTTGTGACTATTAACCACCTCACCGTGGAACAGAACGTTTTTTTGAAGAACTATATTATTCCATCGACAAAGAAAAAGGACCAGGAGATTCTGTTAAAGTTTCGCGAGTTATTAACCAAACATAAGATTCAATTGGACATTGAAGGGCTGATTGAGCTCTTTGAATTCGTCATTTCACCGGAAGATAAGATTATTACAGGAGCAGTATATACACCAGCACGTATTCGGGAGTATATTCTTGATCAGAGTTTTGCTGTGCAGCAAGACTCTGACGTACGGGTAGCCGACATATCCTGCGGTTGCGGAGGCTTCCTTTATAATGCAGCTCAGAAAATTAAAAAAAGGACGAAACGGCCATATGCAAAAATCTTCCAAGAGCAACTCTATGGGTTGGATATCCAGTCCTATTCGGTGACACGTACAAAGTTACTCTTATCTCTATTGGCCCTCAGTGAGGGAGAGGATGTCTTAGAATTCGACTTTAATCTTCACGTAGGCAATGCCCTGGATTTTCAGTGGAATCGCCGGATACGCGATTTTGAAGGATTTGATATAATAGTAGGAAATCCGCCCTATGTCTGCGCCCGGAATATCCCAGATGAGTCCCGATATCTGCTACCGAACTGGACTGTAACAAAGACGGGGCATCCTGACCTTTATATTCCTTTCTTCCAGATTGGGATGAAGAATCTGAAACCGGGTGGTTCCCTGGGCTTCATTACCATGAATACTTTCTTTAAAAGTGTAAATGGGCGGGCATTACGCGCCTGGTTCCAGGATGAGTCTTGGTCTTTTCGCCTCATTGACTTCGGCACGTTTCAGGTCTTTCGTAAAAAGTCAACCTATACTTGTATCTGTCTGATCCAAAAAGTAGCGGCCAAGGCTATTTCTTATGCTGAATGTAGAGAATTGGAAAAGCTACCTACGCACGTTCACGATTTTATTGAAATCCTATACTCTGGTCTGGATGCTTATAAAGGCTGGAATCTCAACCAGCACTTGGGCCCCATTCGAATAATCGAAAAAACAGGTAAGCCATTCAAGGATCGATATAAGACACGAAATGGAATCGCCACGTTAAAAAATGATATTTATATTTTTACCCCAGTGAAAAAAGATAGGCGCTATTATTATTTGGAGGCGGAGGAAAAAACTTATCCAATCGAAAAGTCGATTTGTAAAGATATTGTCAACCCCAACCTACTGACTACTGTAGAAGATTTGAAGAAAATCCGACAAAAGATTATCTTCCCTTACCGATTCAGAGACGCTCGAGCTCAGGTACTACCAGAAAAAGACCTTCAGCAGAAGTATCCTCGAGCTTATGCCTATTTGCAAACCCAAAAGTCTATTCTGGCGACACGCGATAAAGGAGATGGAAAAACTTATGACCCGTGGTTTATGTATGGACGTACACAATCCCTGGAGAAGATGAAATACAAATTATTTTTTCCACATATCTCAGCTTCGACACCGCACTATCTACTGAATATGGAAGAGGATTTGTTGTTCTATAATGGACTGGCGGTAATTGGAGAGAGTAAAGATGAACTGATAATCTTAAGAAAATTGTTGTCTAGTCGATTATTCTGGTTTTATATCCAACATACGAGTAAACCTTATGGATCTTCATATTTCTCTCTATCTAAAAACTACTTAAAGGATTTTGGCGTATGCGAATTTACTAAAGACGACAGGAAGTATATTCGTCAGGAAAATGACAAACATAAACTTGATATTTTCTTCGAAAAGAAGTACCAAATTAATTTAGATATGGGCAGTAATAATATGAACAGGAAAATATAACCTTATTGCATTGCATGGCGCATGCCAGAAGAAAGTTCGTGGAAGCCCGCCTGAATGATCAGGCACGTTCAGATTATGTCCTGGAGTAGATGCAGCAGCTATATGCACTGGAAAGAAAGGCTACAGATGAGCAGCTGCCTGAACATGGTATATTGAAGCTGCGTCAGGAGAAAGCTGTTCCTATCCTGGAATCGCTGGGTAAATGGATGCAGCAAACATATACCGAAGTACTGCCTAAAAGCGCCATCGGCAAAGCCCTGGCATATAGCATTGAAAGATGGGCCAAACTAATGATCTATGCCACGGACGGAAAGCTAAATATAGATAATAACCCGGTTGAAAACTGCATTCGACCTGTAACTGTCGGCCGGAAGAACTATTTGTTCGCCGGCAGCCATGAAGCTGCTCAGCGCAGCGCCATGTTATACTTGCTCCTGGGAACCTGCAAACTCCATTTACCGGAGGATTACCCGTTCCGGGAAGTCATTATTCGGCAAAGATGGCGCATTTGCCCCATTACTAAAAGACATTTTGGAAACAGCGATGGAGGGGGAACTGGAGAATCACCTCGATGAGGAGGAACGATCTAGTGGGAACCGCAAGAACGGCAAGACTTCTAAGAAGCTTAAGACGGCGGATGGTAGCATCGACCTGGAGACACACCAGAATCGGGCAGCCAGCTTTGAACCGCAGACCGAATTCCAGACTTGCGTGGTGCACCAGTTCCGCAACTCTATCAAGTATGTATCCAGCAAGGATCAGAAGGCCTTCATGGCTGATTTAAAGCCCGTCTACCAGGCAGTGAGCAAGGACGAAGCAGAACATCTCTTGCAGGAGTTAGAGGAAAAATGGGGCAAGAATATCCGGTAGTGCTCGACTCCTGGAAGCGCAACTGGGAAAAGCTAACCACATACTTCCAATATTCCGGTGCAATCCGCAAGCTAATCTACACAACTAATACCGTCGAGGGCTTTCACCGCCAAGTCCGCAAAGTGACTAAGACCAAGGGTGCCTTCACGTCAGACATGGCTCTTCTAAAGCTAATTTATCTGACTACCAGAATATTCAAAAGAAGTGAATCCAACCCCTGCTGAACTGGGGTTTGACCGTTTCTCAGTTATCGATTAGATTTGGGGACCGGCTACGATTGAGACTGGGATAGGGTCTCGTCGGTAACTGATATTTTTTGCGGCCCAGGAACATCGCCTAGCACTATCAGAAAAAATATCACTTCCCAACGAGATGATTACCGTTCCGAACAAAACGACCTTTTTTAATATACAAAAACCGTCCAACAGATTGATCCCAAAGCTTTTTGCAGATTTTAACAATGCAGACGCTCAAGGCAGGTCCGGCTAAGCACGCATGGATCTTTGGCTGACATTTCTCTAAATCATGTTAAGATGGAAGAGGGCATTACACTTAAACTAGATGACGGCGAAGGTCTCTCTACCACAGGCATTGCGCACTTTTCAGAGGAGGAGAAAATTTGGGCAGCTATAATTGATTGCGCTAGCTTTAGATCGTAAATGGATCTAACAAAGCCAAGCGACACAGTTTATTTTACACTCCCGTTCTTTCTCTTGACTTAATCTAGACAATCTGATAGGCAGATTCCATTGAATATTTGGGTATATGTTCGTTGTTAATAACTTCTGGAATACCCAAGGCGTAAACGTTCTCCAAATCCATTTCGGCCTTTGTCGCAGGAGGTATTACGAGAGTACTAATACCAGATAATTCAAAGTCACATAAATCTTTAATTGTCCCCCATTCAATTTTAGGGTCGCCAATTGAATAAGTGTTGGCTTCGTAGACAGCCACCTTTGCATTAGGTAGATAATATTTCAACAAATAATCCCGTAATATTTCAACCTTTTTGGCGTACTGTCGATTTTTTGTATAGGCTATATCGCCAGTAGCTTCTGGTTGCCATATTATTAACCATGCAGACGTGTCTAACTTTTTTGGGAAAATTAGCAAGTGAGTAGCTTCGTAAGCAGCACAACCCGTCTTTCCCGGATCAAATCCAAAATCTGAAACCAGACAGTCCTCAGCAGAAACACCCGCAAGCATTCTTGCAGGAATTCCTTCTGCCTTTGCAATCCTGATTATCTCATGGGAAGGAGTGACAAATATGCCAGGATGCCCATAAAAAAGCGCACATACGTTGTGACCTTGACGTGCTGCATCAAGAACAGTATTTGCCATTTTAATATAAGTATGAATTCTGCCTACCCCTTCCTCATAATACCCTTTCAATGAGTAGGCGATCTTGGCATTTTCAATCACCCAAGATTCAGAAACTATATCCGTGAGTACATAATAAACAACATCTACTGTTTTAATATAATTCTGCGTCTCCATTGTCATTTGCCCTAATGTGATACCACTCCCGGCAACAATGATAGATCCATTCATTAGTTCTGATTTAAATGTTTTAAATGAAGTTTAACTAATTTGTATTATAAGCCCAACAGTAACATTAAGAAAAGCTCCCTCGGCATGTGGACCAGGTTCAACCAAACTGGCAATTTGGGCTCTATCGCCGCTTTTAATCGCCTTCTTTTCTGCATCGGAAAGACCTGCTGCAGTCATTGCAGCTTCAGGATCCTTTTGAAAAGCTTTTAAGGATTCAGCATTACCGGCTGTGTCTTTTAGAAATTTTAATAGCTGTGCCATGATTGTTTTTTTTATTGATGAAAAAAATTGTAGACTTTTTATGGATACTGCTTACTCTCAAGAGACATAATTAGCAGCAGTTTTACAACAACATATTCGAATAGCTTAATATAGGAAACGAAAAAATGAAGTCAATTTGGTAAACCAATCAAAACTTGAATATTTCCGCAGATCAACAAGGTTAGCTCAAACAGGGAGGACGTGTTAAAAAGTTCAATTAGTTTATTGCTATTATTTCATGTAAGAATCTTTGTAACTGTTTCAAAGGTAACAATGATATATGAATTGCGCCACCGTGAAAACACCTTTTCTTTGCTTAAGTCAACGACATTAGTGTTTTCACCCTATAGCCTGTAGATACCGTTCTTTATGGCATACATCACCAACCCCACCCGCGTGGTGACATTGAGCTTTTTAAAGAGGGCGTCACGGTAGCCGTCCACCGTCCGCTCGCTGACGAACATCTCTTTGGCTATCTCCGTATAGGTCTTTTCGCTGCAGGCTAAACGAAGAAAGTTCACTTCCCGGTCCGTAAGCCGGACAAAAAGATTGATATCCCCGCCCGGGTCCGTCAACTGGCCCACGGATTGTACGATCTTCCTTGATATCACTTCATTGTAGTAGTATCCAAGGGTCAGTACCTCGTCGAAGGCTTGCTTCAGGGCGGCAGGGTCGGAATCCTTCAGGACATATCCCTTCGCCCCGTTACGGATCATCTTTATAATGGCCGATTCGGCATCCATCGTACTCAGGGCTAATATCTTCGTCTCAGGATGATGTTCTTTCATCCACGCGGCAGTCGCATATCCATCCATTTCGGGCATGGCTATGTCCAATAGAAGGATATCCGGCACAACACCCCGGTCCAAAAGCGCTATGAACTCTTTTCCATTGGAGGCATCGAGCACCACCCGGCAATTGGGGAACAGGTTGACCAGGGCGGTCAGGCCCTTCCTGACCATCACATGGTCATCTACGATGGCGATATTTCTCACGTCACTCATACAGAATAATTGAACACTCCCAATTTAAATTACAAATGCCTCGTTTGGATCATCCGGCCGGGATTTCTGTCAAAAAACGGGAAAAAGCCCGTACTCCCCCTGTCTTTTCCCCGGAAGGAAGGCATTTCGTCATCCATAAGGGCAGACAATGGTCACGGTTGTCCCTTCATTTAGCCGGCTGTCGATCGCCACCTTCCCCTGAAGCAACGAGGCGCGGTTGATCATGTTCTGCAACCCCAGACCATCACTCCTCGCCTCCGACAGATCGAAACCCACCCCGTCATCTTTTATCCTGACCTTTACCTGGTCGCATTCATAGGAAAGGGTAATATCCGCCTGCCTGGCATTGGAGTGCTTGATCACGTTTTGCAACGCCTCTTGTATCATCCGGAAGATGATGACTTTTTTTTCATTGGACAGCTCCGTTTCACTTCCCTCGACCACGATGGACGCATGCATGACCCCTGAATATTCGATCCTGTTCGTCTCCTGTTTTGTGATCTCAAAAAGGCTGAGCTGCATCACCCGGTCGGAGCTCAGGCTCTTCGCAATGGCCCGCAGGTCGTTCATGGCCCTTCCCACAGTGGATTTAGCCTCCGATAAAAGATGTTTGTCCAGCATATTCCGCTCATCCAGGATATTCAGTTGGATCTTGGCAAGGCTCAGGGTCTGTCCTACATTATCGTGGATCTCGCCGCTGATGTTATTGAATGTCTCTTCTTGTATCTCGATCCTCGTCCGCAGTATCTCCTGTTCAAAACGCGATTGTATCCTCAACAGCTCGACACTCAGCGTCTGGGAAGTCTTCAGCGCGTTGGTGAATCGGATCGACAGCATGATGGATTGCAGCAGCGTGAAAACAAAAAATCCAAACGGCAAGACAAAATAAGTGTTCACCAGCTCCATCTCGAAAAGGACGTCGTTGATAAAACAGCCCATCAGGACGAGAAGCCCCGTAAGCGCAAGAATATTCTGTCCCGGTTCCCGGATGGTCTTTCGGGTAACCAGGACTATCAGGAACAGGGATTCGGCAAAAAATAAAAGCGATATGGCCAACAGGCCTTTGCCGTAGATGATGTTTGAAGTAACCCCGACTACAACGAGGTATAGCAGGCTTACGCCCACTCCGATGCGTAGCATCAAGGCAGGAAATCCCAGGTAGAGACTTTTAAAAAAAAGGACAAAAAATATAAGGCATATAGGGAAGACTGCGTACAGCACCTTTAAAGCAATTCCATAGCTTACCGATGGGAATACCTCGAAAAAGATCGCTTCTCTGCCAAAGGTTTCCCTCAATGCGATGAAGACGCATATCATGCTGAAGAATAAAAAGCTTTTATCCTTCGGGCTTAGTATGAATAAGGCTAGATGGTACAGACCCATGATCAGCAGGCTTCCGATGAGAAAGGCGGATATCAGCAGGGAAGATTCACGTTCCGTCTTGATACTTTCAGGGCTGCCGATCCGGATGGGATCGAGCATACCCCCGTAAACAAAATAGTAGTTGGAGACTTCCAGGACGAGAAGTACCTCCTTGTGCACCGCGGTAAATACCGCGATGGTCGGTCTGATGCGGGGAGTCATGGATGCAGTGCTTGCCGGGTTGCCTACGCCCACTAGCGGCTTTCCGTCTGCATAAAGCCGGTAGGCAGAATGGATAGGTGGAAGATGAAGGGCCCAGATCCTTCCGCTGTCGGGCAGAATGATCCTTACAGCATAGGTACAATAACCTAGCTGGCTCTCATAAAAACCCTTCCCGTCCCTCGCTTTCCAATATCCGGGTACGTGGATCAGCTCTGCATTGGAGTCCTCCATGATATGCGTGTCGAACGCTTTCCATTTGAACAGCCATTCTCCCGTAATGGCGCCCGTCTTTTTGCCATCGTAATGAAAATCGCTGAGGTCTAGCACGCCATGGTGACATATCGGACTTTTCTGCGCAGTATTCTGAAGGGTAAATAGGACAAGAAGTACTCCGGTAAATAGGGGTTTCAACAATATATCGGTCACTGAAACATATTGATATACATTTGTTCGCCCAGGTAGGCGCGGTTCAACAATCGCATCGTTCCTTCTGCACTGAAGTCTTTGGGAGAGTACGCATTATTTACCCAGGTTTTTGTCAGGAGCCCCATCTGTTTGTAAGTTGCCGCAACCAGCTCCGAACAATAGATCTTATTGGGGTCCATATCCACCGCAGGCTGCATGCCCGGCGAGTCGGCGAGCATCTCCGTAAAATCCCCGGTAAATGAGTTGAAGATAAAGAACATCCCACCAATGGCCGAAGAGGTGGAACGGTTGTATTTCCTACCCATATACACCGAAAAGATGACCTCTTTGTCGGAGGGGAATCCTTTGTTTATCTGGGAAGTAAAAAAATCCTGCAGGCCCCTCCCATCGATGTCAGGGCAATTGAACAAAGGGCGGTGGACGATCTGTACATCCTTGTAAGACCCCTGGCTGTGCTGCAGACGATCTTTCAGATCGATGAGCATCGGTCCTTCCTTGACAGGACCGAGGGCGGGCCATCGGTTAGGGATCTCCTGGTTCCCCGTGTTCGACTCCCACAACATGATGGGCGGTAGTCCAAAATGGTTCTCCGGGTCCAGGTCTTTCGCCAGCACTACCATGGCGCTGTGACCCCAGGAGCTCCACTGTAATAACTCCACTACCCAGCTGAAAGGATAACGCCCATGGACTAAAACGATGTCTCCCGTCCGCAGGTGGCGTTCCAATTCAGAATAAGCAGTAGTCCAGTTGGGATCTAAGACATTGGTTCGGCCGCTGATAAGGTTGGATATGTTGATATCCGTTTCTTGCGGAGAAAGCGTGCTTACCTCCGTGTTGCTAAAATTGAGATTACTCAAATCCATAATACGAAAATTAATATTAAATTCGACAAATGCAAACCTTATTACTCGAAAAAAAAGATTTCACACAAATTTTATACGGCTCTGCCCTGCTGGGCAGTGGAGGCGGAGGATCCATCAACGCAGGTGAAAAATTCATCGACTACATTACAGATCTTACATGCCAGGTAAAGTTGCTGCGGCCACCCTTCTCCGTCAAGGACCGGAACCTGGTCGCCTGCGTCGTATGCGACATCGGATCCATTACACAACTCGATCCTTTTCAGACAAAAGCATTGATGTATGCATTTGAAGCCTTGTCGGATGCTTTCAAAGGCAAAGGTAGTCTCGGCGCCATGCAGGCGGTATTCCCCATTGAAACAGGACCTGAGAACATGCTGGCCCCCTTCGTTATCGCCGCTGCCCTTGGCATACCCGTTGTGGATGGCGACGGCGCCGGCCGCGCAGTGCCTACCCTGCCACTGACCGCCTTTGCCGTCAACGGTATCAGTCATCCATCCCCGGTAGCAGTAGCCAACGGCAAAAAAGATGTTTTGCTGGTGTCGACCGAAAAGTTTGAAAGCTTACTGCGTTCCATAGCCCATATCGACGCTTTTTCGGATTCCGCCAGTCTTGCGCTGTGGCCGGATACAGTCGCCAACCTGTTTAAGAAATGTGTCCCCAACACGATCACCAGGGCCCTGTATGTCGGAAGGCTGCTGCAGGGTATCCGGGAGAACGATCGGCAGCTGATCAAACAGTCCATCAAAGAAGTAAACACCTTGAAGGCGCGCCTGCTAATCACGGGTAATGTGATATTTAAGAACGACGCTGAAAAAGGCGGATTCAATTTCACGACGACAAAGATCAAAGCCGACGGCACCGATGAGATCATCACAGTCCTTTCACAGAACGAGAATTTGATCGCTTTCAGCAACAAGAGCACCCAACCGCTCGTCCTTGCCCCCGACTCCCTTTGCTATCTTACGACAGACTTTTTTCCAAAGACCAACGTGGAGATACTGACAAAGGAGCCCGGCGATAAAAAAGATTTTCAGCACGTGATGCTCCTCTGTATCGAATCCCACAAGATACTGCGTAAAGACAGGGTA
>Ga0105237_10005711_pt1 | contig 13991 bp, 9 predicted proteins | sample KBSC24metaG_FD_81520 | JGI IMG/M metagenome (GOLD analysis project Ga0105237, IMG submission 81520) | Corn rhizosphere microbial communities from Kellogg Biological Station, Michigan, USA - KBS C2-4 metaG | ecosystem: Host-associated > Plants > Roots > Rhizosphere > Soil | place: Michigan, USA...
GCGCCAGTGAGCTTTTTGCCAAAATATGGGGCGAAGAAAACGGCATAGGTGTACGCAGCGCCGTAGGTATGGGCTCCTTACCTGACAATATCCCTGTAGAAATAGAGGCTTTATTTGAATTAGCTTAGTAAATTGAAAAAGCAATAACGTCCCGGTATATGACTAATTAATCAATGATCATGGTAATCCTATAATCTGATGAATCAAGGTTCAGACAATACTCAAAACTGGTACACAATTGATGATATAGAAAAGCTGGACACCCCGGCTTTGGTGGTTTATCCGGATAGGGTAAAGGCTAACATCGAACTGCTTAAAACCATGATTGATGATGTAGCCCGGTTGCGCCCGCATGTAAAAACATACAAGAACAAAGAAGTTACCGGCTTGCTTCTGGAGGCGGGTATCAAAAAATTCAAGTGCGCCACCATTGCCGAGGCCGAACTGCTGGCTATAAGCAAAGCACCCGATGTATTGTTAGCTTATCAACCCGTGGGCCCAAAGCTTTACCGCTTTATTAAGCTCATACACGCGTATCCGGGTACTAAATTCTCCTGCCTGGTCGATAATACCGCGGCAGCGAATGAAATATCTGAAGTTGCCGAAAAATACAAACTAAAGGTTGATGTTTACCTCGACATTAATGTAGGCATGAACCGCACGGGTATAAAAGCCGGCTTTGAGGCCCTGCAGTTGTATATGGATTGCGCCGTATTACCGGGACTGAATCCTGTTGGCTTGCACGCTTATGATGGTCATATCCATGATATCGATCTGGCTACCCGTACCGAACGTTGTAATACCAGTTTTGAACCGGTTTTAAAACTGCAGCAGGATATCAAAAAAAGGGATTATCCAGAGCCAGTAATTATAGCCGGCGGATCGCCAACATTTCCCATACACGCGAAAAGAGAAGCTGTAGAATGCAGCCCCGGCACTTTTGTTTACTGGGATAGAGGCTACCAGCTGGGCATGGCCGAACAAGGTTTTTTACCCGCTGCGTTAGTAATATCGAGGGTAATATCCCTGCCTGGTACTACTAAACTGTGCCTGGATGTGGGGCATAAATCCGTATCGGCAGAGAATGAATTGAGCAAACGCATCTATTTTTTAAATGCTCCCGAACTGGTACCTGTTGGGCAGAGCGAAGAGCATTTGGTGGTAGAAGCCGGCGAAGGCCATGCTTACAAAATAGGCGATGTATTGTACGGTATACCACATCATATATGCCCAACTGTTGCTTTATATGAGCGTGCTTATACTATTGAAAATAAAGTACTTAATGGCGAGTGGCTCAATGCCGCCCGCGATAGAAAAATAACAATCTGATATGTTTATAATCGACGCCCATCTTGACCTGAGCATGAACGCGCTGGAATGGAACCGCGACCTTACCCGTCCGCTATCCGAAGTTAACCAACGCGAAGAAGGCCTTACAGACAAGCCCGACCGCGCCAAAGCGGTGGTTACTTTACCCGAATTGCGCAAAGGCAATATCGGCTTGGTTGTAGGTACACAAATTGGGCGTTACGTAGCCCCGGATAATCCCTTGCCTGGCTGGCATTCGCCCGAGCAGGCCTGGGCGCAAACCCAGGGACAGGTAGCCTGGTACAAAGCTATGGAAGATGCCGGCGAAATGATACAGGTAAATGACCTGCCATCGCTGGAGAAACACCTGCAGCTTTGGCGCGATGGACAATCCACAGAACATAAACCCATCGGTTATATTTTAAGTCTGGAAGGTGCTGATTCTATTGTTACTGTACAACACCTGGAGCGTGCTTATAATTATGGCTTACGCGCCGTAGGGCCTGCGCATTACGGGCCAGGTCGTTATGCGCAAGGCACCGATGCAACGGGTTATATGGGACCGAAAGGGCATGAGTTGCTCAAAGAAATGGAACGCCTCAACATCATCCTGGATGCTACTCATTTATGCGATGATAGTTTTTGGGAGGCCCTTGATCATTTTAACGGGCATGTATGGGCCAGCCATAATAACTGCCGTGCACTGGTGAATCATAACCGCCAGTACAGCGACGAGATGATCAAAGCACTGATAGATCGTGGCGCGGTGATAGGCGCCGCGCTGGATGCCTGGATGATGGTACCTAATTGGGTGAGGGGACAATCCACTCCCAAAGGCATGAATTGCAACCTGGAAGTAATGGTTGATCATATCGACCACATCTGCCAGATAGCCGGCAATGCCCTGCACATCGGTATGGGATCCGACCTGGACGGCGCTTTCGGTCGTGAACAATGCCCATACGATCTGGAAACCATCGCCGATCTGCAAAAAGTGCCTGCCCTGCTTAAAAAACGCGGTTACACCGATCAGGATATCGACAACATGATGCACGGCAACTGGCTTAGATTTTTACGCAACGCCTGGGGATAAAAATCTCAGAAAGATGGTTCCCTCCCCACGGGAGGGGTGCGGTTGTCTGTGTTGTGGCAGGGAGGGGTTTCTTGAACTGTTGCCTTACTTATAGCAGAGCCGACTCACCCCAACATCGCTCCGCTTGTTGGCCCTCTCTTCGCCTACGGCGGAAAGAGGGCTTAGAAATACTATTTTTACTTTCTCATCGAGATAAAAGAAAAAGCCCCTCTTTCCGGCGAAGCCGAAGAGAGGGTGCCCGGGCGAAGCAACGGGCGGGTGAGTCGAATCGCCACCCGATAACAACATGCGGGCTTTTCTTCATCCCCATGTAAAACAAACCATTCAATTATATTAACTTTCCTTAAATAAGCCTACTTTGCAAACACTTGCTTCAAAAAAGCATTATCAGGTGAGGAGTTTCTATCATGAATGCAGAACAATCAAGGTTAAAAGATACCAGCTGGAAAAAATGGGGCCCTTATGTAAGTGACCGTCAATGGGGTACCGTTCGTGAAGATTACAGCGCCAATGGCGATGCCTGGAACTATATCACACATGATATGGCCCGCAGCAAAACCTATCGCTGGGGCGAAGAGGGCATAGCCGGCATCTGCGACAGGCAACAGAACCTCTGCTTTGCCATAGCCCTGTGGAATAAAAAAGACCCCATCATCAAGGAACGCTATTTTGGGCTCAGTAATCCCGAAGGTAACCACGGCGAAGATGTAAAAGAGATCTATTATTATCTGGATAGTACGCCCACGCACTCGTACATGAAAGCACTGTATAAATACCCGCAGCAAACTTTCCCGTATGAATGGCTGGTAGCCGAAAACAAACGTCGCACCCGTAAAGATCCCGAATTTGAACTGATAGATACCGGGATATTTGACAACGACGCTTATTTTGATGTATTTACCGAATATGCTAAAAACGCGCAGGATGATATCCTGATCAAAATAACCATCCACAACCGAGGTAATGAAGACGCCGCGCTAAATGTAATGCCCACCTTATGGTTCCGCAATACCTGGAGCTGGGGTTATAATGATTATAAACCCTATTTAACAGGTAATGGAGAGGGCAGGATAGAGGTATCACATAAAGATCTTGATCAGCTTTGGCTGCATACCGAAGGCGCTAATACCCTACTGTTTTGTGATAACGAAACCAATACCAACCGGCTTTATAATTACGATAACGGCATCAAATACCATAAAGACGGTATCAATGACCATATTGTATACGGCGCCGATACCGTCAATCCACGGAATACCGGTACCAAGGCGGCTGTTAATTATGATATTACAGTGGCCGCCAAACAAAGCGTTACGATACGGTTGCGCCTGTCGCCCGATGCTAATTACAGTTTTGAAGATTTTGATCACATATTTACAACCCGTATTACCGAGGCCGATCAGTTTTATAACGATATATACAGCAATAAAAAGGATATTGATCGAAGCTTGATACAGCGGCAGGCTTTTGCCGGGATGATGTGGAATAAGCAATTTTACTATTGCGATATACGGCACTGGCTCCGGGGCGATCCGGCACAGCCTGCACCGCCCCCGCAACGCAAAGATGCCCGCAACAGCAAGTGGATGCACCTGAATACCCGCGACGTGATATCCATGCCCGATAAATGGGAATACCCCTGGTTTGCCGCATGGGATCTGGCTTTCCATTGCCTGGCATTGGCCCGTATTGATATGGTTTTCGCCAAAAATCAGCTCATATTGCTTACCCGCGACTGGTATATGCACCCCAACGGGCAATTACCAGCCTATGAGTGGGATTTTGGCGATGGTAATCCGCCGGTACATGCTATGGTGGCCTGGAGCATTTATAAAACAGATAAAGAAGCCAACAATGGCAAGGGCGATACTTACTTCCTGGAGCGGATATTCCATAAGCTGATGCTCAATTTTACCTGGTGGGTAAACCGTAAGGATGCTTCTGGTAACAACGTATTTGAAGGTGGTTTCCTGGGCCTGGATAATATTGGTGTTTTTGACCGGAATATGCACTTGCCCAGTGGCCAGCATCTGGAACAGGCCGATGGCACCAGCTGGATGGCCATGTACTCGCTTAACTTGTTGCGGATAGCTACAGAGCTGGCCGCGGGAGATAATGCTTACGCCGATATCGCCTCGAAGTTTTTTGAGCACTTTATTTACATTGTAGGGGCCATGTCAAACCTGGGCGAAAACAATGAAGGGCTTTGGGATGAAGAGGATGGGTTCTTTTATGATCAGATCAGCTTTCCGGACGATGGTTCCATCAAAATGAAGGTACGCAGTATAGTAGGACTTATCCCGCTGTTCGCTACGGAAGTATTGAACGAGAGCGATATCACCGACAGCCCCATATTTCGCGACCGGATGAAATGGTTTGCCGAAAACAGGCCCGACCTGGCCTCGCTGGTTTCGCGCTGGAATGAGAAAAGCGCCAATGGTAAACATCTCATCAGTTTGCTGCGCGGTTTCCGGATGAAATCCATCCTGAAATATATGCTGGATGAAAAAGAATTCCTGAGCGATTTCGGTATCCGCTCCCTTTCCAAATATCACCTGGATAAACCATTTCATGTGGCTGTAAATGGTGTTGATTTTGGTATAGGCTATACACCAGCCGAAAGTGACAGCGGTTTATTTGGCGGCAACAGCAATTGGCGCGGCCCCATCTGGATCCCGATCAACTACCTGATCATTGATAGCCTGCACCGCTTTTACGAGTATTATGGCGATGATTTTAAAGTGGAGTGCCCAACAGGCTCTGGTAACTATGTGAACCTGAAAGAGGTTGCCAATGAGCTTTACCGCCGGGTATCCAAACTGTTTTTACGCGATGAGAATGGTAACCGTCCGGTATTTGGCCAGTATCACAAAATGCAAACTGATCCGAATTTTAAAGACTATATCCTCTTCTATGAATACTTTGATGGCGATAGCGGTCGCGGGGCAGGAGCATCCCACCAAACCGGCTGGACAGGACTGATCGCTAATTGCCTGTACATTTAAATTTAGCGGCACGCTGATACCGGTAATCCCGCGGATTTTTCGTATATTTATATCAATAGCAGCCCGGTTCTCTTTTTATAAGAGAACCGGGCTGTTTAGTTAAGAGAAAAACATGGCCAAAATTGACCGTTTTTTATGTAGTTATTTGTTAATCAGATAATTAATACTTTTTAAACTTTTAAAAAACCATCAAAATCGTGTTAAAATTTGTTAAAAAGTGTTAAAATGAGGGTTTTTGAAGTGATTTTTAAGTGTTTTTACCCCGTTTTTGAGCAGAAATTTGTTAAAATTTAAGGTTTAAAAAGTTTTTTGACCAGCCAATGGATCAAAAATAGCTCCATTTTTACCACGATCAATTCGCGATATCCTACAAAAAAATGATCGTCCAATAATTTATTGTGTTAAAAAGACACAATAAAGTTTAATTCGATACAAAATTTATTTAGTTTTACTGTACCACTTATTAAAAACTAAAAATTATCAGCATGAATTACAACAGGCGAAAGTTTATCCAAAGCGCTGGTGCACTGGCTCTTGGCACCATAGCGTTATCCGGCAAGGCAGGTACATTGTTCAATAATGTAAAAGGCGGGCACCCCGTTGGTTTACAGTTATTTACATTTTTTGGCGTTATTGACGAAGATGTAAAGGGAACCCTAACCAAAATAGCCGGTTTGGGTTATAAGGAGCTGGAATCGGCCTTTAGCAAAAAAGGCGGTTACTATGGTATGAGTCCAAAAGAGTTTAAAGCTATGGTGAACGACCTGGGCATGGCCTGGACATCCCACCATGTGCTTGGAGCACCGTTTAAAATGCCTCCGGGAGCAAAAATGCCCGTAGGGGCCGATGGCAAGCCCATGGTAATACCACCGATGAAAAACCTGCGCGACGATATGCAACAACTGGTTGACGATGCTGCTGAAGGAGGGATCAAATACCTGGTTTGCGCCAATTCGCCTACAGGTACCTTAGAGGAGATTAAATCAACGATTGAAGTGCTGAACAAAACAGGAGAGGCCGCTAAAAAAGTAGGAATACAATTTGCGTATCATAACCACGATATGGAATTTCATCCGGTTGATGGCAAAGTTCCTTACGATTTGTTGCTTAGCGAAACCGACGCCCAAAATGTAAAAATGGAACTTGACCTGGCCTGGGCTATAAAAGGCGGCAAAAATCCGGTTGAAATGTTTAAACTACATCCCGGTCGTTTCCCGCTTTGGCACGTTAAGGATCTGGATGCCAAGCGTGAAACTATATTACCTGTAGGCAGCGGTACAATTGATTTTAAACCCATTTTCGCCGCGGCATCATCAGCCGGAATGAAACATTTTTTTGTAGAACATGATATGCCTAAAGACCCTTTGGCCAGCATAACCAGCAGTATTGGTTATCTGAAAAATACGCTGAAGGTGTAATTGATTGACCTTAACAATTCCATAACATACCATCATTTTGATTTAACAGCGGCTTTAAGTATCTTAAAGCCGCATTAAAACAAAAGATATGGCAGCACCCCCGGCAGAACAGTTAAAGCGAGTATTAAAACCTGTTCACCTGTGGGCAATAGCTGTGGGGCTGGTGATATCCGGTGAGTATTTTGGCTGGAACCTGGGTTGGGCAGTATCGGGAACTATCGGCTTCTTAATAGCTACCCTGGTGGTTACCTTAATGTATATCACCTTCATTTTTAGCTATACGGAGCTTACCACGTCTATTCCTCATGCGGGTGTAGCTTTTGCTTACGCTTACAGGGCTATGGGGCCTATCGGTGGGCTTGTCGCCGGTTACGCCACGCTGATCGATTTTTTACTGGCATCTCCTGCAATAGCTATTTCGTTGGGGAGCTACCTGCATTTTTTATATCCGACCATACCTATTATGCAGTCGGCTATGATATTCAACGTGGCATTTATTGTACTCAATATATCGGGTGTAAAGGAATCTGCCAGATTTTCGGTATTCATTACCATATTGGCTGTAGCGGAATTGTTGCTATATATGGGTATTGTATCGCCCCATTTTAAAATGGATAATTACCTGAGTAACCCGATGCCTTTTGGCTGGGCCGGGGTATTCGCGGCATTGCCATTCGCGGTTTGGTTTTACCTGGCCATTGAGGGGGTAGCCATGGTTGCCGAGGAAGTTAAAGAGCCTAAAAAGAACATTCCAAGAGGCTATATATCAGCATTGGCTACCTTAGTTGCATTAGCCCTGGGAGTCATGATATTAACTGGTGGCATAACCGATTGGCGCAAATTGAGCAACCTGGATTATCCATTGCCTGAAGCAATAGGAATTGTTTTAGGTAAAGCCAGCGGTCTTACTAAAATATTCGCCAGTATTGGCTTATTTGGGCTCATTGCTTCGTTGCATGGCACTATATTAGCTTCGTCCAGGCAGGTATTTGCTATGGCGCGTAGCGGTTATCTGCCCCGGGGGCTGGCCGGCATTAATCACAGGTTTAAAACGCCGCATTGGGCGCTTATTGCTGGTGGGGTAGTGAGCTTTATAGCTATTTATAGTGGCACTACAGCACAGATCATCGTACTATCGGTACTTGGGGCTATTGTGATGTATTTGATGAGCATGTTGAGCCTGTTTATCCTCCGCAAAAAAGAACCGCGATTGGAAAGACCATTTGCATCGCCTTTTTACCCGGTGTTTCCAGCTACGGCCCTCATTATATCAACGGTATGCCTGTTCGCCATCATCTGGTTTAATTTGGAGGTTAGCGGTATCTTCTTTGCGGGTTTAGCTGTGGTAGTAGCAATTTTTGTATTAATGGGAAAGCATAAAATAGCGTTAACCGACGAAATGATGACGGCTCCGGAATTTAATCATTAAGGCATTAGGTCATTCAGTCATTAAATTAGATGGCGACCAATGACTCAATGATAATTAAAAAAATAAATGTCCTACAGGCACACCATACGCAATAAAGTTTATAAGTTTTCAGATCTGAAAACTTTACTGGGCAAGGCTTCGCCGTACCGCTCTGGCGATGAGCTTGCCGGTGTAGTAGCTGAAAGTTATGAAGAACGCTTGGCAGCCCAGATAACCCTGGCAGATGTGCCTTTAAAAGCTTTCCTGAACGAGGTAGTAATACCTTATGAACAGGATGAAATAACCCGGTTGATCATTGATAGCCATGATAGCACAAGTTTTAGCTTAATAAGCCATTTAACCGTTGGCGAGCTGCGCGACTGGCTATTGAGCGATGAAACAGATTCTGCAACTTTAACCAGTATAGCCGCTGGTATTACACCTGAAATGGCTGCGGCGGTATCTAAACTGATGGGTAACCAGGATCTGATCGCCGTTGGGAAAAAATGTGAAGTGATCACCCGTTTTCGCAATACTATCGGTTTAAAAGGACATTTCAGTACCCGATTGCAACCTAATCATCCAACCGATGATCCAAAAGGAGTGGCAGCCAGTATTATTGATGGCTTATTGAATTGCAGCGGAGATGCCTGTATTGGTATCAATCCGGCTACAGATAGCCCTGCAGCGGTAAATAATCTGCTTCAGTTGATGGATAACATTCGTTACCAGTTTGATATACCAACCCAAACCTGTGTGCTGAGCCATATTACTACTACTTTACAATTGATTAATCAAGGTGCTCCTGTAGATCTCTGTTTTCAATCCATAGCCGGAACGGAGCAGGCCAATACCAGTTTTGGTGTTAACCTGAGTTTAATTGAGGAAGCCTACCAGGCTACCTTATCCTTAAACCGCGGAACCATAGGCGATAATGTGATGTATTTTGAAACAGGGCAGGGCAGCGCGCTATCGGCCAATGCCAATTTTGGTATAGATCAGCAAACCTGCGAGGTGCGGGCGTATGCTGTTGCCAGGAAATTTAAACCATTGCTGGTCAATACGGTAGTGGGTTTTATCGGACCTGAATATTTGTATGATGGCAAGCAAATTATCCGGGCCGCTTTGGAAGATCATTTCTGTGGAAAGCTGCTTGGTTTGCCAATGGGAGTAGATGTTTGCTATACCAATCATACCGAAGCCGATCAGGACGATATGGACAATTTGCTCACTTTATTGGGTGTAGCTGGCTGTAATTTTGTGATGGGCATCCCCGGAGCCGATGATATTATGCTCAATTACCAGTCAACCTCGTTCCATGATGCCCTGTACTTACGCAAAGTGCTTGGCTTAAAACCCGCTCCCGAGTTTGAAAAATGGCTCATTAAACAAGGAATAGTTGATGGTAGTGGAAATATGTTACCGGTAAACCAATCACACGGGTTATTGGACGCCATGATCAAATAACATGAAAAGGAATATCCCCCAAGAGATACAGTCATTAAAGGCGCTGCAGGAGTTTACCCCGGCCCGGATAGCTATTGGGCGGGTGGGTACCAGCATTCCTTTAAAACAAGCACTGGAGTTTAAACTGGCTCATGCCCACGCTCGTGATGCAGTGTATTCCGAATTGGATATCAATAATTTAACAGATTTACTTACATCATTCAGTTTGCCGGTTTTGCATCTGCAAAGCAGGGTTGGTTACCGTGAACAATACCTGCAAAGACCAGATATGGGTCGCAGGTTAAATGAGGAATCCATCGAGTTGCTTCAGGAATATCATAATCAAACAGATGTAGCCATTATTATAGCCGACGGATTATCGGCAACTGCCATCAATAAAAACTCCCTGGGATTACTACAGGTGCTCATCCCGCAATTAACAGCAGCTGGTTTTAAGCTGGCACCAATCAGCCTGGTTGAACAGGGGCGGGTTGCTATTGGAGATGATATTGGCCACGGACTAAAAGCAAAACTATCCTTGATACTTATTGGTGAACGGCCCGGACTAAGCTCGGCAGATAGTCTCGGTGTTTATCTGACCTATGGCCCTAAGCCAGGTCTTACAGACGAGGCTCGTAATTGCGTATCCAATATCAGACCTGGTGGTTTATCCTATTCAAAAGCAGCCAAGAAAATATTCTACCTCATTAGTGAGGCTTTTAAGCTAAAATCGTCTGGTGTAATGCTTAAAGACAATGCAGGATTGCTGGAAAGCTGAGAAAGTCAAAAGGAGTCCCAGAGGAGACTAAAAAGTGAGTTTACATGGTTTACATAATTCATGGTTAAAATTGATTTAAACTACTTATAATAAAATAGCTAAGCATTTAGTCATCATATAATGTGTTAACCATCTTTGAGCAAAATATTTATATCAGCTCAGGGTCCCTTTCAGAAGACCCCGAGGAGACAGAAAAGCTTATTTTCCCCGTTTTTCAATAGTGCCGTTAAAGGAGATGGGATCGCGATTACTGCTGGTTACCTGGAGTGAGGCATAACCATCGGCAGAAATGTCAAGCCTTAAGGTTTGCACATCGCGCCAATCGCTGATATTTTTGTCCTTGCCGGTTGGTTTTATAACAATGCTCCAGCCACCCTTTTTACCAGCTTTTGAAGTATAAGTAAAATGGGTATTGGTAAATTTAATGCCCCCCTCTGTAGGATTGTAAGGAGCGGTATATGCCCTGCCAAAATAAGGTAAAAAAGCGGCAATGGTATCCTTAGATACTGTCAGATCATAATCAGAAGTTAATGACCTGCCCGGGCTCCTCATAGGAACCACGTAATTGGCTTTAAATACATAGTTTTGAGCCTCAACCATATTTTTTATAGCCAGAGTACGGGCAGCCTTTTTGTCTTTACTGGTACTTTGCGCATTAGCTATATTAATACTGATAAAAGCCAACAAAAGCAATGCTGATATATTCTTTAACAATTTCATAATTAAGTATTTGTTAGTTAGACGATAAAGTGATACTGTGGTTTAATTACTATTAAAGTTAAGCATTATTTAAAAGAAAAGCCATCCGTTTTTGCGGATGATCGGGTACAAATTGAATGAGTTTATTTAGATTTTACCAAATTGGCTTATTTCTCGTATTGCCAAAATCTGCCTTTCCCTTCGGCTATCCATTCCAGGGATTGCTCCATTCTTTTTTGCCTCGTGGTTTCTGTTTTTGCATCGGTTATCCAAACTAAATAGTCTTTGCGGAAGGAGGAGGATTTGCTTTCAAAAATTTCTTTCGCTAAGGGGTTGGTCGCGAGCTTTTCACTAAAATAATCAGGCACTTCAATTACCTTTGGTTTTTCAGATACAGGCTTTGCCTTTTTTACTCCATTTTCATTTAAAACCATAGCTTCTTCAATATAAGCTACCAATATTTCCCTTGCCGGCAGATCTGATAAAGATTTTATTTTGTCCATATATCCCATCTTTTGCCCTGCTTTTACACTCTCTATTATCTTTGTATCACTCATTAGTTCCGCTTTGTAAAGGCTAAATGAGCAATGGTTTTTATAGCCCGCAAGGATACACATCATATCATCTTTGTAATCAAAATGCGGATTGCCCCATTTAATAATTTCTTCAACTTCCGGGCATGTTTCATGAATTATTTGTCGTAAATATTCCATGATCGGCTTTGCGAAATCTGCAGATTTTTCGATATACTCATCAAATTGGGGGTTGAATTTTGACATGTTACGCGTGTTTTATTAGTTGATTTATAGTTGTTTACATCAAATCTAAAATAATTAAAATAAAAGCCACCTGCTTTATACGAGTGGATTGATTTTAATTAAGTCATTTAATATTATAACTTATTGCAATACAGGTAGTTATATCAAATTAACGCTGCGGTTAACGAACTCTGTAAGCTCGGCACCTGTCAATAAACCTTGAGAAAGCAGGGCCAAATCAAATGCCTGTTTTGATAATTGAGCCTGGGTATCTTCGTTTTCTTCCTGTAATATACGATTGATCAGCTTGTGGTTTCCATTTACGATCACCTTATAATTATCGGGCATATTGCCATAGAAACTCATACCGCCGCCCATAGCTGCCATATCTTTCATACGGCGCATAAATTCGTCCATAGTAACAGTTACAGGTAGTTCATCTGGATTAAGGCTTTCTATCTGGACGTTGTATGCCGGTTTGTTGATGGCTTTGTTAAAGATATCTTTTACTTTGGTTGACTGCTCTTCAGTCAAAACGATTTCGGGAGTATCATCCTTTTTAATCAGTTTATCGGCAACATCAGCGTCAACGCGTTTCAGCGATGTTTTTTCCAGTTTTTGCTCCAACTGACTAATGAAGTGGTTATCAATAGGAGAGTTCATGACCAACACATCATAACCTTTTTTACCGGCCGACTGGATAAAGGCATCCTGTTTTGCCGGGTCATTGGTGTAAATGTAAACTAGCTGACCATCCTTGTCGGTTTGAACAGCTTCAACCTTGTCTTTATATTCAGGAAGGGTGAAATTTTCGCTTTTAGTATTGGTTACCAAAACAAAATCTTTAGCCTTGTCATAAAACTTGTCTTCGCTTACCATACCGTATTTTACGAACAAACCAATATCTGTCCATTTTTCTTCGTAGGCTTTACGATCAGTTTTAAATAACTCTGACAATTTATCAGCTACTTTCTTGGTGATATAGCTATTGATTTTTTTAACATTGCTATCGGCTTGTAAAAAGCTACGTGATACGTTGAGTGGGATATCTGGTGAGTCAATAACACCATGTAACAACATCAGGAACTCCGGTACAATGTCTTTTACCTCATCGGTAATAAACACCTGGCGGCTGAATAATTTGATCTTGTTTTTTTGAACTTCAAAATCGTTTTTCAGCTTAGGGAAGTATAATACGCCGGTCAGGTTGAAAGGATAATCTACATTCAGATGGATCCAGAATAAGGGATCTTCGCTGAAAGGATAAAGTGTTTTGTAGAAGTTAAGATAATCCTCATCTTTTAATTCTGACGGTGCTTTTGTCCAGATAGGATTGGTATCGTTAATGATGTTATCGTGCTGAACATCAATGTATTTTGGTTTGCCTTCTTCATCTACACCATCTTCTTCACTGTCGGTTTTGGTACCAAATTTAATGGGTACAGGTAAAAATTTACAGTATTTGTCAAGTATTTCCTGAAGCTTGTGCTCATTCAAAAACTCTTCAGATTCGCTATTGATATACAGGGTGATTTCGGTACCGCGTTCTTCCAGTACGCCTTCGCCAATTTCAAACTCGGTACTGCCATCACAAACCCAGTAAGCAGGCTCGGCGCCATCCTGGTACGAAAGTGTCTGAATTTCAACCTTATCAGCCACCATGAAAGCTGAATAGAAACCTAAACCAAAACGACCGATGATCTCATTGGCATCTTTAGCTTCTTTGAATTTCTCCATAAACTCAGTAGCGCCCGAAAACGCGATCTGGTTAATGTATTTTTTGATCTCTTCGGCGGTCATACCCAGGCCGTTATCAGATATGGTGATAGTTTTTTTGTCGGCGTCAAAAGCTACTTCAACACGCAGATCGCCCAATTCGCCGTTGTACTGACCCAGGGAGGCCAGGCGTTTGATCTTTTGGGTAGCATCTACCGCGTTTGATACCAGCTCGCGCAGAAATATCTCATTATCAGAGTACAGAAATTTTTTAATGATCGGAAAAATGTTCTCGGTGTGAATCGAAATACTGCCTTTTTCTTGCTTAATATTTTTATATGATTGATTTAATATGATTTTCA
>Ga0105237_10005718_pt1 | contig 13978 bp, 9 predicted proteins | sample KBSC24metaG_FD_81520 | JGI IMG/M metagenome (GOLD analysis project Ga0105237, IMG submission 81520) | Corn rhizosphere microbial communities from Kellogg Biological Station, Michigan, USA - KBS C2-4 metaG | ecosystem: Host-associated > Plants > Roots > Rhizosphere > Soil | place: Michigan, USA...
AGAAGCGATAAAATACTTATATACCTGCTATAATAATTTGCCCAATTATGGAGATGTCGGTTCAGACCCGGGCTTTTTTACAGGTGATGAATTTGCTGCACCTTATCCAAGTTCCATCTATTTTAATGTAGGATTGTACAGCATTGCAAGAGGACAGCAAAACGTAGTGAGCCCGATAGCAAATTACTGGGATGGTGGTAATGGCGGTAAAGCTTATTTCCAGGCGCTTAGAGAATGTAATATTTTTCTTGAGAATGTTGATAAAGTGCCGGACCTGACTGACTTCGAAAAAAAGAGATGGGTGGCCGAAGTGAAAGCATTGAAAGCCTATTATCACTTTTTTCTTCTACGCATGTACGGCCCCATTCCTGTAATACGTGAGAACCTTCCTGTATCTGCTTCCATTGAAGCGGTAAGAGTTTACCGGGAACCGGTGGACAGCGTGGTAAGCTATATCACCAGCCTTTTGGATGAAGCTGCTGCAGCGTTGCCGGATGAAATACTGAACGAAGCATCAGAGCTTGGTCGTTTTACAAAACCTATTGCACTCTGCATTAAAGCACAGGTATTGGTTACTGCTGCAAGTCCGCTGTTCAATGGAAACCAGGACTACGCCAATTTTAAAAATAACAACGGCGTACAACTGATTAATGCAACCTATAACGCCGACAAATGGCAGAAAGCCGCTGATGCATGCAAAGCCGCCATTGATGCCGCTCATGCAGTGGGAGCCAAATTATACTATTATGTTCCGGAGTCTGGTGAAAATGCAACAGATTCTACTAAGTTAACCATGAATATAAGGTCTGCCATCACAGACAAATGGAACCCTGAAATTATATGGGGATCGACTAACGCCATGGCTAGCGGGGTACAGGCTTTATGCCAGGCAAGGCTTACCTCCGGCGATCCTTCCAGCATTCCTAATCCACCCACTACTAATGAATCTATTCGTTCTATGCTGGCACCGCCGCTTCATATTGCTGAGATGTTTTACAGCAGTAATGGCGTTCCTATTGAAGAAGATAAAAAGTATGATTATGCAAACAGGCTTACTGCTATACGAACAGGCACGGATGATTACCGCTTCTATATCAAAAAAGATTATCAAACAGTACAACTGAATTTTGACAGGGAGCCAAGATTCTATGCTGACCTTGGCTTTGATGGCGGCATCTGGTACGGACAGGGATTGTTTGATGATTCAAAAACCTGGTACCTGCAGGCCAAGGCGGGCCAGTTGGGTGCAAGGCTGGGTGCTTCATTATATTCCATTACAGGCTACTGGCCCAAAAAGCTGGTGAACTATAAAACTGACTTTGGCAGCAACTCAAATGGTTATAACACCATTGCCTATCCATGGCCGGTGATAAGGCTGGCTGAAATGTACCTGTTATACGCCGAAGCTTTGAATGAAGTAAGCGGGCCTGGTGCTGAAACTTATAAATGGATTGATTTGGTAAGAGCAAGAGCAGGCCTTAAAGGCGTAGTGGAAAGCTGGGCAAATTTTTCAAAGAACCCTGGCAAGGCATCCTCTAAAGATGGGTTGCGCGATATAATACAAAGAGAAAGAATGATAGAGCTTGTTTTTGAGGGTAAAAGATATTGGGATCTGTTGCGTTGGAAGAAAGCAGACACATGGTTGAATATGCCTATAAGAACATGGGATATAGAGCAGGAAGATGTAGCCAATTACTATCGCGTAAGGCAAGTTTTTGCTCCTGAATTTACCAGCAAAGATTACTTATGGCCACTCTCAGAAAATTCTGTGATTGTAAATCCCAACCTGGTACAAAACCCGGGATGGTAATCTTCACCACTATCAATCAATTTTATGAAATCAATTACTCAATATCTCCTTTCATTTATCATAGCAGTTGCTTTCTTTTCAGCCTGTACAAAAGCAGATCTTAATTCGCATGGGCCCATAGAAAATGATAATACAAAACAGGGGCCAGTAAGCAATGTAAAGGTGGTCAACAAACCCGGTGCTGCTACGCTTACTTATACCTTGCCTAAGGATCAGGATCTGCAATATGTGCTTGCAGAATATGCTATCAACAATACTGTTACAAGACAGGCCAAATCTTCCCGCTATACTGATACTGTTAACGTAGATGGTTTTGAAAAAGCCGGTGAATATACTGTTACATTATACGCAGTGGACAAAGGTGAAAACAAATCAGATCCTGTATCGGTTAAAATAAATCCTACAACCCCACCCTACAGGCTTATTGCTTCTACCCTGAAGATAACTGACGATTTTGGTGGTGTTAATGTCATTTTCAGTAACCCGGGTGAAGATAAAATTGCACTGGTAATAGTTACGAAGGATAATAACAATGAGTTCACTCCTGTAGAAACTTTTTACACGCAAATAAAAGACGGTTCTTATTCAGTAAGAGGATATGATACCGCAGCAAGAGTATTTGGGGCTTATATTAAAGACAGGTGGAATAATAATTCCGATACTTTATATGCAACCGTGCATCCCATGGCTGAAAAGCTGCTGGATAAAACAAAATTCAGGCAATATAAACTTCCCAACGATCAGCCATCTGCATGGGGATGGGAGATGCCTTATTTGTGGGATGGCAAACTTGAAGAGCCGGGCTTTCATACGCTGCAGGGTGCAGAGCCGCACCCTCACCGGTTTACTTTTGACATGGGCGTTGTAGCCAAGTTAAGCAGGTTTAAAATATTGCAAAGAAAAGGTGATTGGTTATACACCCACGGTAACCCCCGTTACTGGAACTTATGGGGCACTGCATCGACACCGGATGCATCCGGAAGCTGGGATGGATGGACGCTATTGAAATATTGCGAATCCAAAAAACCTTCGGGCCTTCCACTTGGGCAAACCACTGATGAAGATCGTGCCTATGCTTTAGGCACTGATGGGCTCGGTGAAGAATTTGTGTTTCCATTATCGGCACCACCGGTAAGGTATATTCGATTGGAGTTGATTCAGAACTGGAGCGGTACCGACTTTTTTCATGCGTTAGAAATTACTTTCTGGGGCAATCCTCAATAACCATAAAAAGATAATCATGCTTAAAATAAATAATTCTTTTATAGGCTTGTTGTTATGTGCCTTATTGATAGTGTCCTGCAAGAAATGGGATGACTATAAAAAATATACATCTGAGGGAGAAAAAGTTTATCCTGCCGCTCCGTCCGGAGTGAATGCTTATCCAGGTAATGGCAGGGTATTGCTTACCTGGGTGGGTGGCGTTGACTATAACATTACTAAATACAAGGTAACCTGGAATAACGGATTTGATTCTACCGTATTTGATGCATCCTCTTTTAAACCGGGCGATACGCTAAAGTATTACATAGATAAACTACCCGAATCAGGTTACTCTTTCAGCATCTATTCTTTTGATGCCAAAGGAAACGAATCCGTAGCTACACAATTGCCGGCAACAAATGTATATGGGCCAAAATACCAGGCAACACTTTTAAACCGCGTAGTTAAAACCGTGGCTTATGCTGCTGATTCAAAAATGCTCACTGTGGCATGGGGGGTACCTGATACAATAAACCTGTCGACAGAGATTAGGTATACAGATACAGCAGGCACTGAAAAAAAATATTTACTATCATCAGAAAGCGATACTTCTACCTTTCCATGGAAAGTAGGAACAAAAATTTTTTACAGGTCCACTTACAAGCCGGTATCAAATGCGATTGATTCATTCGCAGTAACCTACCAGGATTCGGTAAAAGTGGAGAATGTGCCTGTTCCTAAAAATGCCTGGAAAGAAGTAGATCTTCCAAACGATGCAGTCACCAATGCTTACGGAACCAATCTTAGCAATATATGGGATGGGCAGCCTGGCGGTTACCCAAACATTTATCATACTGATGGCGCATCAATACCTCATCATTTTACGATTGACTTAGGAACAACTTATAGTGAGCTAACCAAATTTGCTGAATGGGGCAGAACTGATTGTGCCTGTCATAATCCAGATGATTTTGAAGTATGGGGCATTGCCGATATTACCAATGCTGCTACAACACTCCCTGCAACAGATCCTGGCTGGAAAGATGAGTCCATCGCCAAAGGATGGACACTACTGGCTGAAGTAAAAAGAACGGATGATGGCATTGCCGGGGTAACGGTACCACTTATCAGCAATCCTCCACCTGTTCGTTATATCCGTATAAGGGTGCTGCACACGATAGATAACGATAAAGCCAGCCACATGAGTGAAATATCCTTTTGGTATAATCCTTAAGCGCATGTAGTGTTAAAAGAACTTTCAATACGAATAGACAAAAATTGCTTAGAGTAAACTTGAAACATTGCTAATAATGATGGCTTCTTGCTGAGATGTAGAAGATTATTATAACCCTTGCTGAAATATACAAGAGTTTTAGCAAGGGTTATAGTCATCACCTTATCAATCTCCTTAACTATTGCAATTGATTTAATTTACACTATGAACACGAAGCAAAATCTTGATAAGGAAATAAAAAATCCCTTTCAGGTTTTGCGTTTGGGCAATATTATTTTTGATAGAACTTATCTTTTGCTTGCTTTAAATTGCCTCAAAGATTTCTTCATATCCGACCCCCATTCCGGAATTGTTTGGATGACAGGTAATATTGTCTTTCCGTATTTTGAAATACTATATTCCACCCGTGGCGGAATTTCTGCAAATGCCGCACGTTCTGTAATATTGTCTTCTTCCAATTCCCGAAGCTGGTTGATAAGCATTTGTTTGCTGATATGTGGAATGACTTTTTGCAATAAACTAAAACGGTTGTAACCCGGATTAATGTATTTGTCCATAGAGACATCACTGCATTTGATAAATATTTCTCCGAAAATTATATTCAGCACAATCCAGCTATTCCTAATGGCACAGAAGTATTAAAACAATTTGTACCTACATTACCTGCAGACTTTAAATATGAGCCAGGTTTGGTTACTGAAAGTGGCGATTTTGTAATGATTCATAGTAGATACGAAAACTGGAACGAAAAGAATATGATTGCTATAGATATTTTCAGGATTGAAAATGGAAATTTAGCAGAGCCTTTGGATGTAATGCAGGAAGAAGTACCGCCTGGAATATCGGCTAATGGTAATGCAGTGTTTCCCATTATTTAACTTTAGAATGAAATGAACTTGAAAAGTAAAGAAAATCGAATTGTATAATTTTTATTGATTTACCTTTCGTGTTACACTTTTATCAAAAGAATCTGCAAATTAGTTGGGCGGTTTTCTTCTTTGTCAAAACCAGGCTCATCAACATTTCTTGCGCTCCCAAAAAACATCGTATTGTTGAAAACATAAACTAAGCCATATTCTTTAAAAACCTGTCCTTCAAGCAAGCCGAAGGGGGTAAATGCTTTCTGAAAAATACTTTGTGTTTCATTCACTTTCCATTCGTTAAATCCTTTGGTGTATTGATTTAGTACATCAGCAAAACATTGCCATAAATGTGTGACAGTATATTCTTCATCTGGTGTAAAGTCTACTTTTTGAGCGCCTTCTATCACGAGATATTCACTACACCATTCAATATAAACTCTTATAAACATTTTAACCAATGGTGTATTACCAATAGTATCTATGTAATTTGTAGCAGTAAGGTCAAATTCATTGTCTGGCAACAACGTTAAATATCTTTTTAAGCAAAATGGCTTTAGCGTGCTATCTGCGTTTTTTGTAGTGCTTGGTCGTATTTCTGTACTAATACATTCTCATTTTCCCAGAGGAGTATTTTTTACCGCGTCAACAGTCATCTTATAATATCAAGCAATAATCAAAACTTTCGAAGCACGGCATTGCCTGTAAGAAACAACCATAAAAGAAAGGGAATACCCAATGCTGCTGTCAGTCCATAGCTGTCAGCAATAATGCCCATTAAAGGCAAAAAAAGAGCTCCTCCGGAAACACCCATGATCATGAGGCCGGAAACTTCGTTTTGCATTGTGGGCATTTTTTTTAATGCAGAAGAAAACAATACGGGAAATACGTTGGCCACTGCAAGCCCGTTTAAAACAATGCAGACAGCCAATAGCCATAGCGGTGTAAAAAACAGCAGTCCGGTCATACCGGCAATGCCGGCTATGGTACAGATGGGTAAGAATTGGTTTGCTTTTGAGCCAGACAAAGCAAAAATTCCAATTAATGAGCCCACCATCCTGGAGATAAAATAAACACTGGTAGCTAATCCTGCCTGGGGTAACGACCAACCATGCCGCAACTGCAACAGTTGCGGAAGTAATGTATTTAAACTGATATCAATTCCCACAATGGCAGCAATCCCTAAAAACAGCAGTATCATATCCTTGCTCTGTAACAGCGGCAGACATGCCTTCCAGGTGGTTCTTTCTTCAACAACTGCGTTTTCCCTGATTGGCGTCGCTCTCAGCCAAACGACATTAATAAGCGCAACAGCACTTAGCAGCGGTAAAGTAAAGCGCCAATTGTTTAACAGGTGAGCGCTTATACCTACCAATACCGGCCCAAGAAGGGAAGCGAATGATTTAATCAGTTGACCGCCGGTTAAGGCTGCAGCCATTTTATCTGTATCAATAACATTGCCTAATAGAGGATTCACGGATACCTGTAAAATGGTATTTCCTATGCCTACACCGGCGAATCCGACCAGTAATAGGGGGAAATTATATTTAATAAAAGGCAATAAAAGCGATAACGATGTTATGATTAAACCCGCTATTACCATTTTTTTTCGACCGGTACGATTCATCAACAGGCTGAATGGAAAAGAAAACAGGGCAAACCATAGAAATACCATCAATGGTAACAGGTTAGCAACGCTGGCTTTCAGTCCAAAATCAACCCTGGCATAATTCGTTGCAATACCTACCAGATCAATGAAGCCCATCACAAAAAATCCTAAAAAGACAGGCACTGCTTTGGAAGTGGATAAAAGTTTCATATAAGCAAAGCAATCATTAGTTTTAATTTATTATAAACTGCCAGCCGGCAATTCTATTTTTAACGTCCTAACACCCTGGCTATCCAACTCTATTTCTTTACCTGTTTTTTCCAGCGTTTCTTCCGCAGTATTACTAAGATAAATGTTTCCCACAGGCCTGTTCCATTGCAGTGAGGTGGATACCGTTTTCAACCCGGGATTGTATAACGTGAGCATGTATGCCTTACCGTTCTGCGATGGCCTTAATGACACGACTGTAATAAGTGGATTGCTTAGTTGTAGCATTGAGGCTGTCACTCCCTTGCCGATTGCAGGTGCAGCAATAAGCGACTGCGCAAAGCCGGTGGCGAATTTTGAAAGGGAAACTTCATCAAAATTTTTGTGCGGACGAACAATATACCGGAAGTTAATTTCCCCCAACTGGTAGGCCCTGTAGTTGGTTTCCCAATGATTGTTCAGCGCCCATGAATATATTCGTTGGGTTGGTTCAATTGTTTTTCTCCAAACAGCAGGGTTTGTTTGCCCACCCAACATTGTCGCCGTAATACCACCCACTTCAATAAGTGGAGCATCAAGTGTTATTAGCGAGATGCCAAGATCTTTATTTGAAACATCTACCCAATTACCGGTTTCCAACCAGTTCTTACAGGCACTCGGAATCTGATCTTTTTCGGGTTGCATTATCGCCAAAGGGATATCCATTTTTATTTCTCCGCCAGGAACATGAAAAGGAAATGCAATATTCAAACTCTCTTTGCCTTTTGTATTCGCCCAGCCGTAATCGCCGGGGTAAGGGTTCAGTTCCGCAGGCTTTTTATCAAGAAGATTGTTGATCTCTATATAGTCGGCGCCTTTTATCAGCCTCACTTCTCTAGTTAATCTTGTACAACCGGGGGCTTGTGATTTTATTACGAGGGAAGAAAGCAGTGGCCCGTTTTCCTTAACATCCACTTCCACATTGTTAATGCGCTGAATTTGCGACAGGTCTTTTCCTTCCAGAAAAAGATAATCATTCAATCCTTCTTTAGAATCAACATCTACAAATTCATGGGCGATATCCTTGTACTTAAGACTTTTAACCGCGCCGGTAACTGAATCAAGTACAATTCGAATGATTCCATTATCCAGCACGAAATGTTCGTTGTAAAAAGGAGTATCCGAAGATGTTGTTCCTTTAAGAATCGTATACCGCCTGGATGCAAAGGGAGGAATATCTTCTGCAAAGAATGCCAGCTCTCCGGAAGAAAGCCGCTGGGAAAGAAGTGTTTTTCCCTCAGCATCCTTTACAATATCGCCTGTTAATGATAACTGGGCTGATAAAATCACTAATCCGCTCCTTTGCCATGAATTCGTATTGAAGACATCTATCGCATCTGGTTGTATCGCGCCAGGCCGCTTATTGAGCGCTTGTGCAACCAGCTCATTTGAAAGTTCATCAGCTTTTGTCGCATAGGATTTCTTGATTATCCATTGCTCCGTTGTTTTTTGAGTGAGGGGCCTTGTGACACTTTCATCGGCACCCCAGGTATGTTCGGAATAAAGCAAAACGTTTTTCCATGCTTCATGAAAATCTTTTTGGGGGTAAGCACCCGGTGCTGTCATGGCCCACAATGCACCTGCCTGGGTTAAACGTGAAGAGGATTGCCTGTTTTGTGCCGTTTCCAATGCTGAAGAGCCAGCACCATCCTCCCAATATCCGGTCCAGTCACCATGCATTTCCGGCAGCTTGTCACCATACTTCTCTTCAAAAGCCTGAAAGGCGGTGGTGGTAGAAGAAATAATAAATTTTGGCCAGGTATATTTGCTGCTCCATTCTTTTACAAATTCACTGATAGATAAATCCGGAACAGCATTATCTCCATGACCACTCCACCGAATGTAAGTGATATCATAAGGGAATTTTTTCTCGTTGAGCATCGCAACATATTTCTCAATATAAGCCTGTGTAAGGCCGCCAGGAAGACCATGAGAAAGCGCATAACCGCGGTAAGGTATCCATACCAACACTTTTTCTTTGCCTGAAGGACCTACCCACCAGAACGGTTTATCTTCCCATTTTTGAAGTATATCACCAATTCTGTCAAAATAATTCGGGGCAGTCGAAAAATAACGGATGCCCGCCTGTGCCATCGCAGGCACTACGCCCCACGTATAACCAGGTACATCACTAATCATGGCCGATTTAATACTTGTGCCACACATTTTTGCCAACTGATTGGAATAAGCAAATAGCTGCAAAAGTTCCTCCGGCCGGCATAAGCCCGTAAGAGTATTGAGATACATGCCATTTAATGCCACGCCGCCATCTTTTACCGCATCAATGAAACGTTTTTTTTGCTCATCATTCATCCTGTTCATAAATAGATCGGCTGCATAAGAGCCTTCAAGATTCCATACAAAACGTGCTCCCTTCGGATAATTTTTAGTTCGTTCTGCATATTCAATTCCAGTCAAAAGATTGTTCATCTGTTTCTTTTCAACATTCGTTTGTATTTCAGTATAACCAATGTCATTGTGAGAGTGAGGAAGTATATACACGGTTATTTTCCTTGCAGGTTGCATTTGTACCGATTGCTCAAACAATTGCTTTCCTTTTTGAGTAACTGATAGTAAAATACCGGAATCTTTTGTTACGGCCGGCAACAGCAGTTGAAGCTCATTACGGCCGGCACTTAAACCAAAACCGGCAGTTTGATTGCCTGCTTTTACCTGCACACCTGTTGTGTCGCCTATGTTAACGAGAGTAAGTATAACCGGCTGCTGAGAACCTTCTTTTCCTTCTTTTATAAAGGGTAAAGCTTTGGCATTTTCCATCGTAATGGATGGCTGCACAGCCTGTAAACGCACTGCTGGCGGTGCAAAAAAGCCCACCCAATCATAAACCAGCCAACTTCCTGTTTTTGTTGTAATATCAATCTGGTTATTGCCTTTTTTTAAATCTCCGGCATCTATATCTAACGTAAACCCGGTTTTTGCACCGTCTTTTGGGAAACCCCATATAGCATTTCCTGATCCGCTCTGAAGCTTTTTTTCGAAAGTCTTTTTGTTTACGGAAATCAGTAGTTGTACATCACTCGGGCCTACATCTGCGAATTTTAGATTGAGTTGGTACGTTCCTTTTGAGGGATCGTCTTTTATGCTGAATATAATGGTGTTTGTATGAGGTGTATTCCCGGCCCATGCATCATCCGGCCCCGGCTGTGCATAAGGCCAATCTTTGGCTACGGATGATTTTCCGGCAATGAAGAAACCATCTTTAACGAATTTTACTTCTTTATACGGCAAAAATGCAAACTCGGAGAAGTTATTATCACTCTTGCCTATCTGCCACAGAAGAGTACTTTTTTCCTGTGCAAAAGACTTTTCCCTGCCTGCAAAAAACAGGAGAAAAAAAATACAAATGAATGCGGTATGTTTTTTCATAAAGCGCTGTTTGTTTATCATTTCAATTATTTAATTGATGGCTTGCGGTTCGTTGAAACAGAAACGTATTGCTTAACTGACAAAAGCTTTAATCACCCTTGCGTTTTTGTTTGCCATATTAATTAACTCGTATGCTTCCGCTGCTGCCGGTATAACATATGTTTCGGCATAACGAATTTCAACCTGCTTTCCATTTTTTGTTTTTAGTAAAAGATGATTGCCTTCTACCAGCATAAGCAAATGGCATTTTGATTCCGTTGATATTTCTATCTTTCCTGTTATTGAAGGAAGGGTTATTCTTTGGATGGAATAAAAATGCTGTGGATGTGTTGGCAACATTTCAACGGTATATCCTTCCTGCTGGTTAATTATTACTGGATATGAAATCAGTTCCTCAGGTACCTTTTTTCCTTTTCTTGTGAAGTCTAGATTTTTAAAAGCGTGTTCAATATTGATAGGTCTTGGTTTCCCGTTAAGGTCAGGACGCATCCAATCGTACATCTTAAAAGTATAGATATAAGGGGTGGCGCTGATTTCCAGAACAAGGTTCCCAGTTCCGGCGCCATGAACTGTTTGGTTTGGTATCAGGAATAAATCATGCTTATTGGCAGGAAGCTTTTGAACGTATTTATCGATGTCAACCGGCTGTCCATGTCGATGGCTTTGTTCCAACGCTTCGCGGAAATTGTCTGCGTCTGCATTATCAGTAAACCCAAGATAAACGGATGCATCCTCTTCGCAGTCAAGTATGTAATAAGTTTCATCCTGTGTTATATTCTCTCCGAAATGCTGTTGAATATAAGGTAGTGAAGGGTGACACTGGATAGAAAGGTTGCCTCCATCGTAAGTATCCAGGAAGTCGAACCTGATAGGAAATTCATTGCCAAAACGGGCAGCGTCGACACCAAGTACATCTTCACTTTTTGTTTCCATCAGCCAGTCGAAAGAGATTTCCATTAATGCACCGTCACTTTCAAAAACGAGGCCGTTTTCCGGCGCAATTAACTCGAACGACCATGCATAATTGATCTCCTGTTGTGATACTTCGGGTACATGTTTTTTCAGCCATTGTCCGCCCCAAACGCCGGGCTCAAACCAGGGCCGGGCCCGTATAACATTTTTACTGATTTGTTTCAATCCTTCTTCAATGTCCGTTCTATAACACCAGTTGATTGTCTCTTTCCATTGTCCATCAGCAACGATGTCAATGGAAGAATAAATTTGTTGACGATGTGCAGCCAGCACCACCCAATCAACAAAATAAGATCGCTTATACATCTCTGCAAATGCGCGTGCCTGGCTGCTGCCAATATTGAAGGCGGTTGATGCTCTCATGCGGTATTGCAGTTCATTTTTAGGAAGGTCTATGTAGACTAATGGTGCTTCCCATGAACAAAGGCCCGCACCTGTGCCGGCTACAATTGTAAGACCGCTCATTTCTTCGGGTTGCCAGCTAAAAAAAGATGGGTCAAAGAAATCTGCAAGTTGCAGTGTTGTTCTTTTCCCCCATACCGAGTTGGAAACGCCCGTAAATGGTTCAACTATGGCTGAGATCTCTTCTTCAGGTTTCTCGAAGGCCTTAGCATCATACCATACACCATCCGCGCCCAACGATCGGATAGCTGTGAAAAGTTGTGTGCGGACATGGTCCCAATTCAGACCTTCATAACCATCAATCCGTACTTTCTTTTGCGTTATAATCCATTTGGCGAGAGATACATAGCCGGACTGAATTTTGCCTTGCCCCAACGGTTCGAAAGGAAAGAGCCGGTAGCCATCTTTTATTTCAGTTGTGGTATCAACATGATAAGGAAGTTGCGCCTGCTTTGATTTGCGTTCCTTCTTTTTTGTTCTTTGCTCCTGCTCTCTGCAAGCCCATAAACTGGCTCCTATGATCGAACTTTTTTCGGTATCCTCTGCAAAAAGAATCTCGAATTCAACTGTCTGTTTCTGCATCTCTTTCAACATGGCTGGTAAAAACAATTTCCTGGCTTTGGCTACGCTTCCTCCAATCACCAGTTTGTCTGCTGCAAACGCCTGCAACCTTGGTAGTATGAATTGCCCAAGACTGCTTCCGAACTGTGTGAACACATTCCTTGCAAGCAACACATCTGAATCCTGGTTTATTTCCTGCGCAACTTCTGCGATTTCTGCCAGCTGTTTTACATCGGTTACATGTTTACCGGATGATGCATTGAATTGTTGAACGAGCCACCGGGCAGAAATATAATCTTCTGCAATGGATGCTAAAAAAGGAAAGTTATACAGATAACCTGACCTGGGTACTCCTTTGCCGGAAGTGACTGCTTGACCGTTGATAACATAACACGCACCGAGCCCTGTACCAAGGGTAATCGCTATTAATTTTTCTGCTTCCTTTTTTACATTTTTTGCTGCTTCACCAATACCGAAACAAGCGGCATCATTGGCAAAATAAATAGCCATGTCAGGGTGACTGATTCGTGAGCGTAAGCACTCTTTAATATTCATACCGAATAAGCCTTCATATTTATTCATTCCTTTTATCATGGAGGAACCCGAAGCATAATCAAATGGGCCCGGCATTGCAATTCCAATTGACGCAACATAACTATTACCGGCATATTGCAGTACTTCATTAATCACGGAGGCCCAGTTATCCAGGATAGATGGTGCATCCGCTGAAGAGTTTATAGCTCTGCGTACAACGCTTTGCTGCATACAAGCGTTGTCTTCAACAAGTGAAGCTGTTATATGTGAACCACCGATATCTACGCCGAGAGTTAGTTTTTTTTCATTCATAAAAGTCGAGGATCGATTTTATACAGTAATATATTACACAGTATGCCAGAAGTTGTTGCTCAATTCACAAACACTTCATCTACAAACATCCAGCCTTTATTTCCTTTATTAGAATGCCATGCAGGTAATTGGGCTACAGGCTTCGCTATTAATTTCAAATACCTGAGCGCTGTTGGTTTAAACCTGCATGTAACCGCTATATTTTCATCATCCATAGCTTCCTTTGTTGGTTGGTCCGGAGACATCGTGGTCAACATGGCCCAGTGAACGTTATCCATGCTTGCCCATACATCCACCCTGGAAGGAGGGAAGATAGAACGGTTAATTATTTTTAATGTACTCAAGGTAATGCTTGACACATTTACAGATGTATTGTAAAACAATTTAACTATCATGGATGAATCCATATAACCAACCCATTTGCCTGAAGAAAAATTCAGGTCGCTTTTATCCAGGTCCGTCAATGATTTTGCTCCTGCACCTTTATACCTGTTATCCGGAGAAGTTAAAAGTGTTACACTGTCTGCGGTAAAACTATTGTGATAAAAGCGCTGCTGTATGATATCACTGCTAATCCATCCTGGCTTGAAGGCCTTTGCCTTAATGATAACACCTGAGTCCAGTATCACTTTATTATTCGTGTAAACCATCGAGTGTAGACTGTCAGGGTTCGATCCATCGACCGTATAACGTATCTCTGCCCCTTTGACAAAGTGTTTCAATTGCAATGGTATTGCTGCTGTAATCACCTGTTGTTCATTTTCGAGTATGGGAGGGGTGAGTTTTAGAATCATGGTATCGCTGCCTTTGAAGCCTGTTTGATACACGATGTTTTTATTGTCTTTTTC
>Ga0105237_10005719_pt1 | contig 13977 bp, 15 predicted proteins | sample KBSC24metaG_FD_81520 | JGI IMG/M metagenome (GOLD analysis project Ga0105237, IMG submission 81520) | Corn rhizosphere microbial communities from Kellogg Biological Station, Michigan, USA - KBS C2-4 metaG | ecosystem: Host-associated > Plants > Roots > Rhizosphere > Soil | place: Michigan, USA...
ACCAGCTCGGGCGAGATTTCGGTGCCGAGGATGCGGGCCAGCACCGCATCGGTGGCGGCATCATATTGGCTGGTCTGGATGCACCAGCGGATCAGGAACTGAATCAGGGTCTTGGGCACGCCGCAATTGACGGCATAATGGCTCATGTGATCGCCGACGCCATAGGTGCACCAGCCGAGCGCCAGCTCGGACAGGTCGCCGGTGCCGACCACCAGCCCGTCGCGCTGGTTGGCGAGGCGGAACAGATAATCAGTGCGCAGCCCGGCCTGCACATTCTCGAAGGTCACGTCATAGACCGGCGCGCCCCCCGCGAAGGGATGGCCCATATCCTCCAGCATGCGCGTGGCGGCGGGGCGGATGTCGATCTCCGCGCCGGTGATGCCCAGCGCCTCCATCAGCGCCCAAGCATTGCCTTTGGTGGCGTCCCCGGTGGCGAAGCCGGGCATGGTGAAGCCGAGAATGTCCGCGCGGGAGCGGCCCAGCCGGTCGAACGCCTTGGCGGCGACGATCAGCGCATGGGTGGAATCGAGCCCGCCCGACACCCCGATCACCAGCCGCTTCGCGCCGCTCGCGGCGACGCGGCGGGACAGGCCCTCCACCTGGATGTTGAACGCCTCGTAGCAATCCTCGTCGAGCCGGGCGGGATCGTCCGGCACGAAGGGGAAGCGCGCCACCGGCCGCCGCAATCCGATGTCGGCGAAGTCCGGCCGGTGCGCGAACGTCACGCGCCGGACGCGCGTCTCGGGATGGCCGGCGGCGGCGGCGGCGTCGTTGAAGGTGCCCATGCGCAGCCGCTCGGCGCGCAGGCGGCCGGCGTCGACGTCCGCGATGGTCAGCTCGGCGCTGCCCGAGAAGCGGGAGGAGGCCGCCAGCTCGTCGCCCAGCTCGTGGAGGAAGGCCTGCCCGTCCCAGCTCAGGTCGGTGGTGCTCTCGCCCGGCCCGGAGGCGGCGAAGGCGTAGGCCGAGCAGGTCCGCGCCGAATGCGCCGCCGCCAGCATCGCCCGCTCGCGCGCCTTGCCGATGACGATGTTGGAGGCGGAGAGATTGCACAGGATCAGCGCGCCGGCCAGCGCGGCCTGGGTCGATGGCGGCGTCGGCGCCCAATAATCCTCGCAGATCTCGGCGGCGAAGACGAGCGCCGGCAGATCGGAGGCGGCGAAGATCAGATCGGTGCCGAAGGGCACCGTCTCGCCGCCCACCTCCACCGTCAGCCCGGTCAGGCCGATGCCGGAGGCGAACCAGCGTTTCTCGTAATATTCGCGATAATTGGGCAGGAAGCTCTTGGGCACGATGCCGAGGATGCGGCCCCGCGCGATCACCCAGGCGCAATTGTAGAGCCGCCCGTTGCGCAGCAAGGGCGCGCCGACCAGCAGCACCGGCTTGAGCGCGGCGCTGCCCGCCACCACCGCCGCGATCGCCGCCTCGGTCGCGCGGATGAAGCCGTCCTGCAGATGGAGATCGTCCACCGCGTAGGAGGAGATGTTGAGCTCCGGATAGACGACCAGATCGACGCCCGCCGCATCCGCCTCCCGCGCCAGCGCCAGCGCCGCCGCGGCATTGGCAGCGGGATCGCCGGCGGTCGCGATCGGGGTGGCCGCCGCGACGCGCACGAAGCCGTGGGCGTGGATGGAATGGAAATGCCTGTCGGGCTGGGTCAAGCTGCGCGCTCCGGGCCTGTTTCGCATCCGCCTCTAGCGCCTTATGCTGCGAAGCGCATCAGGGGAGGATGGCATGCCCGCGGCACCCGCGACGATGACCGAGCGCCAGCAGGCCTGGATGGCGGCGATCAAGGACAATCTGGTCAAGGAGACCGGCCGGACGCTGGAGGAATGGGCCGCCATCGCGCGCGACTGCCCGGAAAGCCGGCACCGCGCCCGCCTGACATGGTTCAAGACGCATCACGGCCTCGGCCAGAACCGCGCCTCGGTCATCCTCGATCTCGCTTTCCCATCGGAGACCGGCTGGAGCGAGCCCGATGCGCTGGCCGAGGCCCTGTGGAAGGATCCGGCGCTCCGCGCGATCTTCGAGGCGGCGAAGGCCGGGATCGTGGCGCTGCCGGGCGTGGTGACCGGCCAGCGCAAGACCTATTCGGCTTTCTCCCGCGCCTTCCAGTTCGCGGCCGCGCGGCCGGACAGGGGCACGGTCCTGCTGGGTCTCGCGGTGGCGCCGGATGCCGGCCTCGGCCTGGTCGCGCCGAAGCGCGTGATCTGGTCCGAGCGGCTGACGAGCGAAATCCGGCTCGGCTCGGCGGGGGAGATCGCGCCGCTCGGGGCGGCCATCCGGCAAGCCTGGGACAATTCGTAAATCCGTTCGCACTGGCCCGTCGCAGGGCTCCCTTCTTCTTGCCGACGGCCGGACGAAAGGACGGGGCTTCGACAGGCCCAGCCCGGACGGAATTGCAGTCCGAGCCGGCGGAAGCGGGCTGGCGTAACCGAACCGTCATCGCCATATCGCCCTCTCGAACGAGGGAGAGGGAAGTGAGCGTAGCGTTCCGCCGCGAGAGCGACGAGGAGCATAAGGAACCGAAATTCGAACTGCCGCTGCCGCCGGGCCCCAATCTGGTGACGGCGCGCGGCCTCGCGCTGATCGAAGTCAGGGTCGAGGCGCTGGAGACGGCCGAGGTCGCGGCGCTGCCCGAGGACGATCGCGCGCAGCATGGCCGCGAATTGCGTTACTGGCGCACGCGGCGCGCGACCGCGCAGCTCGCGCCGCCGCCGCCCGGGGACGAGGTGGCGTTTGGCTCGCGGGTGACGTTCAGCCTCAACGGCCAGCGCAAGCGGATCGACATCGTTGGCGACGACGAGGCCGAGCCGCACGAGGGCCGCCTCGCCTTCTCCGCCCCGCTCGCCCGCGCGATGATCGGCGGCTATGTCGGCGAGACCGTGGATTTCGGCGGCAAGGCCGACGCGATCGAGATCCTGGCGACGGAGGCCATCCCGGCCTGATCGGCGCCGTCCCCCGCTTTTCGCGGGCGAAGGCGGGGCCCGCGCGAAGCGTGGGCGGGATGAGGGGCTTCTTCTTTTCATGCGAGCCCCTAGGTTCGCCAAAGCAGCCCCTCACCCCACCCTCTCCCGCGCGAAGGAGCCCCGATGTCCGATTTCCGCATGATCATCCGCCAGCATGGCGGCCCCGAGCAGATCGAGCGCGAGGCGATCGATCCCACCCCGCCCGGCCCCGGCGAGGCGCGCGTGCGGCAGACGGCGATCGGGCTCAACTTCATCGACACCTATCACCGCACCGGCCTCTATCCGATCGATCTGCCATCGGGGCTGGGCACCGAGGCGGCCGGCGTGGTGGATGCGGTCGGCGACGGCGTGGACGGCGTGACGCCGGGAATGCGGGTCGCTTATGCGGGTGGCCCGCCGGGCAGCTACGCCACCGTGCGGACGCTGCCGGCCGACCTGCTCGTCCCCCTGCCCGACGGGATCGACGATCGCACCGCCGCCGCGGCGATGCTGAAGGGCATGACCGCCGCCTATCTGGTCGGCCCCTGCGCGCAGATCGAATCCGGGCAGGACGTGCTGGTCCACGCCGCCGCCGGCGGGGTCGGCTCGATCCTCGTGCCGTGGCTGAAGGCGATCGGCGCCACCGTGATCGCGCACGCCGGATCGGCGGAGAAAGCCGCGATGGCCAGGGAGCTGGGCGCGCACCATGCCCTCTCCTGCCCGTTGGACGAGCTCGCCGCGCAGGTTCGCGCGATCACCGGCGGCAAGGGGGTCGAGGCGGTGCTGGACGGGGTCGGCAAGGCGAGCTGGGACGCCTCGATCGGATCGATCGCGGTGCGCGGCCTGCTCGTCACCTACGGCAATGCCAGCGGCCCGGTGCCGCCGATCGATGCGCTCTCGCTCTCCAAGGCGGGGTCGATCTTCGTCACCCGCCCCACCCTCGCCCATTATGCCCGCACCGCCGCCGAGCGCCGCGATCTGGCCGGCCGGCTGTTCGCCCAGATCGGGACGGGGGCGATCTCCATCGCCGTCGGTCAGACCTTCGCACTTGCTGACGCGGGCGATGCCCATCGCGCGCTCGAATCGCGTTCGACCACCGGTTCGACCCTCCTCTTGGCCTGAATCGTCCAAAAAACGCCGGAGAGGCTGGACCTTGGCGGATTTCAGCGTCTATGTGGTCGACCTTCGTTAAGGAGGAGACGAGTTCCATGAACAATACCGAGCTCGCCGAGCAGATCGCTGCCGGCCACGGCCTGTCTAAGGCGGACGCCCGCAAGGTCGTCGACGCCGTTTTCGCCGCCATCACCGACGCGGCCGCCACGGGCACCGAAGTCTCGATCTCGGGCTTCGGCAAGTTCAAGGTGAAGGACAGCCCGGCTCGCGAAGGCCGCAACCCGGCCACGGGCGCCGCGATGACCATCGCCGCGTCGAAGAAGCTCGGCTTCTCGCCGGCCAAGGCCGTCAAGGACAAGCTGAACGGCTGACCCCTTGAGTCTCGCTAGCGTACGCGCCTTCCTTGCGGAAAAAGCGCCCGATATCGAGATCATAGACCAGGGTGCCAGCACCGCCACGGTGAACGAGGCGGCGCTGGCACTGGGGGTCGAGCCGGGGCAGATCGCCAAGACCCTGTCCATCCGGGTCAATGACGAAGCGATCCTCATCGTCGCGCGAGGCGACGCCCGGCTCGACAACCGCAAGACCAAGGCCGCCTTCGGAGGCCGCCCGCGCATGCTGGGCGCCGAGGAGGTCGAAGCCCTGACCGGCCACCCGGTCGGCGGCGTCTGCCCATTCGGGCTCGCCACCCCCCTCCCCATTTATTGCGACCAGTCGCTGAAGGATTTCGCGGTGGTCTATCCGGCCGCCGGATCGCGCACCAGCTCGGTGCGGCTCGGCCCCGACCGACTCGCGGCGCTGACGGGCGCGCGCTGGATCGACGTCTGCTCGCTGCCGGTTCTGGCGGAGTAGCCCGCCAAAAATCCGCCCTCTGACGCGTTAGCCCGAAATCTGGCCCCGTTCGTCCTGAGCGAAGTCGGAGGACGGGCCCCAGGCGCTGCGTTTGCTGCCCGTCCTTCGACTTTGCTCAGGACGAACGGTGTCAAGGCGCTTTCTGCTTCAAACGCCCCGCCCCAACCCCTTCGCCAGCACCACATCCTCGCAATCCTGCGTGCCGACGCGAAAGCGGCGCTCGCCGATCCTGTCGAAGCCATGGCGCCGGTAGAAAGCCAGCGCGCGCAGATTGCCGACGAAGACGCCGAGCAGCAGGCGCCGCGCCCCGGCCTCCTCGGCATGGCGGACCGCCCGCCCCATCAGGGCCGCGCCCAGGCCCGTGCCGTGCGTGCGCGAGAAACTGTAGATGCGCTTGAGCTCCAGGTCGCCCGGCTCGGCCTGCGCGAGCTTCGGCGCGGTCACCAGGGCATAGCCGAGCGGCGCCCCGCCGGCCTGCGCCTCCGCCACCCAGGCGGCGCTCCGCGGATCGGCGAGCAACGTGCGATAGGCCCCGGCGCCATGCTCGTTCGCGCAATGCGCGACGATCGCATCGCCCTGCAGCAGCCCCGCAAAGGTTTCGAGAAAGGTCGCGCCGCCGATCAGCGCCAGCCGCTCCGCATCCTCGATCCCGGCCTGTCGCAACCGCCATTCCACACGCATTCTCCCGATCTGCGGGGGAGCCTTAGACGAAGGTCTCAACACGGCCCACCCTCAACTCCCGGGTAACCAATCGAGACTAGCCCTCCACGGGTTCGCCCGGAGGACAGAGTGCCGCGCAAGCCCCCGACCGCTTCAATGCTGACACGGCTGTTCGCACGCCTCGCCGAGGCATCGATGCGCCTGCCGCGCTCGCGGGCGCAAGCGCTGCTCGGCATCGGGCTCGCGGCGACGATCCTGCTCGATCACGCGACCGGGCCGCAGGTCAACGTCATCATCCTCTATCTCGGGCTGGCCTGCTTCGGCTCCTGGTGCCTAGGCGAGCGCGCCGGCCTCGCGGTCAGTGCGGTCGCCGTGGTGATGCTCGGCCATATCAACGGCTTCGGCGCGCCGGGCCAGGCCGCCACGATCAAGCCCGTCGCGCTCGCCTGGAACATGATCGGCCGCGCGCTGTCGATGACGGTGATGGTCGCGCTCGCCTGCGGGCTGCGCCATTCGCTCGACCATGCCCGCTGGAGCGCCACCACCGATCCGCTGACCGGCGTGCTCAACAAGGCGGGCTTCAACCGCCGCCTGCGCGCGCTCGTCTCGCATGCCCAGCGCCGGCAGGAATCGCTGGTGCTCGCTTATATCGATCTGGATGGCTTCAAGGGGGTGAATGACGGGTTCGGCCATGCCGCCGGCGATACGCTGCTGCGCGATTTCGCCGAGAAGGCCGGTGACGCGGTCCGCGCGCACGACCTGTTCGCGCGCATCGGCGGCGACGAATTCGTGACCTTGCTGACGGTGCCCACCTGCCACCAGGGCGATGTCGCGGCGGAAGCGCTGCATTATCGCCTCTCCCGCATCCTGCGCGAAACCGGGCACGCGGTGACCTGCAGCATCGGCGCCATGGTCGTCGAGGCGACTGGAATATCCAGCACGAACAAACTCATAGAGGCCGCGGACAGCCTGATGTACGAAGTGAAGAAGACGGGCAAGAACGCGCTGCGCGTCGCCCGGCTCGATCTCCAGCCGGGCCTCGCCGCCGTGCCGGCCGAACCGGTGCCCTACCGGCGCCAGGCCTCGACGATGGCGGACGCGGCATGACGGTCTATTACAGCCCGGCCCGGCGCCCGGAAGACGAGGAGGCGCGGCAGCGTGCCGTCGAGGAATCCGGCCTGCTCGATGCGGCCGGCGACCCCGCGCTCGCCGCCATCGTCCGCGAGGCGGCGGCCCTGTTCGACACGCCGATCGCGGCCATCTCGATCATCGATCGCGAGCGGCAATATTTTCCCGCGAAGATCGGCCTCGATGCCTCGGAAACGCCCCGCGCGGCTTCCTTCTGCGCGCATGCGATGCTGGATTGCGGCCAGCCGCTGTGCATCGCCGACGCGACCGCCGACGCGCGCTTCGCCGGCAATCCGCTGGTGCTCTCGGCGCCGGATATCCGTTTCTATCTGGGCATGCCGCTGGTCGCGGAGAATGGCCAGCCGCTCGGGGCTCTCTGCGTGATCGATCGCACGCGGCACGCCGCGCCCGGCCAGGGCCAGCTCGACCGGCTGGCTGAGCTGGCCGACGCGGTGATGGGCCGGATGCAGGCTCTCAAGTCCCGCGGCGAACCTTGAGGGGTGTCCCCGGCCGGTGGAGGGGGGAGAGACCGGCCGGGGATCGCAGGGGCGACCTCACTGGGGAAAGAGCGTCGCCCCCGAACCGAATGACTTCGATCAGCGCCGATCGGCGGTGCGACCCTGCGCGATGCTGGCGAGCAGCAATTCAAGCTGGTCCGGCGAGAAGCCGACATCCTTGAACGCCTTCATCGCCGAAACCGGTACGGCATAGCCGCGATGCCAGGCATGGACGGCGAGACGGCGCAGCGCTTCGAGCCGGGGGCTGGCGAGCCGGCGATCGGGATTACCGCCGAACAGATGGGCGAAGGTGCGGGCGAACCAGCCCGGCGCGCGCAGGCTGGCGAGATCGTCGCGCTGGGCGAGCACGATCACTTCCCATTCGCTGCGTTCGAACACAGCGGGGATGGAGGAGGAGCCGACCGGTGCGGCACCGGCGAAGGCCTCGCGTGTATCGAGATAGGCCATGGGATTTCCCCTTCGATATGCGGCGCTTCGCCCCGCGCGCCGTCAGCGGGCGAGCGCGATCACGCCGTTGGTTAGACGGAACCGCCGGATGGCGGCCTTGCAGTCAGAGGGAGCGCAGCGGCTCCATCACCGGATCGGACATCGGACTATACGGAGCATGGCGGGCTCCCTTCGCTCGTTCCTTACTGAGCGGTATATAAAGGATGGGAGCGAAATTCGTCAACCGATTTCTGTACCGGTTGATAAAGTTTTTTGACGCCACCCTTTAGCTCGGGCTTCAGCCCGGCGGCGCGCGCCTCAGCGGCCCGGCCACATTCCCAATGCGGTATCCACCATGCCGCCAAGCTCGCGGCAGCAGGTGCCGGCGCCCGACATCAGGGTCAGCCCCTGGACCAGGGCGAACAGGTAATTGGCGAGCGCTTCCGGATCGGTGTCGGCGGGCAGGTCGCCCTCCTCCTTCGCCCGCGCGAAACGCTCGACCACCGCCGTCTTCGACGAGGCGCGCCGCGCCACGACCTCGGCCTTGATCGCCTCCGCCTCGGCCCCGCAGGCCACGCTGGAGATCACGCCCAGGCAGCCCTTGGGATCGTGATGGCTGTCGGCCTGGGTGGCGAGCGCGCCGCGCAGCACCCGCTCCGCCACGCCGCGCGCGGTCGGCGCGTCCAGCGCGGTCTGCATATAAGCCAGCTTCTCGGTCTCGTAGAGATCCAGCGCCTTCTTGAAGAGCGCCTCCTTGTTGCCGAAGCAGGCGTAAAGACTGGGACGGGTGATGCCCATCGCCTCGGTCAGCTCGGTGAGCGAGGCGCCTTCGTACCCGCGCGTCCAGAAGACGCGCAGCGCCGCCGCCAACGCCTCGTCGGCGTCGAATTCACGCGGGCGACCCCGCGTCGCGACAGCTGTGTCCATGTTTTTCATACCGCTCGATATAGTGAAAGTGGTCCGTTTCGTCCACCTCCCGCGATTCCACCTTTCGTCGATCCGCGCAAGCGTGGCGGTTGAGCGAATCTTAACCATATCCGGTCACTGATCCGGGCCATGGAGCATGCCCCCCTCGCCGCCGCCGGACCGCAGGATACGGTCGATCTCGCCCGCCGCGTCCGCGGCCAGGCGTTGCGCATGGTCGCGCGGGCCAGGGCCTCGCACATCGGCTCCGCGCTCTCGATCGCGGATATCGTCGCGGTGCTCTACGGCGGCGTGCTGCGGGTCGATCCGAGCCGGCCGAATCATCCGGAGCGCGATCGCTTCCTGCTCTCCAAGGGCCATGCCTGCGTGGCCGTCTACGCCGCGCTGGCGGAGACCGGCTTCATCCCGCGCGAGACTCTTTCCACCTACGGGCAGGATCTGTCGCCGCTGATGGCGCATATCAGCCACACGCTGCCGGGCGTGGAATTCTCCACCGGCGCGCTCGGCCACGGCCTGCCCTTCGGCACCGGCAAGGCGCTGGCGGCGAAGCGCCGGGGGGCTGGATGGCGCACCGTCGTGCTGATGAGCGACGGCGAGCTGGGCGAAGGCAGCAATTGGGAGGCGATGATGTTCGCCGCCCATCACGGCCTCGACCGCCTCACCGCGATCATCGACTATAACAAGCTGCAGAGCCTCACCACCGTGGAGCGAACGCTCCGCGTCGAGCCGCTGGCCGACAAGCTCGCCGCCTTCGGCTGGGCGGTGCGCGAGCTGGACGGGCACGATCATGCCGCGCTGGCCGACGCGCTCGGCACGACGCCGTGGCAGCCCGGCAAGCCGCAGGTCGTCATCGCCCATACGATCAAGGGCAAGGGCGTCAGCTATATGGAGGACAAGGTGGAGTGGCATTATCGCAGCCCCTCGCCCGAATTGCTCGCGCAGGCGCTCGCCGAGATCGGCGACTCCCTGGAGGAGGGCCGGGCCGATGCGTGACGCCTTCATCGACGAGCTCGTCGCCCTCGCCGCCGAGCAGGATCAGATCGCGCTGATCGTCGGCGATCTCGGCTTCGGCGTGATCGAGCCCTTCGCCGATCGTTTCCCGGACCGCTTCATCAATGCCGGCGTCGCCGAGCAGAATATGGCCGGCCTCGCCGCCGGCATGGCGAGCGAGGGCTATCACGTCTTCACCTATTCGATCGCCAACTTCCCGACCTTCCGCTGCGCCGAGCAGATCCGCAACGACATCGCCTATCACGATCTGCCGGTGACCACCGTCGCGGTGGGGGCGGGCCTCGCTTATGGCGCGCTCGGCTATTCGCACCACGCGGTGCAGGATTATGCGCTGATGCGCGCCATGCCCAACATGGTGATCGCCGCGCCCGGCGATCCCTATGAGGTGCGGGCCTGCCTGCGCTGGCTGGTCGCCAATCCCTGCCCTTCCTATCTCCGCCTCGGCAAGGCCGGCGAGCCACGCTTCCACGCGGAGGTCCCGGCGGTCGCGCCGGGCCGCTGGCTCACCCTCAAGCCCGGCGAGAAGATGCTGCTCGCCACCGGCTCGGCGCTCGGCGCCGCGCTCCAGCGCTCGGAGAGCAGCCACGCCGGCTATGGCGTCGCCTCGCTGCCGCTCTGGGGGATGGACCACAAGGCCGCGCAGCCCGGCCAGGTCGAGCGGGTCGCCGAGCTCGTCACCCTGGAGGACCATCTCGCGGACGGCGGCTTCGGCTCCTGGTTCTACGAATCGCTCAGCGGCCGCCCGGAGGCGGTCGCCAAGCTCCGCTCCCTGTCGCTGTCGAGCGAGGTCTGCGGCCTCGTCGGCGGCCAAGCCCGACTGAACGCCATCGGAGGCCTGACATGCGCCCAGTAACTGCCCTCGCCTCCGCCCCGGTGGACGCGCCCGCCGATCCGGGCCGCGAGGAGATCGTCCGCCTCGCCCGCCAGCATTTCGAGGCGCGCGCGGTCGCGCCCTTCATTCCCGGCGAAACCTACATCCCGCCATCCGGCAAGGTGATGGACGGCGAGGATTGCGCCACGCTGATCGACGCCTCGCTCGACATGTGGCTCACCGCCGGCCGCTATGCCGAGCGGTTCGAGCGCGAGCTGGCCGATCGCTTCGGCCGCAAGCACAGCAAGCTCACCGTCTCGGGCTCGGCCGCCAACCTGCTCGCCTTCGCGACGCTGACCAGCTGGAAGCGCGGCAAGAAGGCGCTCAAGCCCGGCGACGAGGTGATCACGGTCGCCGCCGGCTTCCCCACCACCGTCGCGCCGATCGTCCAATATGGGTGCATCCCGGTGTTCGTCGACATCGATCTCGCCACCCACAATGTCGATGTCGACGCGCTGGAAGCCGCGATCACCGACAAGACCCGTGCGGTGATGATCGCCCACTCGCTCGGCAACCCCTTCGACGTGGTGCGGGTGGCGGACATCTGCCGCCGCCACGGCCTGTTCCTGATCGAGGATTGCTGCGACGCCTTCGGCGCCACCGCGAACGGCCAGAATGTCGGCACATTCGGCGACGTCGCGACGCTCAGTTTCTACCCCGCCCATCATATCACGATGGGCGAAGGCGGCGCGGTGCTGATGGATTCCGCCGGCCTCGCCAAGATCACCGAGAGCTTCCGGGACTGGGGCCGCGACTGCTATTGCGCGCCGGGCAAGGACAACACCTGCGGCAACCGCTTCGGCTGGCGGCTCGGCGACCTGCCCGAGGGCTACGACCACAAATACACCTACAGCCATATCGGCTACAACATGAAGGTCAGCGACATGCAGGCGGCGCTCGGCGTCAGCCAGCTCAGGAAGCTCGACCATTTCATCGCGCGGCGCCGCGAGAATTTCGCCGGGCTCGAAAACCGCCTGCGCGCGCGCGGGCTGGATCGCTTCTTTCATCTTCCGGAGGCGACGCCGGGCACCGATCCGAGCTGGTTCGGCTATCTGCTCACCGTCCGCGACGATGCCGGCTTCGATCGCAACACGCTGACCAAGGCGCTGGAGGATCGCAAGGTCGGCACCCGCCTGCTGTTCGCCGGCAACCTGATCCGCCAGCCCGCCTTCAAGGACGTGGCGTACCGCGTCCATGGCGACCTCACCAACACCGACAAGGTGATGCGCGACGCCTTCTGGCTCGGCGTCTGGCCCGGCATCGACGATCCCCGCCTCGACTACATGGCCGCGACGCTGGATGCGGTGGTGAGCGCGATCCGATAACCCGCGCGGCCTTTACGCTTCCTTCAGCACGTTCCTTCATAGGATCGCTTCCATGAAAGCCATCATCCTCGCCGGCGGCCTGGGCACGCGCCTCGCCGAAGAGACCACGGCCCGCCCGAAGCCGATGGTCGAGATCGGCGGCAAGCCGATCCTGTGGCACATCATGAAGATCTACGCCCAGCACGGGGTCACCGAGTTCATCGTGTGCCTTGGCTACAAGGGCTACATGATCAAGGAATATTTCTTCAACTACGCGCTGCACATGTCCGACATCACGATCGACATGCGGCGCGGCACCACCGAAGTGCACCGCAACGCCTCCGAGGACTGGAAGATCAGCCTGATCGACACCGGGGCCGAGACCATGACCGGCGGCCGCCTGCGCCAGGCCATGCAGTATCTCGGCGACGACGAGGATTTCTGCCTCACCTATGGCGACGGCGTGTCGAACCTCGACATCGGCGCCTCCATCGCCTTCCACAAGGATCACGGGCGCCGCGCGACCGTGACGGCGGTGCGCCCCGCCTCCCGCTTCGGCATGCTCGATCTCGACGGCGACCGGGTCGCCGCCTTCGCCGAGAAGCCGGTGGAGGAAGGCGGCTGGATCAACGGCGGCTTCTTCGTGCTGAACCGCTCGATCGGCCGCTATCTCGGCAATTCGGACGGCTGCGTCTGGGAGCGCGAGCCGCTGGAGCGGCTGGCGTCGGACGGCGAGCTCCGCTCCTTCTTCCACGACGGCTTCTGGCAGCCGATGGACACGCTGCGCGACCGCCAGATGCTCGAAGGCCTGTGGGAGCGGCGCGAGGCGCCGTGGAAGACGTGGCACTGATCGCCCGATCCCATGTCCTCCCGTTCGGCCTGAGCGACGTCGAAGGACGGGCCGCACGCGCTTCGACATCGCTCAGTGCGAACGGATTCTAGAATGGTGAGCGCGGATTTCTGGGCCGGCCGCAAGGTCCTCGTCACCGGCCATACCGGGTTCAAGGGCAGCTGGCTGCTCCTGCTGCTGGAGCGCCTGGGGGCGGAGGTGACGGGCTTCGCGCTCGCGCCGCCCACCACGCCGTCGATGTTCGACATGATCGGCGGCGCGGGTCGCTGCCGCCACATTCTCGGCGATGTCCGCGATCTCGCCGCCGTGGACGCCGCGACCGGCGGGGCGGAGATCGTCCTGCACCTCGCCGCGCAGCCGCTGGTCCGCGCCTCCTACGCCACGCCGGTCGAGACCTATGCCGCCAACCTGATGGGCACCGTCCACGTCCTCGATGCCTGCCGCCGCGCGGGATCGGTGAGGACGATCGTCTCGGTCACCACCGACAAATGCTACCGCAATGACGGCCGCGCCGAGGGCTATCGCGAGGATGCCCCGCTCGGCGGCCACGATCCCTATTCCAACTCCAAGGCCTGCGCCGAGTTCGCCGCGCAATCCTATCGCGACAGCTTCCTCCGCGACGCCGGCATCGGGCTGGCCACCGCGCGGGCGGGCAACGTCATCGGCGGCGGCGACTATGCCGAGGACCGGCTGGTGCCCGATGCGGCCCGCGCCTTCTCCGCCGGCCGGCCGCTCGCGATCCGCAACCCCGGCGCGACCCGCCCCTGGCAGCATGTGCTGGAGCCGCTGGCCGGCTACCTGCTGCTCGCCGAGCGGCTGCACGCCGATCGCGAAGCGTTTGCCCGCGGCTGGAATTTCGGCCCCTCGCCGGCCGATGTCGCCCCGGTCGGCGCCGTCATCGATCTGTTCGCCCGCTTTTGGGATGGCGGCACCGGGATCGTGGCCCAGCCCGGCGACCACCCGCACGAGGCCGCGACCCTCACGCTGGATTCCACCGCCGCGATCGAGCGGCTCGGCTGGCGCCCCCGGCTCGGCCTCGACGAGGCGTTGCGCTGGTCCGCCGACTGGTATCGCGCGGCGGCGGCCGGAGACGATATTGTCGCCCTCTCGCAAGATCAAATTAACCAGTATCTTTCATAGCTCGCTCTCATGGGCGGAGCGACATCGAAGCGGATTCTCGTCACCGGCGCCGGCGGCTTCGTCGGCGCGGCCGTCGTGCGTGCCGCGCTGGCGGCCGGGCATGATCCGATCGCCCTCGTCCGCACGCCCGGCGCCGCGCGGCTCGCCGGCCTCGACATCCCGATCCACGTCGCCCCGCTCTCCGACCAGGATCGCGTCGCCGCGGTGCTCCGGATGGCGAAGCCCGATATCGTCG
>Ga0105237_10005721_pt1 | contig 13972 bp, 16 predicted proteins | sample KBSC24metaG_FD_81520 | JGI IMG/M metagenome (GOLD analysis project Ga0105237, IMG submission 81520) | Corn rhizosphere microbial communities from Kellogg Biological Station, Michigan, USA - KBS C2-4 metaG | ecosystem: Host-associated > Plants > Roots > Rhizosphere > Soil | place: Michigan, USA...
AGTCGATTGGCACGCCGTTCGTGCCAGGGCATCGGTTCAAAAGCAATTTCCTGGATTACTATGCGGAGTTTGTTTGCGGCAATAAGCGGCCGGGGAATCGGCATTTGGAGGGAAGTTTGGCTCAATTCAAATGCTTTGCTAAGAAACCGCGGATTGTGCCGATGGAGATTATGGAGAACTTGTGTAAGCGGTTTCGGACGTTTCTGACGGACAGGTTGACAGGGAAGACGCCGGCCGACTATTTCCGGGCATTCAAGCGGGTAGTTCGGAGCGCGACGAAGGACCGGTATTTTCGGGTTCATCCGGCAGAAGATGTCAAGTCGAAGACCAATGCCAGTAAGAAGATGAAGGAGTTCTTGGAGGCGGATGAGTATGTGCGGTTGATCAGGACCGGCATCGGAAACCGCGAGGTGAGGGATGCTTTTATCTTTTGTTGTTATACGGGTCTGCGGTGGTGCGATGTGAAGACCTTGCGGTGGAAGCAGATCAAGAACAATGTGCTGATCACGTCCATTATCCAGAAAAAGACCGGCAAGCCGGTGGAGTTGACTTTGCACCCCATTGCAGGGCGGATTTTAGACAATCGGCGGAAAAAGCTGGCCGGGCTTCGCGATGGCTCCGCTTCCAATGGCAAGCTGATCTTTTTCTTGCCGACGGCCGATGGCGCCAATAAGGCCGTCAGCAATTGGGTGGCTAGGGCAGGAATCTGCAAGTACGTCACCTGGTCCTGCGCCCGGCTGAGCTTTTCAATTCTGCTCCAGGATGCCAATACGGATACGGCTACAGTGGCGCTGCTGCTTGGGCATACGACGACCCGGTATGTCAATGAGACGTACAAGCGACATCGACCGAAGAACCAGGCGGAAACCATTGCGAGGTTACCGGCGGCGGAATGGAATTATAACTAGCGGCTTTTCGCGCTTTGAGGTTTACGAAAGCCCGGTTGCCACGCGTTCATTTGTTGGGACGCGCCCGCCGCTATTTGTTGAGCGAGCCATGAATATCTCTCTCGTTCAATCCGCACATCATGCGATCCAGGTCCTCGCGCTTATAATATCCAGTGGCTGATTTATAGATCCCGTACTCCCCTAGCCTCTTCGCCAGCTGGGTGTGACCCAGATTGCAGTAGATCATTGCCTCTTCTGGTTTCAAGTAGGGTTTGTAGCACATCGCTACGCCCTTTAACACTGCCAGTTCTTCCCGCTTCATATCCAAACTCCTCCTTTAGCACGTTTTTTCGAAAGTCGAATACACTTAAATCGATAAAATCTGGCTCATCGCCCGGGCGGATCCGCTTGAGCTTCCCGTCATAAAAAGCAAGCTCCCGTCTTTGAGCGAAATAGCGCACAAACATTGGAATAGACTGCATGATCGGCTGCGTCGGGTCGTGAATTTGACTAACGATCATCTGCTGCCCTTCCTGCCATTCAGATCGGTAAAAAACAACTGTTGAATTAGTGTGGGGAGACTCACTCCCTTGAGAATCGAAAGGCTCGTCTCGCAGTTGGCCCATCAGCAACAGAATCCCATTCTGACTTCGCCCCTTGCTTACGAACTGTTCCAAAGCAAGCATTGCCTGCGGAAATTCGCTCGTACTATATAATTTTTTCCGGTTTTCTAGTGCTTTTTCCCTATCAAGGACGACGAGATATTTTCGAACGGCGAGCAGCGGATTGATCGTCTTCAGCCATACCACGGGGTAATAGATTCCGAAAAGCAACTCTTCTTCCCAGTTCGCCTGCGACACAAACGGACGTAGGGGATATTTGCCGATCGCGTAGCGTAGGTCCCTCCGATCTTCTTCCTTCGCTATTCCGCGAAAGGACCCGTTTACCTCTTTTAACAGTAATCCCAGCATACGAACCCTAAGAGTTTTGCCAGCCGTTACCTTTCTTCTACAAACTTCAGCTGCATCTAGGTAATCATTATAACATCCGTGAACTCCATCAATTCCGCGCCCAATCTCCAGAGCAATCCACCTTTTCCCAGCCCAAAACTGACCCGCTAGCCATTTTCCTCTATCGTTCATTTTCACTCGCTTTCAGCACGACAAACCAATTCCACTCAACTATTGCCTCATAAGCTGTAAACCAACGCCGATCAAAAGTAGACCCTTCCGTTCTATGAAACAATAGAGGCAATATTGCCTCTATGAAAATTCATCTGTCGCCCAATGACCTGCTTATAAAAATTGCCTGTATCTCCCGTTTATCATCGACTTTTATATCTCCCCATTGGAAACAGATTCTGTATGCCGAGCTGACCCCTAGCGTATAAGTTTCGAGCTTTCTCATGTTCGACCTCTTATGATTTGTAAATTTTTATCAAAACACATTTGAAGGGGCCGTTCCTCCGCAGGTAGAGGTGAGAGGCGTGGGATCGAACCCTTGCATTTCGTTTTTATTGGACAGATAATTCCTTCGTATACAACCCGTTAGTTGGTTTATACTCAGATTGAATGTTCACATCAGCTTATTGCCTAAATTACCTCTGTAATCTACGAAGCGTATAACACTAATGCATATGGACAAAGCAATCGATTCTTACTTGTCGGATCAATTTGGCACCCTGAAAGTGCCGGATGATCCAAATGAGCGATTTATTATGGCAAGAACCCTGTTAGGCTATTCCCTTGTTGGCCGGCTAGACTATTGGTTTGATTTCGCGATAGACAAAATAACCAATGCCTCTCCAGCTCAGCCATACGTAAGAGAAAACGACTTGAGTCGGAAAGACAAAAGCCTCCGTGAGGCATTTGTACATATGGACGACCAGTCCAAGAAAGCCATTAAGGAACTCGTATCGACTACTATTACAGGCTTACTATTCAGCATTTTAGTCGATTTCGATCAATTCGACTTTGGGGAACTTTCTCTTGTCCTTAAGACGAAATCAGCCGAGGCCGTATCAATTGAAATTTCTTCTCCGGAAGAGGAATTGCATAACGATTTAAGCGAATGGCTATTTTTATATAGCAAGCACAGGAACCAATTTGTTGAACGAGAGCAGTCTGAGTTGGGAATTTCATACAGAATCAAATAGTTACCAATTCAATGATTGTGAAACCAATCTTCTATCACCGGAATGGCCCCTCTTTGGTCTGCCACCCACAGACTACTGACAATATGCCACTAACGTACCCATCATTTCCCACAATCATCTCATTCAACTTGCCGCAATTCCCCTCTGTAGACCCTCAAGAAAAGTTCCAATATCCTTATTCACTCACCAAGCGCCCGTTAAGCACAAATGGCAGTTGAAAGAAAATCGCGGCTAATGCGTATTGTCAAAATCCTAATCCTTTTTCTGCCATTTTGCCACCAAACCTCAAAAGGGCCGAAATATTGCACTCCTTCGGGCTACCGCGACCAACAGGCAAGGCCGCAATTGAAAACCATTCCATTAAAAGAAATTATATGACTGTAGCTGAGGAAATTCTTAAGCCCAAAAAAGGAGGCATTTTCCGGACCGTATTTCTGTATACCGGGCAGGGCGAAACCACGTTGCTCATCATCCCAACGGGATCCGGGGCTGATGACTACATATACGTACTCTTGGATTCCGACCTGGATAAGGACCCGAAGGAGGTCAATCTGATAAAGCTATTCGAGGACCTGTTCGCCACGAGCGGAGAGCTAAGTGTGTTCATCAACACACACCCTCACGATGACCATCTTGGCGGCATCAAGGAAATATACAAAAAGATCGGGTTCAAGGAAGTCTGGCACTCCAGGTCTTCTTCGGGTCCACTACCGGGATATCAAGCGGCGCTTCCATATACACCTCATTCGGAAAAAAAGTGGACAAAATGGATTGGATAGCGCGAAAACTATACGGCTCCTTCAATGAACGAACGCTAACTTCTACCTTCACCTCATCTTTGAAATAGTGATTGACTTCGTATAGGGACTGATATCCGACCAACAATACCTGAGGATCCTTATCCGGCATTTTTTCATCGACCTTTTCCGCACCGATCGTTATAGCACCAGCCGGCACACCCATTCGTGCCAGTCGTCCTTCGAGGACTTCTTTAAGTTCCTTACTAATAAAGGCACAGCCTTGCCGTTTTAACCTTTCGATATCGCCCTTGGTCGGCGCTGTCTTATACCGCATGCCAAAGGCATTTGGCTCCAGGGCAATGTCAATATCCTCCGAAAATCGTTCGATCAAGTTCCAACACTTGCTCAAAGAGGTTCCACCCTTAAAGATCATAAATGAGGTGTACGGTCCTTCGAACAGCGCCCTTAATACCAATGTAACCCACCAGTCTTTCTCTATCGCCTTCGGGCTGATCCCGCTTGTCCGGGCCGCCTGCCGCAAGGTCTCTCTTCTTTGGTCTTTCGTGAGAGCCAACCATCCTGTCATTCCTTGTCTGTATTTAATAGCTTAACAATATAGTCATGCACCCGAACTGGCGCCAGACCCAGATCGTGCTTTAGCTTTTTAGGATCTTCCTTTAGCAGCATGCCTTTTATCTTAGCTCTCGTTTCCGGGTCGATATATTTCACGTCCAGTTCACCCAGTGCCTGGATGACCAGTGCACTGATCTCTCCGGTTGTTGCCAATTTTTTATGCGATGTCGCTTTAAATCTTACTTCCAATTTCCCGATCTTCAGCTTACGGGGAGGTCCGTCGGTGATATACACCAGGCGGGTAGGTACCTGTGTACTAAGTCCCAGTTTGTTGAGGGCATAGGCTCCGGCAGGACGGATACGCACTCTTTCCTTCTTCGCCAACATCATAGCCACCTCCTCTGCACCTGGATATAACTCACCCAATACCGGGTCTATCTTCGGTATATAGTAAATCCCATGCGCCAGGCGTTTCACCTCGCCCGTTTGAGCCAGTCTTGATAGCGCCTTTTTGATCGCTGTTTCGGTGCCCATGCCTCTAAAATCAGAAGTAAACATTAGAGCTCCTTTCTTCTTTCTTGATATTAAGCCTTTTATATTATCCTGCACCTTTTCCATGTCACTAATTTACAAAAATTGGTGACAGGGTGATCGGAAAATCGTCACCTTTTTTTAAAAACAGGTGACCAAATGAACCAACATCTCCCTACGAGGAGGTACATACTGCCACATCTTCAAAGGTCAGGTGCAGGCTGGTGAGAACTGATGGTGGGAAAACAGAAAAGACTGATTCTTTACCTCGTCGATAGCGTCCCCAAATTTCGTGATATTTTTCGATTAAAAAGGGCTTTTTCCGACTATTTTCCAACATAGTTGATAAATCAACGTCTTCCAAATATCGCCCGTCCTTGACTTGTCTGTATCGAGGCATTAACCAGACGAATTTAAAAGTGAGCCACATTTTGTAAAAAGTGGCTTATATTAGTTTCTATTCAAGACCAAACACAATTCTATATTTACCAACCTTTTAGGTTACACAATTCGCTTATTCATCCCCAAAAATGGTAAGGAGGCAGTAAATCGATATTGACATATGGAAGCAAGCCCGAGCATCATTCTCGTTACAGCCCGCGTTCATCTTCTGTTAGCTTCCGAGGGTGGCCGTCAAGGTCCTGTAAAATCAGGTTACCGGCCCAATCACGTCTTTGAATTGCAACCAGACCTGAGTCGGTTACAAACTTATATTGGTGAAATACGATTTACCGAGGTGCCGCTCATTTATCCAGGAGAAACGCACCTGGTAACGGTTGCTTTCTTACCAATGCCTGTAATCGAAAAATATCTTCAAGCCGGGACAAAGTGGTGGATTTATGAAGTGCCAAAACTGGTAGCAGTAGGTGAAGTTGTTTCGATTCTTTAGCGGTCGATGAAATTATCTTCGTGAAAAAAAGAGTAAAATATGAACCAAATCTCCTTCCATACAAATGCGCTGTTTGAAGACGTACGCTATGATCCAAATAGCAGCGACTGGATATTTCGCTTTTCCAGCTCAATTTCTGTTGCGGCATCGAGCTTTTGGAGGCTTTTAGATAATGGCAAAATCAGATTAGTCTCGCTGGACCACGGTCATCAATTTGGTCTGCCTAATCCTGTTGATATGACTGAGGAATTGTCTGTTTGTTTGAAAGGGAAGACATTGACTGGTATCGCCGTGATCAATGACACGGGGGATCTCAAATTGTCATTTACAAATAACATTGAACTGGAAATTTTTGTCACGTCCACTGGTTATGAATCCTATCAGTTCGAAGTAGCTGGAAAAAAGTACATCGCGCTGGGTGGCGGAGAAATCGCAATTTTTTAATCGCCAATAAAGGATTCGTCATTAATTTTAAACGATTGGAGAACGGTCTTTTCGCCGGTGCGAGGATTTTCTTTGACGACCTTGCCATTTTCCTCATAAACAATGAAACTGCCAAATCGAATGGCCCTGGAACGCACAAAGGCTTCTACCGCTTTGCCAATGGTTGCCATATTGAAATTGACTTTTCGTTTTTCCATATCGTCAAGATACACACTTCTCTGATAATATGGATTTTTGATGTACTTTAGGAACATGACCAACCCTACCCGCGCCCCTAACTGGTTTGGATTATTCTTGCTTGCATACGCCGCCAATTATGTCTGGGGGCTGCTTCTAGCCATCAATTTCTTCAAGAGCGCCTCGTACATTTTCGAACCGGCGCCCAAAGGATGGCATACGATCCTAAACATGCGGGTGTTGTATTTCGATATAATTTTTTCGATCCTCCAAATTGGCTATTTTTCCGTTGTTTTATTCCTGCTTTTGCGCCAAAAGCGATGGGGATGGATCCTGGCAGTGGGAGGCGCCGCCGCATTCGTGGCTTCGCGGATCGGTCAAATAGACATTGGCATCCGGTCGCCGGAATTGATTGAGCATGATTGGTTCGGCTTTATTCTTCCGATAGTCCTCAATGCGGTGTTTGGCGTATATCTTCTCCGAAGCGAGCCGACCCGTTTTTTCGGTGTTACAGATAGGACAAGACAAAATACCGTCATCGTAGGAGTCACGGTGGCGTTGGCGGTCACCATAACCGGCCGGATCATTTATCATAGATAAATAAGAATCGCTACCTTGTACGACACAAAAGTTCTTTCACCGAACACCCAACTACTCGCGCAAGCCGGGCGAACAAACGGCGAACGACGCAAATAAATTATTGAATATCAGGTAGAGTCTTGTGCGCATCCCGCGCATACGGGTCATTTTGACCAGAATTTCATTAGTAAGCCGATCTTCCGAGCGGCTTTTTCATTTGCTGCCAATGTGATATACAAAGAGATTGCTTAAATAAAATGTTCGAAAACTCTCTGCAAACCGTGTGTCGGAAAAAATCCCGCAATAAATGATGAGGGTATGCTTAGTTTGGGCCGGACCGGTGATAAGATAGCCTGCTTCACGAATATTCGCGGACGACTCTTCCGGATTTGACGATATTAAGCAAATTCCTTCGCGAGTGCAAAGACGATCCTGTTGTGTTTCATTCGTTTACGAATTGGCATTGACTTTGAAACGTTCCTCACAATTCTTCACAATACAAAAATTGATCTAAAATGGAATTCAAGAAGATCTTATTCGTGGTAACATCCCACGATCAGCTTGGTAACTCGGGCCGCAAGACAGGAATTTGGATCGAAGAATTTGCCGCTCCGTATTTCTATTTCCTCGACCTCGGTAAAGAGATTACTATCGCCTCGCCTAAAGGCGGTCAAGCGCCGATCGACCCGAAAAGCAACGAACCGGAAAATCAGACCCCGGCAACGGTCCGCTATTACAGCGATCCGGCGACGATCAAACGCCTGAGCAACACGGTAAAGATCAGCTCCGTGAATGAAAAGGATTTCGACACGGTATTCTATCCCGGTGGCCACGGCCCCATGTGGGATCTTCCCGATGACAAAGATTCCATCGCCCTCCTCGAAGCCTTCAACCGGGCCGGAAAGATCATGACGCTCATGTGTCATTCACCTGTAGCATTGAAAAACGTAAAAGGAGTAGATGGCGACTGGCTCATCAGAGGCAAGCGGGTAACGGCTTTCACCAATGGAGAAGAGTCTGAAGCGCAACTGACCTGGATCGTCCCATTCCTGCTCGAAGATATGCTCCGCAGCCGGGGCGCCAACTACCTGAAGGGCGAGAATTGGCTGCCATTCGTCACCCGGGATGGGAAACTTATTACCGGGCAGAATCCGGCCTCCTCGGTGCTGGCGGCGCAGACAGTCACCGATGTCTTTGAAAGGATGAAATAAAAAAGATCACCATGGAGAACAAACTCGTTTTTCTTACAAAAGAGTCACCCGTGCTTTGGCGGGTGACGCTAAACAATCCGCCGGTGAACATTTTCGGCCCAAAAACGATTCCGCAGTTGAATGCGATCATCTCGGAAATAGAAACAGACATGGAATTGAAGGTGGTCGTATTCGACAGCGCCATCGACGGATTCTTTATGACCCACTACGATTTCCTGTCTCCGGCCGAAGATACAGCGGCGATTCCACCGGGACCATCGGGGTTATATCCCCTCTCGGACATGCTCGTCCGCTTAAGCAAGGCGCCGGTCGTATCGATTGCGAAAATTCGCGGCCGGGCAACAGGGGTCGGTAGCGAACTCGCCCTCGCCTGCGACATGCGTTTCTGTAGCCGCGAAAAGACGGTAATGGGTCATTTCGAGGTGGGAGCCGGTATCGTGCCCGGAGCAGGAGATATGTCAAGGCTGCCGCGGCTCATGGGCAGGGGTCGCGCTCTCGAGATACTACTCAGCGCCGACGATTTCCCCGGTGACCTTGCAGAACGGTATGGCTATGTCAATCGCGCCTTTCCGGATGCAGAACTCGACCCTTTCGTCGATAGCCTGGCACGCCGCATCGCCTCCTTCGACAAACAAGCCCTCACGGAAACAAAGGCATTCACGGACGTGGCAAGCCTCCCGCCCGACCACGAGATCGCACCCCAAATGACGGTGTGTTACGCCTCCATCGCAAGACCGGCTACCCAGCAGCGCATAAAAACCCTGCTCGATTGGGGACTGCATAAGGCCGGCGACATCGAAACCCGGCTCGGCTATCACGTTGGCCGGCTCGGCAATCAATCCTAAAACAAACAGTATGAACATTTCCCTCGAACAGGCAGAAGCCGCGATAAAGGCGGCAAAAGAAAAGGCAAAACAGATAAACGTCCCGATGAATATCGCCATCGTTGACGCCGGGGTCAACCTGGTAGCCTTCACCCGGATGGACGATGCCTGGCTCGGCAGTATCGATATCGCCCTGCGAAAAGCAAAGACCGCGCGCTACTTCAATATGGAATCGGGCGAGATCGGGAAATTGTCCCAACCCGGCGCGCAGGCCTGGCAGATAGAACATTCCAACGGCGGATTGATCACTTTCCCCGGCGGCATTCCGATAACAAACGGTAAAGACCAGATCATCGGCGCGATCGGCGCCTCCGGCGGAACAGTAGAGAACGACCGCGAGGTCGCGCTCGCGGGCGCCAACGCGGTAAAATAGCGGCGTCAGTGGCGATGTTCGATTCGGGCTTGCTTCAAGAAGGTTTGCGCGGTTTTATTCTGACGTTCGTTGAAGACCGTGACTCCTTGCAGTGGCGTGCCGGTGTTCTCGGTGACCCTGCCGCGAAGGACAGCAGAAGGCGGGATCGCCCGGTTCTGGCCGGCGGTGCGTTTGAGCAGGACGTTATTTCCGACGATGGTCAATTCGATCGCCTGGCCTTCAAAGCATTTGGCCAGGGTTTCCTGCAGGGTAGCGTTTTTTTACGGCAATGGATATTGGAGCGACTTTCAACTCGTTGGGATCGTACAGGAAGACATATTTCGTTTGTTTCTCAATCTCGGCGAGAATGCCCGGGAGCGGAAGATTCTTTGCCGCAGCGTGATCTGGCTGACCGCTTCGGAGCTTTTATTTGCAAGAACAATAATCAACAAGGCAGTTGTCCATCTCATAGACAGGTTTTTGTTTTGGCTCCAGGTAAGTAAGTTAAGGCGGCTCCTTGTGTAACGCCAATGCAAGAAAAATAATTGATCAAAGGTCCAATTGAACGTCGGTTCGGGGTGTCGAGCAACAAAGCAGGATGTTTCCGGCGGTTGGATTGTCCAGGGGTGATGGGGAATAGTCGACGTCACCCGTAAATAGGGTTGTCTCGCAGCGGTGGCATACGCCAACCCGGCAAGACCAATTGACCGGGATATCACAGTCCTCGGCAGCTTCGAGCAAGGAGGCCCATCGGGGATGCCAGCGGAGTGTGAGACCGCTTTTAGCAAAGGAAATGAGCGGGGTGTCTTGCGGCTGCGATCCTGGATCTTCTGGTGGTAAATGCGGTCCAGGCTTTCCACCGGCAGCGGCAGTTCCGGCCGAAATAGCCCCGATGCCGAAAGTTTCCTGCCCAATGGCCGAGTCCGGAATGCCAAGGGTTGTCAACCTCCTTGTCATGTCCGTCATGAAACCCGGGGGCCCACACAGGTAATACGTTCCATCGGAAGGGAGATGGAGGCTGCGGAGCTCGTCTTGCGTCAGCCGTCCAACGGTGTCGTAATCAGTCCCGGGGATATCGTTGGTTTGCGGTCGGGTGAACGCCGTGTGCCGATGGCTCCCGGGCAGTTGTTGCAGAATTTGCCGGACTTCGATCCTGAATGGATACTGCCGGCTGTCCCGGGTCGTATAAAGCCACCAGACTGTTCTGCCATTTGCTTCGGCCGCCACGGCATAAAGCATTGCCAGGAGAGGTGTGATGCCAATTCCCGCTCCGATGAGAATTATTGGCCGGTTATCCGATTTCAGAAGAAAAGTTCCCCTTGGCGCGGAGATATCCACTGTGTCCCCGACCGTTAGCCTGTGGTGTAAATAACCGCTGGCCAGTCCACCCGGCTCTTCTTTAACCGCAATCCGATAAAAAGTAGTATTGCCAGGTCCGCACAAGGAATACATTCTGATCAAAGGGCTTCCTTCCGGCGTAGCGCCTGGAAGCCTTAGGACGATATGCTGTCCGGCGGCAAACTTCGGCAGTGAGCGGCCGTCCGCCGGCCGGAGCCGGATGGACCGGACGCCTTCGCTTTCTATGGCAATAGCCTCGACGATAAATGGAATAAAACCCTGCCAGGCCGCGATCATGGCGGGGGGCGCCAAACCGGCGTTTCCCGACGAGGTCCCGCCAATAGCGGCGTCGTAGAGGGCTTGCAATGAGAAGCGCCAGCCGGCGCTTAAGGCCTTGATGCCGAGAGCATTCCTAAGCCGGTCGGCGGGGTGGGCATTGGAGTAAAGCAATCCGTCCACTTCGACAATCGTCATCGCGCCCGGACCTGTGCTCAGCCTGGTGATCTCATCGCCGGCTTCCACCTCGCCTTCGCAAATGACGCGACAATAAAAGCCGGGCCGCTTGTGACTCACGAGCAGCGCCGGCATCTCGCGGATCCCTGTACTGATGGCTACCTTGTAGCAGGTGACCCTGGGTTGAGTGACTTCGAGGATGATCGTCCCGATGCGGTAGCGGTCGCCAATACACACTTCGCTATCCGGCAGGCCTTCGACCGTGAGGTTTTCTCCGAACTGTCCAAAGGAGAGGTCGTCACGCCCGAAGAGGGTTCGCCAGTAGTCGTAGGATTCCTTCTGATAGACAAAGATCGCGCGGTGTTCGCCGCCATGCGCCAGCAGGTCGGACTGAGCATCGCCTTCGATATTCAACTTGCTGACATGCCGGCGATTGCCGACAGGCATTTTGAAGATCGAAGTCCTGACCTTCCGGCCCTGCCAGTCGATCTCCCTGGGCTGCGAGACATTTATAGATAGAACTTTCATATCCTATTCTGCCAGCCAGAGGGCATCTACGAACCAACCCCTGCTGTCGTACAAATGTTGAAGAGGTTTGAAGAATGCCTTCCGGGCGAGTTGATCCAATTGCCCGACAGTATATTTTTGCGAGATTTCCATATAGATCTCCTCGTTACGGGCGAATTGGACAACTTCCTGTCGGCCTTCGCACCACAACACCGCCTGCTGGTCGGCACGGCTGACCAGGTAGCTCTTGCATGCGCCGGAGGTGGGGTCGTAGACGGCGAAATGCCCAAAAGCCGCGGTATCGATGTTGCCGTTCAGCTCCCGATTGATACGATGGAGGAGATTGATATTGAATCTTTTTGTAATTCCTTTCTTGTCATTATAGGCCGCGAGGATCGTAGCAGGATATTTTTTCAGGTCGATACCTATAATGGCGATGTCTCCGGGTTTGAGATGACAGCGCAATTTCCGGCAAAAAACGAGAGCCTCTTCCGGCGGCATGTTACCGAGGTTGGAACCCAGAAAAAGAACCACCTTTCTCCTTCGGGAGGTTCTTGTCACTTCTTTGATCCCTGGCAAGTACTCGCGCTCTATTCCCCGGACATTCAGTCCAAAGATATCGACCGGCAATTGACTCCGGAGAAAATCGATGATGTTGGCAGAGATGTCGATGGGAATATACGTGAACTCTGCCCCGTTCCATACCAGTTGTCGAAGCAGGTTAATGGATTTCTCACAATTTCCCGGTCCCAGTTCGATCAGATCGAAAGGCGTTCCTGACTGCATGATCGCCGTGGCCATATCCAGCGCCCGTCGTTGAAAGATGTCCATTTCGCAGGCGAATGGATAATACTCGGGACACTTCATGATCTCCTGAAAGATAGCGTCTCCTGTCTTATCATAGAAGTATTTGGCGGGGAGGTATTTTGGCACCGCCTGCAAGCCTTCCAGTATTTCCTTTTCGAAAAGATCCTGCACGGTTTCCGCGATCGTGGTACTGCTCATACCCGCATAAAAACAAGAAGCATGCCCGAGCTAACTGTCTCATAATGTAGGGGTTCAGGTTGCGGACCAATCGTCAAAAAGCGAGATAAGGAAAAATGACGACTGCTCGTAAATGGGCAACTGTTCGATAGAGATCTCGTCAGGTGCACTGAGCATTATCCATGTTCGACCCATCCAAATAAGGTTTGTTCAAGTCATATTCTACCATTTTTCTATAGACGGTCGTCAGCCCGATGTTCAAAAGCTTGGCTGCCTCCACCTTGTTGCCATGGGTATAATTGAGCACCCGTTGTATGTGCAGCTTTTCCACACTGGCCAGGTCCCAGACGGACAAAGCCTCTCCACTGGAAGACGACATGCGCCATGCTGCGGGCAATGTCTCTATCCCTAATTCCTCGCCCTGCGACAGAATCACCGCCCGCTCTATGATATTCTTCAGCTCCCGGATATTTCCTTTCCAGGGCTGCCGTTCGAGGGCTTGAATGAACTCCCTGCTCATCCCTATTAGTCTCTTATTGAGCTTGTCCGAGAACAGCTTCATAAAATATTTCGCCAGCAGGGGTATATCCTTTCGCCGATCCCTCAGCGTAGGTATCTCCACGGTAAATACATTTAGACGGTAAAAAAGGTCTTCTCTGAATGCCCCCTCTTTCACCCGCTTGATCAGGTTTCTGTTCGTGGCCGAAAGCAGCCGCACATTGGCTGCCGTAGGTGTGGTGCTCCCAACCTTGAAGAACTGACCGATCTCGAGCACTCGCAACAGCTTTGCCTGCAAGTCCAGCTGCATCTCGCCGATCTCATCAAGGAAGAGCGTTCCGCCATCCGCCTCTTCGATCAATCCTTTTTTGTCCTTTACTGCTCCTGTGAAAGCGCCCGCCTTATACCCGAAGAGCTCGCTCTCCAACAGGTCCCTGGAAAAAGCGCTGCAGTTCAGCGCGACAAAGGGCAACGAACTCCGCCCGCTGCTTGTATGGATGGCCTTTGCAAACAGTTCCTTCCCCGTCCCGGTCTCGCCCAGCAGCAACACAGTCGTATCCAAACCGGCTACTTTACGCACCATTTCTATCGTTTCCCGTATGGCGGCCGAATCCCCGATGATATTATCAAAGCTAAATGTATGCTGCACCTGTTCCTGCAATAATCTTACCCGCTTCTGCAACCGCGCCTTTTCTATGGCATGTGCGATCAGGGGCAACAGCTTGTCATTATCATCCCCCTTACTGATAAAATCGAAGGCCACCGATCGC
>Ga0105237_10005722_pt1 | contig 13971 bp, 18 predicted proteins | sample KBSC24metaG_FD_81520 | JGI IMG/M metagenome (GOLD analysis project Ga0105237, IMG submission 81520) | Corn rhizosphere microbial communities from Kellogg Biological Station, Michigan, USA - KBS C2-4 metaG | ecosystem: Host-associated > Plants > Roots > Rhizosphere > Soil | place: Michigan, USA...
CATACCGCGCGAAGGATATTTTTTAAGTACTTACGGCAGCTACGTTAATTCGAGGTTTGTTGAAAACGCATCATACGTGCGTCTTAAAAACCTTTCGCTGGGCTATAGCCTGCCAAAAGCATTGTTCAGTCATATTAAGCACATACAGGGTTTGAGGATTTATGGTGAGGCGCAAAATTTATTTACGATTACTTCCTACAAAGGTACTGACCCTGAAGCTAACGTACACACCTTGTCGACAACAGCGTCTAATATAGGAGGCGGATTGGACTTCGGTGGTTTCCCTGCATTCAGGACCTATACCGTAGGGATAAAGCTTTCGCTGCAATAATTGTACAGAAGATATTCAAGACATCATACAAAATAAAAATAACATGAAAGGATATATAATTCTGATAGTTGCAGCAGCTGTATTTTCACAGTTAGGCTGTAACAAGAACCTCGACCCCAAGGTGTATAGCAGCCTTACCAGTGCTAACGCCTTTAAAACAAGAGCCGATGCAATTGCCGCAGTGAACGCGGTTTATGCCCGCCTGAAAGGCCCTTCGGTAGGTGATAACTTTGACTATTGGACAGTGAGGCACTTTGCTCTTACCGATCTCGGTACCGACCTGGGGCATTGCTCGTACGGAGGCGATCCCGGCCAGTTATCACTCATTCAATGGAACTCGGCAAACGGGCTGATAGCTGAAGACTGGAGACAGATATATAAACTGGTTGCGGATGCAAACAATGCCATTTTAAATATTTCGGCGATGAAAACTATAACCGACGCTGAGAAAAGCCAGTTCCTTTCGGAGATAAAATTTTTACGGGCGGTAGCATATTCAGATCTTACCGATCTGTGGGGACCCGTTATACTCGCTACGGAGAAAGATTTGGTAAACCCTAATTATTTTAGCCAGGCAAAAACAACTTCAGTTGCCGACATTGAAGCATTTATGATTGGCGACCTGCAAGGTGCTATTTCCACGCTGCCGTTGAATTACGACAGCAAAGCTATATACACTACCAGCGATCCGGGCCGGGCTACAAAAGGTGCCGCAATGACACTGCTCGCAAAAATATACCTGCGCCAGCACGCCTGGCAAAAGGCGGCCGATATGGCCAAACAGGTAATGGACTTAAATATTTACCAGCTTTACCCTTCATATTCCGGCTTATTTGCCGAGGATAACAAATGGTGTTCTGAAAATATTTTTTCGGTGCTTAGCGATGCCAATGTTAACGGCACTGAACTACTAAACCACTTTGGCCCGTTATTGCACCCGGTACTTACCGACAGGTGGCAGTATTATGCGGTTACCTGGGATTTTTATCACACATTTGACGATGCCGACGACCGCAAAAAGTGCTTCTTCCCGTTATATATGGGCGTCGATGGAATGCAGCACCAGGAAGCGCCAAGCATAGGCGCTACACCGCCAGATGGCATTTTTTATATGCCTGACGTAGCGACCACCAAGTATGCAGACCCCAACGGCGGAAAAACCTACTACGATGGACACAGCGTTGATATATTGCGTTATGCCGATGTATTGATGACACGTGGAGAAGCTTTAAACGAGTTAAATGGCCCTACATCTGAATCTATCGGCCTGATAAACCAGGTAAAAGACCGCTCGCATGCAAAAGAGTTAAAGCTTGGCGACTATAGCCAGGAGACCCTGAGGGATGCTATTCTGCAGGAACGTGGCTGGGAATTCTTTTATGAAGGCAAACGCCGTGCGGACCTGTTAAGAATGGGCAAATATGACAAGGTTGTAAACGCCTATCTTACCCGCATCGGCCAAACGCCAAGGGTACAGCTGCCGCGCGACCAGTATTTCCCGTACCCGCAAAACCAGGTAAACATTAATCCTAACCTGAATAATTCAGGCAGGCAGGAATAGTAGAATAGATTGAATTATAGCGATGGGTTTTTAAACCCATCGCTATGTTAATGCAGGCAAAGGATATCAAACATGCTAGGTAAACACCCATACGGGTTTTTAATAAAATATGCAGTGCTACTCATTGCCTCAATATCCTTTTGGGGTTGCGGCGACAGCGGAAAGATTGTTTTGGGCGAGATACATGTGGGTCTGCATAACAACAATGAGTTAAAAATTCAATTGGATGTTACTACCGACAAGCCTGCAGATATCTACGCGGAGTATTGGAAAGCAAAGGACAGCCGTAAAAAATGGTTGTCGGCGGTTGCGCAGCATACTTCGAATGGCCGGCTGGTTATCTGCAACATATCGCCAGAAACTGATTACGCCTATCGCATTATCGCCAAAAATAAAAATGCGAATACAATAAGCAAGGTGTACACCTTTAAAACTAACGCTCTGCCCATGTTTTTGCAGGAACAGTTTAAGGCTGATACGCTAAAGTCGGTTAAAACGCCAAAGGAATTTGCCGATGGACTGATGCTGATTAATAAGCGTTATGCCCCGGGCGTGGCTTACCTGGTTGACAGGAAGGGCGCTATCCGTTGGTACCACATGTTTGGTGAGCTTGGCTTTAAAGTATTGCATTTTACCAAAGACCATACCTTGCTATCTATCATGGGTGGTAATGACGAACCCACCAGCTATGGCCACGAAATACTGGAGCTTAATTTATTGGGTGATACTGTGCTGCGTCTAAAAAAAGGACAGAACGACTTGCCTGCCAATATCCACCACGAGGTTTTGAAAAATGAAAAAGGCGAATTGGTTACTATTTATGTCGATAAAAAAGTAATGGATTTACGCTCGATAGGAGGGAAAGAAAAGGATACGGTGAGCGGCGATGGCATTATTGTGATGGACAAAACCGGCAAAAAGCTTTGGCAATGGAGCGTGTTTAGCGCATTGGACCCATTAAAAGACAAAAACCTGCTGAAAACAAAAAAAGATTGGATGCACGCCAACAGCCTGAATTATGATAAGGATGGCAATTACCTGATGTCGTTTTACAACAACGGGCAGATTTGGAAGATTGATGCCAAAAACGGCAAGGTGCTGTGGAAGTTCGGTAAGGGCGGTACGATTACTAAACCTGCGGAATGTGATTTTACCCAGGCACATGCTGTGCATATCAATCAGCAGGATAATTTGATGTTTTTTGATAATGGTGTTGAAAAGCAGCAATCGGGGGTGTTTGCATTGAAAATTGATGAACAAAAGCAAACGTCTAAAATAGATCTGCATATAAAATTGCCCAAAGAAGTTTTTAACGGCCGGATGGGCAGCGCTTATATGATAAATGATACAAGTATACTGGTATGCTGCTCAAAAAGGCACATCATAGTGCTTACTGACCGGAAAGGCTCATTGCTATGGACGATGGAAACGGCGGTACCAACCTATCGTGCAGAATTTATCAGGAGTAAGGAGCTTGCGCCGTATTTAGAACCATAGCGGAAATCCGGGAAGTCAGTAAAGTCCGAAAAGTCGGAAAGACGCTGCACCTGGCTGTGTAAGAAAGATAAATTACAAAGAAGGGAGTAATGAGATGAAAAAAAGATACGTATACATAGCTGGCCTGTTGTTAATGACAGGCATTATACAGTTTTACACCGCCTGCACCAGCAGTAAGGGCAACGATAAGGTTGAAGAACAGCCCCAGGTAGCGAAAGCAGATTCGATAGTGACTATCGATACTATTAAAATACCGTCAGGCAAGTTTGGAGATGCGGTAAGATACGGGCGGGAATTGTTGCTGAAAACCGCTTACTACATCGGCCCAAATGGTGTTAATGGTAAATACCTGGGCAATAAAATGAACTGCAGCAATTGCCACCAGGATGCCGGTACGAAGCCATTTTCGCTAAACCTGGTAACGGCATTCCGCAATTATCCGTCGTACCGGGCCCGCGAGGGGAGGGTACTGACCTTGGCCGAACGCATTAATAACTGTGTGATGCACCCGCACCTGGGCAAACCGTTGCCGCTGGATAGCCGCGAAATGGTGGGTATCATGTCATACCTGAAATGGCTGAGCGACTCGAGCAATGTCGGTAAAAAGACATTAGGACTTAAGAGTGTGCAAATATCCCTGCCCGATACGGCTGCTTCGCCTGTTGCCGGCGCGCGTTTATACGCGGCAGACTGCGCCCGCTGTCATGGCGACAATGGCGAAGGTAAAATGCGTGTGGACAATGTAACTTACCAATACCCGCCGCTATGGGGACTTAAAGCTTATCAGCCCGGCTCGAGCATGCACAGGATAGTAAAGATGGCCCAATGGCTGGTAACGAACATGCCCTACGATAAGGCCACACACGATAAACCATTTTTAACAGACGCCCAGGCGCTCGACCTTGCTGCATTTATAAATGACGATAAGATACACCAGCGTCCGTTTGTAAAGGAGTATCAGTACCCCAACGTGGAAGAGAAGGCAATTGATTATGATCGCGGTCCGTTTAAAGACCCTTTTACCGAAGCACAGCATAAGTACGGCCCGTATAAACCAATTGCCGATTACTGGAAGGGCAGGGGAGTAGAACCGTCTTACTAATATAAAACTTGAAAATGTTAGCAGCCGCAGGTTAATTCCGGCGGCTGTTTTTATTTAGCGGTCGAGACATAAATGAGCCCTCCGATAGATGATAGACAGAGCATCATGAAAAGCATAATTTTAAAGTTTAGAGCGGTTTTAAAGAAAAATACATCCGCAATGACCGTTAACACCAGCGAAACGCCGAACCAGATTACCGTTGCCAAACTCAGCGGAAAATAGGCCAATGCTTTTTTGAAAACAACGATCCCAATCATCAAAAAACTGCCACCGATGACATTGACCAGCCAGTCGGTTGCGCCCTTAGATTGCTTTAGGCAAACGTTCCAAACCACATCGCAAACGGATGAAGCTAACAGAAAAAGTATCCCGGCGTTCATTGCTTAAATTTCAGGCTTAGTCGTAGGTAAGCAGGATACCTTACAAATATTACTGTTGCAGAAACTTCAATGCCTGTATATTGTCAGGACTTGTCATTAAATAAGTATTGATGCCAAGCTTTGCGGCAGTTGCAATATGCTGTGGACTATCATCAATAAATAAGGTCTCGGTTGGGTCAAGATAGTTTTCATTGAGCACTTGTTCGAATATTTCAGCATTGGGTTTGCGTTTACCTACCAGGTGCGAATAATATACTTTTTCGAACAGGTGTTCGTTGCCTTTGTAACCGAATTCCTTGTCCAGGTAATCCATAATATAATCGTAATGGATTGGGTTGATGTTGCTTAACAGGAATGTGCGGTATTTCGGTTTTAAATCGAGCAACAGTTCATGGTTACCGGCAGGGATGCCTACCAGGAGACCATTCCATGCTTTGTCTATTTGCGCATCGGTAAGTTTCGGGTTGCCGATTTTCTGACGAATATATTCACGGAACTCTCCGGCAGTTGCAGAGCCGTCTTCGAAGGCGGTGAAGATCGGATCTTGTACCCGGTGCCCATAAAATTCATTTGAATTATTGATGCCGATTTCTTCCCACGCCTTTTGCGACTTCAGGAAATCGAGCATGAAAATTACATTACCGTAGTCGAAAATGATGTTTTTGATTGCTGGCATGGCAGGTGGTGAATTGTTGGCTGGGCAAACATACTAATAAGCGCCATATTACGACAAGACAAAAAAATACAATTTGTATAATTTCATTTTTAAGTAACCAGGAATTTTTTACCTTTGCAACTCACAAAAATAACCGCGCCTATAGCTCAGTCGGTTAGAGTAGAAGACTCATAATCTTTTGGTCCCTGGTTCGAGCCCAGGTGGGCGCACAAGGAGCCTCTTAGTTTAGACTGAGGGGCTTTTTTATTTAAGGCTTTAAAGTGCCATTTGAAGCTAAAAACGCAGATTTATAAATTTAGTTATTTAATCCAATTAGTTTTTAATTCCAGCGATGTTAATTCTTTTTCAAGCATAGCTGGCGCATTTGGCGCGCTTTTGGCGCATTTTCCATAGCTAATTTAAAGTAATTAGTGGTTTGTTTCATATTAAAATCTGTTTTTAAGTGAATAAATGAATTATGATGCCATTACACGTTTATAGCAATCAAGTGCAAGATGGCAAACGAATAAATGGGTTGAGCCTGGACACAGGAGCGTTTATGCGGGAAGCTCTTGCACGCTTCAGCAGCTATAAGCGTAACTTTGCATAGAAATTCATATCTCACTCTACCTTTCCAATTCAGAATATCGAAGATTTCTTATTTTATAGAGGTAGTGAGATTCTTGAATTGAGATTTCCAACTTTCCAGTTTTGCAGTGAACTTCGTTCTTGTATAGGATATTACAAACTTTAAGGAATTATTGGAAACTGATTGAGATTAGCCAAGAACGGTTCGTTGTAGCAGTTGGCTCCATTCTCACCCTTTGCTTTAAAAGGGTACCTTTAGAGTTTGACGTTAACTCCTTTGCTAAATATTTAGTGTGGGTCTCTTTTAAAATAGAGGCCACACCGTCTTAATGCCTACCACCCCTAGAACCTCTTCCGCCCACATGTTTTGTACTTCCTGAAGGTGTGCTTCTCTTGACGTAAGTCTTTTTACCGTTTTTATTAATATAGTATTTGCCTCCCCTTGAACCTGTTTGAATCGTTGCATCATATCCATTACCTGCTTTGTAGCTTGTTTCATATGAAGAGTAGGAACTGGAGTACTGTTTTGGATCGGCTCCAGGAATCAAGGTGACATTTGAATAGTTTAGCCAAAACCAATTCGAGTATGAATGATACCTTGCTTGTATGAACCCGTTTCTCGGTTGTCCCTTTAACAACAATACTGTTCCAACGGGCACATTGTAGGCTATTTGGGTAGCTTCGTAATCAGAGTACAAATCTGTTGGTTGAACTGATGAAGCAATGTAATATGTATTGCAACTCGAAATGCCCAGGCAAATGGCTAAAGCAAAAGTGTAAATGTGGATTAATCTCTTCATTTTATGGAGGTTAGGTTTTCTCAAAGCTAATGAATCAATCTCGTATTACCAAGTTTGCCAATTAGTTCTGTGATCCTTATAAGAATCCATTGATTGTATAGCGTGAGTTCCTAGCGTAGTCCCCTTTTAAAGTAGAAGCTAAAATCTATTTACATTTGCTTCATGAGCGATCTTAATAAGCTTGTAGGGGCTAAAATCAAGCAGAAGCGATTAGAACTTGGTTTAACTCAAATGGAGTTGGCTGCAATACTTGGCTGTAGTTACCAATCAATCCAGCATTATGAAACTGGGTTTTGCCAGATGCCAATCTACATGTTAAGCGACTTTTCTAGCTTGTGCAGGATACCCCTTGACTGGTTTCTCCTGGAGGAATTCAGCATGCTTGTTTACCTGAAAGAGTTCTAAAGCAATATGTGGCTAGCTGATGAGAGTGGGCCTCTTAACATTAACGCCCAACTTTAAATTGATCTGTTGTATGAAATAATCGCACATCTTTGGAGTATAAATCTCTTCGTGCTGATGTATATAGAACCAAATTGATTGTAGGCCGCGGTTCTTCCAACTTGCTAAACGGTCAACCCATGCATCTAATCTAAGATAATCTGACTTATCCGGACTGTTTCCGACAAAACGGACAATAGCATTAGGCGTTGTCAGTTCCATATGTACACAGTCACGCCTGCCAGCTGTATCCGGTATTACCCATATCATATCTAAACGGTTCAATAATTCAAACAGTTCCCAGCGATGGTGTTGAATAGCAAACCAATCTTTGTTGCGCACTTCGATAGAAACCTTATGTGTTTTCGGTAGCTGAGCTAAGTAGGCCTTTAGTTGAGGGAAGCTTTTCGGAGAGAAGTTTTCGCCAAACTGCAACAATAAAGGTCCAACATGGGTTCCAAAACCTTCCAAACTCCTGTAGAATTGTTCAGTCGCGCTTTCGACGTTCATTAATCTACGTATGTGAGTTATTGTTTGAGGAAACTTAGGATAATACTTGAAGTCAGCTGATTCGGAGACTTTATCTGCCCAAATTTTAATATATTCAGGCTCATGAGCATCATAGAAGGTGGCACCGAACTCCACTGTGTTAAAATTCGCTGCATACACGGTTATAAAGTCTTGGTTTAACGTCTTTCGTGGATATAAATCACCGAGCCAACGTCGTTCTGCCCACCTCGCAGCACCAACGTAAACCTTAAACTCTCCATCGTCTTTTGCAGTTTCCAGTGTTTGTATCGTTCCCTCTGTTTCCGCAGGCAAACTAAAATCAATGTCTTCTAATGGTTCAAATACTCTTCCGAATTCCATATAAACAAAGTAAACAGTTATTGTAACAAGTTGTATATAGATATTATCTTTACTACTATGTGTGGAAGGATTTTCTTCGAGGTATCAGAGAGTGAACTTACGTCAGCTTATACAGCTGAGATAGGTGAAGACTGCGTTGCCAAGCCTGTAAAGAAAGATATACGTGTTACAGATGAGGCTTGGGTAATTACGGCAGATGAACCCGAACGATTGCAGCAAATGCACTTTGGATTAGTTCCCTGGAACGCAAGGGAATGCAAAATGGAACGCGACACGTTCAACGCAAAGAAAGAGAACCTTTTAACTAGCCGGCTTTGGTCGCCTTTGATGCGCAATCACAAACGATGTATCATTATTACAACTGGCTTCGTAGAGCCGCAAGCGACTGCTCAAAATACAACTAAGCACTGGGCATTTACGCTCAAAGATAAAACAGTGTTTTCTGTTGCGGGCCTATGGTCAGAATGGAAAGACCCTAATACAGGAAACGCTTACCGTTCTTTCGCCATCATCACAGGCCCGTCCAATTCTCAAGTTGGAGAGGTTCATAACAAAAACCGAATGCCGGTTGCCTTAACGAAAGAACAAGAACAACAGTGGCTTAGTAAATCACTGCCATCAATGCAAGCATACATTGACATGTTGACCTTCATACCCGATGAGGATATGAACCGTGACCAAACCCACAAACCGGGAGCGAATGACGATGAGAGCCAGCTTAACCTTTTTGATTAAGTGCTTGGTGTGTGCCGATGTGTAACACTTCATTAATGCGGGTTGTGTATCGCTTTGAAAGGTAATTTTGCCGCATCTTCCATTTGCTCTCGTAACCCATCGCTGCAAAACGCACAAAGTCTTTCCCAAAACGATTGTTAATCTTATCGGCAAGTTTACTAACCTTAGTTAATCTTTCTCTTTTGGTTTGGTCATCCAGCAAGTAGGTTTGCCTGGCTTCTTCGGGCACAAATCCGGTCATATAGACGCCGACTTTCTGATAGGGAAAACCAGGGCGATAGATGCGTTTAAGGCACTCAACAGCGTACTTTAAAAGTTCTTGTGTAATATTAGTAGGAATAGCAATATCCATTTGCCAGACGCCGCTTTTGCGCTTATGAGTAACTTCAAATTGACTTGTCATTAGAAACACCTGTATACGGCTGCATAAAGAACCTTGCTCGCGCAGCTTTGGTGCGGAGTTTTGAACGAACGCACAGAGAGCGTCTTCAATGATACGGTAGTCATCCGTCTTTTGACCAAAGCTTCTTCCTGTATTGATGCCTTTTTTATCAGGCTGCATATATTCCATTTGCAGGCAGGACGTTCCCCGTAACTCATACCAGGTGCGAAGTCCGGTGACAGTAAATCGTTTCTCCAGGTATTCATAATTATTAATTGCCGCAAAATCCCAGGCTGTGCTTACGCCTATTTGAGTGAGTTTGGCAGCGCTTCGGGGACCGATGCCCCATACATCTTCGATGGGAAGCTTTTTAAGGGCAAACAACCTGCTCAATTCATCGCTAATGATAAACACACCATCAACAATGTGTTTTTTTGCAACCCTGTTCGCAGCTTTCGCAAGTGTGCGCGTTGGCCCGATGCCGATACAAACCGGTACGCCAGTGTATTGCATTATGCGGAAACGAAGCTTCACCGCCATATCTTCGAGGTCAAAAAAAGACATGGACCGCAGGTCACAAAAGCTTTCATCTATACTATATACCTCTATGTCAGGCCAGCATTCGCCAATGATATAGGTGATACGCCGCATCATGTCCTGGTACAGGGCATAATTTGATGACCGCCACCAAATCTTCCCTTCTTTCTGCATAGCTTCTATCTGGAAAAAGGGTGTGCCCATCTTTATGCCCATATCCTTCGCCTCTTGACTACGGGCTATGGCACAGCCATCATTGTTACTGAGTACCACACCAGGCTTACCTCGAAGTTCGGGTTGGAAAACTCTCTCACAGCTCACATAGAAATTGTTGCAGTCGATTAGCGCGAACATATGCTTGATTTCTTTGATTTAAAAGGGTATGAGGTACAACACCTTCGATAGTAAATGATGTGAATTGTTCGATAATGACAGGCTCATACGCTTTGTTATCGGGAACCAGGTACCGCTTATCGCCTATTTCAATATAACAGGCAATGATATGCTCACCGTTTAACACGCCTATTACAATGTCCCCGTTTAAAGGAATAAGACTGCGATCAACAATAAGCAGGTCACCATCGTTGATTCCTGAACCGGTCATGCAATCCCCAGTTACCCTAATATAAAATACCGCTTCAGGGTGCCGTGTTACATATTCGTCGAGGCTGATTCTGTCCTCCTCGTAGTCCGTTGCAGGACTTTCAAAGGCGGCATGGATAACCCATCCGGCAAGCGGCCTTTTGAGCAAACTCTTTTTAACGTATAGGATACCTGTTGATAAAGAGTCTCTCATTTATAGATCATGCTTTGATAGTTACTGAGTTACATCCAGGCACTGCTCGCGTTATTCACTTTCGGTGTCGTCGAATAGTGGTTCTTCATACACAAATGAAGTCTCCGGCACTGAAATGGTATACGGTCTTCCTGCAAATTCAGTATCAAAGTAGAATTTTACGGCATCGTATAAAAACTCAATGGAACCGCCATCATGGATTGATTCACCTTCAGGATCAGTTAACTCGAATACAAAGCGTTGTTGCGGCGCAAATGTTGACTCATCGGAGTGAAGCGATGCATTAATAAAATAGCCGTAATCCCGTTCCGAAATGACGCGGTCTTGCTGAACCGCAACATGTGAGTGCTCTTGTTCATCCGTAATGAATAGTTTCCCATTCATCAAAATGGTCTTAAATGATTTCATACTTATTCGTTTATCTAATCAAACAACTATTCTGCCCAGGGATATGTTTTAGACAAAGTCTCATACACATTCATGTATAAGTCGAGTTGGAATGGCGGTACCGCTTTCATCAATGGATGGTTGGCAATCGCCTCTTCTTTAGCTTTAAGACGGTCATAATAGCCATCACGCAAGCGTGCCTGATACAATGACTTCCAGCCTTCAAGAGGCATATCCTGTTCTGAATCCGGTCTGCTGAAATATGCTAATGTCTCCTCGTCGCAGGTGGTATGATCTAAGATCGTTCCGCCATTAGCGTAAGTGTTTTGAATGCTTTTTGTTTCCATCTCTTATCGTTTTAATTCAAAGGTATGCTAAAAATATTAGTAATTGCAAACTCTTATCTGAATTTTTATAATTTCGCAGTATGGATGATACAGAACACCCTGTCTTTGGTTTTGGGCTTGAATACGCCGGAGAGTTCGTGTATTGCGAAGCGATAATGCAGGATGACCATTACGAGATCTTGTTCAATGGTGTCTTAAAAGGCTCAGTCGCGTACACAGAGGACTTTGAATGGATTCAGGCTTCGGGTGCGATTCTGCCACAAACCATCGTCGATGAAATAGGCTTTAGAATAGTAAGTCAATATAATTAAATGTAAATCAAAATGCCAGAGATACCCGATTTAAACGTATTCCGAGCGAACCTTGCCAAGCAGCTTGTTGGCAAAACACTGAAGGAGTTTAAGGTACTTGTACCAAGGCAACTAAAGGTTCCCGAATCTGCCTTAAAAGAAGCGTTTGAAGGTTCGGTGCTGACAGGTATTGATAGACTAGGAAAAGAACTGTACTTTAAGTTTCAAAATGGCCATGTACTGGGTCTTCATCTGATGCTGCACGGAACGATGTATTGGTACCAGGACACCAATGAAAATAAGTTTACTATAGCTGAATTACTGTTTTCAGATGGTATCGGGCTGGCGATTACGGACTGGCAAAAGGCAGTAATGTTAAAGCTTGACCCGGAACCTTTGACAGCTCCTGATGCAATGGAAATACCTGAAGGCTATCTGCGCACTGCATTAAAACAGACTCCACGCCATATTAAGACTGTGCTCACAGAAGGAAAGGTAGTTCAAGGCATCGGTAACGCTTATGTGGATGAGATTCTTTACACAGCCAAGATATCCCCATTCTCGAAAGCTGATAAGATTCCAGCAGATAAGATTAATGCTTTATGCAAAGCTATTGAGAATGTTCTGACTGATGCTGAGAAACATATATTCGATATGTTCCCAGATACTATAACGGACAAAGAACGGGATTTCCTGAAAGTGCATCTTCCCAAACATAAGGAGACACCGCTTGGTGAGCCTATCCTTAAAGCGGAGATTGATAAACGTAAAACCTATTATACTGCCGACCAGATATTGTTTGAATAGATTATGAAAAAAGTATTTTATCTACTATTTATTCAAGGCGTAGCAATCATTTGTATTTCCTGGGGTGTTACAGGCCATCGAACTGTTGGCTTGATAGCTGAAAAGCATCTAACGCCACAGGCTAAGGAGGTGGTTCACCGCTTCTTAAAAAAAGAAAGTATGGGTGATGTTGCTTCGTGGGCTGATGAGGTCGTACGCACTCTTGAATACAAGAATACTGCGCCCTGGCATTACCTAAATGTGCCATTGGGCTTAGACTATAGCGCTTTCGAAAACGCTGTCAAAAGCCAGGATAAAGACAATGTGTATAGTGCCCTTTTAAAGAATGAAGAAGTCTTTACTGCCGTCGGCAGTACTTATGAACAAAGAACAGACGCCCTGAAATTCATTATACATCTCGTTGGGGACTTACATCAACCAATGCACATTTCAAGGGCAGAAGACAAAGGAGGTAATACGATTCAAGTGAAGTTTGATGGCAAGGGAACAAATTTGCATTCACTTTGGGATAGCAAACTGATTAATAAGGAAGGGCTTAGTTCTGAGCAGATGGCTCATGATTATGATAAAGCTTCGCGTAAGCAAATTAAGCAATGGCAAAGCGAAGAGGTTATGAAATGGCTGTATGAAAGTTACCAGATAAGCAGTAAGCTTTATTCAGAAATTGAAGCAAATAATAAACTGGATGATGGTTATTACAATACCCACATACCCATCGTTCACGAACGAATTGAGATGGCAGGTATCAGGTTAGCGGGTTTGCTTAATGAACTCTGTAAAAGTTTGGACTTCAAACCAGACGTCTATCTCAATGGCAGCATCGAATCTACTACTGAACCTATCGTGAACATAAGGATAGCAGACGTAAACGATTATGTCGGTAAAAATGTAAATGTGGGTGGTATTGTATATGGATCGAAAGATCTTGGCAGCATGGTACTGGTGAATGTAGGTGCACCCTATCCTAATCAACTCTTGACTCTTGTTTTAAAAGGGAAAGCACTGGCTCTTGTTTCTAAAATTGATACCAAATCATTAACTGTGACCGGCAAAGTCGTATTGTATAAAGGGAAACCAGAAATTGTCGTTACTGACCCTGCTCAAGTGTCTAATATTCATTAATTCGTATATTTCTAAATGAGAAACTTTAAAGTCGAAGCCGAAGGCGCGGAGTTTGAATTTATAAGTATGCATGTTAGGGAAGCCAAAGCTTTTCAGGTTTATGTAATGTATGATGATGTCAAACGCCGATTCCACATGCAGAGAAATGACGAAGGTGAGTTTTACATTACTAACCATGACCATTGCCCTTCTGTATATCACAAAGCTGAAGAACTACTTAGTAAGGCGATTAAAATTTATGGTATTGAAAGTAAGCCGGAAAACGAAATGGTCAAACGCTAGGCTGATCAAGCCTAGCGTTGGCTATTAAATTGCATTTCTGGCGGCATCAGCCCTCTCCTCA
>Ga0105237_10005724_pt1 | contig 13971 bp, 13 predicted proteins | sample KBSC24metaG_FD_81520 | JGI IMG/M metagenome (GOLD analysis project Ga0105237, IMG submission 81520) | Corn rhizosphere microbial communities from Kellogg Biological Station, Michigan, USA - KBS C2-4 metaG | ecosystem: Host-associated > Plants > Roots > Rhizosphere > Soil | place: Michigan, USA...
GAACACCGACAGCTCGATCAGCGACAGCGCGGCGAGCACGGTGCCGAACGCCAGCGCCGCACTCGGCGCGACGCGCCCGCTCGGGATCGGGCGGGTGGCCGTGCGCGCCATCTGCGCGTCGATGTCGCGGTCGAACCAGTGGTTGACCGCGCCCGCGCCGCCGGCGGAGAGATATCCGCCGAGACATGTCAGAAAGACGAGCGACGGCGACGGATCGCCGGCGACGTACATCGTCGCGATCGTCGTCAGCAGCAGCAGCGACTGCACCTTCGGCTTGGTCAGCTCGACGTAGTCGCCGATCAGCTGACGCGTGCGCGGCGCGACCGACAGGCGCGCGGAGCTCAGCGACTGCGCGGCGCCGGACACGCTACAGCCCGACCTGCGTGGCGCCGGCGGGGACGACCGCGCCCGACACGGGCGCCGCCGCTCCCGTGCGCCGCTCGACCTCGCGACGAATGTCCTTCATCGGTTCGACCGAGCGAACCTGTGGAACGGTGTCGAAGTTGTTGGCCGGCGGGGGCGAGGAGGTGAACCACTCCAGCGTGTTGGCCTTCCACGGATCGGGCCCGGCGATCACGCCGAGCTTCAGGCTACGCGCGACGTTGACGATCGTCACGAGCACGCCCAGGCCGAGGATGAACGAGCCGACGGTGGAGATCTGGTTGTACAACTCCAGGTTGCCGACGTTGTCGTACTCGTACACCCGCCGCGGCAGCCCGTCCAGGCCGATCACGTGCTGGATCAGGAACGTGGCGAGGATGCCGACGAACATCAGCCAGAAGCTCAGCTTGCCCAGGCCCTCGCTGAGCATTCGCCCGGTGATCTTGGGAAACCAGTAGTAGATCGCCGCGAAGATCGTCATCACCGAGCCGCCGACGAGCACGAAGTGCAGGTGCGCGACGACGAAGTACGTTTCGTTGAGCTGCCAGTCGACGGGGAACACGGCCAGGAACACGCCGGAGATGCCGCCGATCAAGAACAGCGCGATGAAGCCCGCGCTGAACAGCAGCGGCGTCTTGAATTCGACCGTGCCCCGCCACAGCGTGGCTATCCAGTTGAGGATCTTCACGCCCGTCGGCACGGCGATCAAGAACGAGCTGAGCATCACGAACACGAGCACGGCCTCGGGAATCGGCGCGGTGAACATGTGGTGCGCCCACGTGAGGAAGCCGAGAAAGGCGATCGCCACGGTCGCCGCCGCGATCGCCTTGTAGCCGAAGATCGGCTTTCGCGCGAACACGGGCAGGATCTCGGAGACGACGCCGAAGCCGGGCAGGATCATGATGTAGACCTCGGGATGGCCGAAGAACCAGAACAGGTTCTGCCAGAGGACCGGCGAGCCGCCGTTGGCCGGGTCGAAGAAGTGCGTGCCGAAGTGGCGGTCGGTCAGCAGCATCGTCACGGCCGCGGCGATCACGGGCATCGCGAAGATGATCAGGACGGAGTACGTGAGGATCCCCCAGATGAACAGCGGCAGGCGTCCCCAGCTCATGCCGCGAGCGCGCATGTTGGCGATCGTCGCGTAGAAGTTGATCGCGCCGAGGATCGAGGAGATGCCCGTCAGGTGGATCAGATAGATCCACGCGTCCTGGCCGCCGGCGGGCGTGAAGGCCGAGCTCGACAGCGGCGGATAGCTCGTCCAGCCGGCTTCGGGCGGGTTCCAGAAGATCGAGGCGTAGAAGACGATGCCGCCGGCCAGCAGCAGCCAGTAGGACAGTGCGTTCAGGCGTGGGAAGGCCATGTCGCGCGCGCCGATCATCAACGGCACGAAGTAGTTGGCCAGCCCGGCCATCATCGGCACGACGAACAGGAAGACCATCGTCGAGCCGTGCATCGTGAACAGCTGGTTGTAGGTCTGCGGCGTGACCAGCGTGTTGTCGGGGGCGCCGAGCTGCAGGCGCATCAGCAGCGCCTCGACGCCGCCGAGGCAGAAGAACGCGAACGTCGTGACCATGTACATGATCCCGATGCGCTTGTGGTCGGTCGTCGTGATCCAGCTCGTCCAGCCGCGCGCTTCGCGCTGCACGGCGTGCGTGGTCACCTGCGGGACTGGAGCGAGCGTCGTAGCCATTTTCCGTGCGGTTCCTCGTGTCCTAGGGGTTTTCGACCTGGCCGGCGCCGGTCTGGGAGTTCAGCTTCGCGCGCTCCGCCTTGGCCTGCTGATTGGCTTCGGAGAGCTCCTTCTTCTGGTATTCCAGCCACTGGTCGAACTGCGCCGGCGGAACGGCCTTGACCGTGGCGATCATGCGCGCGTGCCCGCGTCCGCAGAGGGCCGCGCACTGGCCGCGGTAGATGCCGGGCTTTTCGACCTTGAACCAGGTGTAGTTGTGGTAGCCGGGCACGGCCTGGAACTTGCCGCCGAGCTTGGGCACCCACCAGGAGTGCACGACGTCGGAGGAGACGATGTCCAGCGTGACCGTCGTGTGCGTCGGCACGACCATCTCCTCGTAGGAGTACGGCGCGCCGAGCCCGTCCGGTTCGCTGGCGCCGGGGTAGACGTACTGCCAGATGTACTGGCGACCGATCACCTTGATGTTCAGCGATTTGCCGTCCGGCGGCAGCTTGCGCTCCGAGCTTGCGTACAGCAGCCCGCCGCCGCCGGCCAGCTTGTCGCCTTCGGCGCTCGAGTTCGGCGGGTTCTGGATCGAGGAGAGCTTGGCGAAGGTGACGATCGCCAGCGCCAGCAGGACGACGGCCGCGCCGACCGTCCAGCCGACCTCCAGGCGCGTGTTGCCGCGGATCAGCGCCGGCACGGCGCCCTTGCGCGCACGGAACTTGATCAGCGCGTAGAGCAGCGCCGCCTCGACGAGCGCGAAGATCACCAGCGCGATCACGAGCGTGATCTTGTAGAGGCTGTCGATCTGGTCGGCGTTGGACGAGCCGCCCGACTGCGGGGTGAAGAACGCCAGCGTTGCTGAGACGAGATGGCCCAAGGCGGCGGGGATTCTATTCAGGCGTGGACGGGATGCGCTTGATGACGTCTGCCACGAGCCCCAGAGCCGGCCAGACCCAGCCCTCCGGGCTGTGTGCCCGCCGGCCAGGCGACTGCCGTGGCGGGCGCAGCGGTTGCCGTCGCGGCGCAGCGGTCACAAGATGAATGAGTAGCGCAGCCCGGCTCGGCCTGGAGGCTCGATGCGGCTCAGCTGCCGCCGAAACGGGCGGGGCGCTTCTGCGCGAAGGCCATGGCCCCCTCCAGGAAATCGTCGCTGGAGGCCATCTCCTGCTGTATGCGCGCCTCGAGCTCCAACTGCTCGCCCATGCGTGTGTACAGCCAGTTGTTCAGCTGACGCTTGGTGCCCGCATAGGAGCGCGTCGGCCCCGCCGCCAGGCGCGCCGCGAGCGCGGCGGTCTCCTCGGCGAGCTTTGCGTCGGCGACCACGCGATTGATCAGCCCCCACTCGAGCGCGCGGTCTGCCGCCAGGCGCTCTCCGAGCATCGAAAGCTCGGTCGCTCGCGCCATGCCGATGCGCGTGGGCAGAAACAGCGACGAGCCGCCGTCGGGGACCAGCCCGATGTTGACGAACGCCAGCAGGAAGTAGGCGCTCTCGGCTGCGAGGATCAGGTCGCAGCACAGCGCCAGCGAGCAGCCGATGCCGACTGCCGGGCCGTTGACGCTGGCGACCACCGGCTTTGGCATCTCGCGGATCGTCTGCATGATCGGGTGGTAGCGCTCGGTCAGCGTCTTGTAGACGTCCGGGCGCCCGTCCGGCGCCGTGTCGCCGCCGCTGATGTCCTTCAGGTCGGCGCCCGAGGAGAACGCCCGACCGGCGCCCGTGATCACGACCGAGCGCACCTCCTCGTCGGCGGCTGCCTCGGCCAGAGCGGCCAGCAGGTCGGCGCCGAGCTGCGCGTTCCAGGCATTCAGCGCTTGGGGGCGGTTGAGCTGCAACGTCACGGCGCCTTCGTTGCGCTGCACGTTGACCGTCTGAAGTTGCGTCGTCTCGTTCATCGGCGTCCTCTCGTCGCGCGGCTGGCCCAGGCGGGCCGGCTTGTCGCCGGCCGGCGTTCGGTGATCCTATGGTGTGGGGATGAATCGACCGGTGATCGGTATGTGCCCGGGACTCGAGCGCGCGCGCTGGAGCGTGTGGGATCAGTCCGCCGTGCTGCTTTCGCGCAGCTACGTCGACGCGGTGCAGCGCGCAGGCGGCCTGGCCCTGCTGCTGGCTCCCGACGAGCAGCTCGTGCGCGAGCCCGCCGAGGCGCTGGAGCTGATCGACGGGCTGCTGCTCGCCGGCGGCGCCGACCTCGATCCGGCCAGCTACGGGCAGGCGCCGCACGCCGAGACGCAGGACACCGTGCCCGAGCGTGACGCCTTCGAGATTGCGCTGACGCGCGCGGCGATCGAGCGAGACCTGCCGGTGCTGGGCATCTGTCGCGGCATGCAGCTGATCAACGTGGCGCTCGGCGGCACGCTCATCCAGCACCTGCCGCAGCATTTCGGCCACCAGGACCACCGCCGCGTCAACGGCTCCTTCGACGGCTCCGATCACGACGTCGACGTGCTGGCGGACACGCTGGCGATGCGCGTGATCGGCGCCGCCAGGCACGAGACCAAGTCCCACCATCATCAGGGCGTCGATCGCCTGGGCGACGGGCTGCGCGTCGGCGCGCGCTCACCGCTGGACGGCCTGGTCGAGGCGGTCGAGCTGCCCGAGCGCTCATTCGTGCTGGGCGTGCAGTGGCACCCGGAGGCCGACGAGACGAGCCCCGTGGTCGGCGGCCTGGTCGAGGCGGCGTCCGTCCACACGCGCGGCCGCGGCGTCGTTTCTTAGGGCCGCGGGCGGTCATATACTCGGCCGCGTGCGGCGCTCGACAGTTCTCAGAGCGGCCGCCTGGGGGGTGGTGGCGGCAGGCGTCGCAGCGCCGCTGATGCGCAAGCGCGCAAAGACGTCGCCGGTCATCCTGCAGGGGGTCGCATTCGCGGCGCCTGTCGGGCTGTGCGTGGCGATGCGACGCTCGCGCACGCGCGACGTCGCCGTCTGCACGCTGCAGATGTGGGCCTACGTCGCCGCCTACAAGGCGCCGCACGACGATCCCGGCGCGCAGGAGCGCCGCACCCGCTTCGACTACCCGATCGCCGCCGATCGCGCGCTCGGGCTTGGCGTGCTGCCGACGCTGCGCCTGCAGCGCTCGCTGGCGCGTCTGGGCGTGGACGGCGCCGAATGGCGCGCGCTGGACCGGGTGCTCGTGTGGACGCACTGGGTCTGGTTCGCCTTGCCGCACGGGACCGTCGCCTACATCCTGCTGCGCCACCCCGAGCGCTTCCCGCGCGCCGCCGCACTCACCTATGCCGTGTTCGACATCGGCGCGAGCTTCTACTGGCTGGTTCCCACAGCGCCGCCGTGGTACGCGGCGCAAGCGTCACGAGGCGAGGGCCGCCTGGCCGTGCGGGGCGAGGACGGTCTGGCCGTGCGGCGCATGATGGTCGAGTACGGCGAGCACTTCTGGCGTGACGGCTGGGGCCCGCTCTACAGTGTCCTGGGAGGCAACCCTCTGGCCGCGATGCCCTCGCTTCACTTCGCGACATCCCTGATGGCCGCGCTTCTGCTCGCAGAGGTCGGACCGCTTGCGGGTGCGCTCGGCGCCGCCTACACGGCCACGCTCGGCTTCGCGCTGGTGTACCTCGGCGAGCACTACCTCGTCGACCTGCTGGCCGGGGCGGCGCTCACCGCGGCGGTTCGCCGAACCGCTCCGCGCGTTGCGCCGCTGGCCGGGTGTGTGGCGCGCGCCTTGGGCGCGCTGGAGGAAATCGCTCACGAAGGAGGCGGGGGGCGCACGTGAGCGCGAGCGAAGGCGAGCCCGAGGCGACACGCATCGTCGCGGCGCAGCGGCGCAAGTCCTCGGCCGACGACGACATGCCGCGCGTGGCCGTCACGCGCCGGCAGGCGATCGCGTTCGGGCTGTTCGTGCTGACGGCCGTCGCCTTCTTCTACTTCGTGCTGCCCAAGCTCTCGGGCGTGGGCACGACGGTCCACCGCATCGAGCGCGGCAACGGGTGGTGGATCGCCATCGGCGTCCTGCTCGAGCTGCTGTCCTTCGCCGGCTATGTCGCTCTGTTCCGGGCGGTGTTCGTGCGTGGGCACGGGCGCATAGGCTGGCCCGAGAGCTATGAGATAACGATGGCCGGCCTGGTGGCCACGCGACTGTTCGCGGCGGCCGGCGCCGGCTGGATCGCGCTGACCGCGTGGGCGCTGCGGCGTTCGGGCATGGAGCCGCGTCTGGTGGCCTGCCGAATGGTCGCCTTCACCGTCCTGCTCTACGTCGTCTACGCCGGCTCGCTGTTGATCGACGGCATCGGCCTGGGCACCGGGCTGTTCCCGGGAGGCGGCTCGTTTGCGATCACGTTCGTGCCGGCGATCGTCGCTGCGCTGCTGCTCGGCCTCGCCGGCGCCGTGGCGGCGCTGCCGGGCGACTTCGAGCGGCGCCTGGAGGGTCGCGCCTCGGGGTCCGGGCGCACGGCGCGCTGGCTCGCGCGCGTGGCGACCATCCCGGCGCTGGCCTCCAGCGGCGTGCGCACGGCGATCGGCCTGATCCGCCGGCGCGAGCCGGGCCTGCTCGGCGCGATCGCCTGGTGGGGCTTTGACATCAGAGTGCTGTGGGCGATGTTCCACGCTTTCGGCTCGCCGCCGCCGTTCACGGTGATCTGGATGGCCTACTTCGTCGGCACGCTCGGCAACCTGCTGCCGCTGCCCGGAGGGCTGGGCGGCGTGGAAGGCGGCATGATCGGCGTGTTCGCCGCGTTCGGCGTCGACTTCAACCTGTCGGTGCTGGCGGTCCTGACGTATCGTGGTATCTCCTTCTGGCTGCCGACGCTGCCGGGCGCGATCGCCTACTTCCAACTGCGCCGCACGGTGGCGCGCTGGCGCGAGGAGCAGGACCAGCAGCCGGCCACCGAGACGCGCTCCAGCTCCGTGGGCGCCGCCGGAGCGGTCGGAGCCAGGTGACAACGCCAGTCCTGGCGCTATACTTTACTTAGTAAAGTACCGATAGGAGATGAGATGAGCGACGTCGAGAACGTGATCGTCATTGGCAGCGGACCGGCCGGCTACACGGCGGCGCTGTACACCGCGCGCGCCAACCTGAGCCCGCTGGTGTTCGAGGGCTTCGCCTGGGGCGGCCTGCTGCAGCAGACGACCGACGTCGAGAACTACCCCGGTTTCCCCGCGGGCGTCATGGGCCCGGAGATCATGCAGAAGTTTCGCGAGCAGGCCGAGCGCTTCGGTGCGCGCTTGGTCGGCGAGGACGTCGACCGCGTGGAGCTGGCCTCGGAGCCGGGCGGGGTCCATCGCGTGTGGGTCGGAGACACCGAGCACCGTGCGCGCACGATCGTCCTGTCGATGGGCGCCGAGCACAAGAAGCTCGCCGTCCCCGGCGAGGAGGAGCTGTCCGGGCGCGGCGTCAGCTACTGCGCCACATGCGACGCGGCGTTCTTCAAGGACGCCTCGACCGTGATCGTCGGCGGCGGCGACTCGGCGATGGAGGAGGCCATCTTCCTCTCCAAGTTCGCCTCGAAGGTCACAGTGGTCCACCGCCGCGCCGACTTCCGCGCGTCGAAGATCATGCTCGAGCGCGCGCGAGCGCAGCAGAACATCGAGCTGCTGACGCCGTACACCGTCAACGAGTTCGTTCCCGGCGAGAACGGCGCGCTGGGCCACGCCGAGCTGAAGAACACGCAGACCGGCGAGCTGCGCGACCTCGTCGTCTCCGGCGCGTTCATCGCGATCGGCCACGAGCCGCAGTCACGGCTGGTGCGCGGGCAGGTCGACCTCGACGAGAACGGCTACGTGCAGACCGACGGCAAGTCCACCCGCACCAATCGCCCAGGCGTGTTCGCCGCCGGCGACCTCGTCGACCACACCTACCGCCAGGCGATCACCGCCGCCGGCTCCGGCTGCCAGGCGGCGCTGGACGCCGAGTGGTACCTGCGCGACACGCCCGAGGTGCCGACGCCCGAGGGCATGCCCGAGGGCGACCTCGCCGAGGCGCAGTGGGCGGCGCCGGCCGTCGCTGCAGAGACTGCGACGGCCGAGACGGCCTGAGAAGCCGCTGACTAAGAGCGGTCGCTCGGCTCCTGCCTTGGCGCGGCGGGCGTCATAGGACGGTTGGACTCGCGCTGCTCTTTGACGCGTTCGTCCAGAGAACGCACGTACTCCTCGGTTGTGATCTTGCGCTCGACGAGCTGGCGGAACGTGTCGGGCTCGGCAGGTGGCACTGATGGCTCCATTCGCATGAATGACCCTTTCAGTATGGCAATGCGGGCGGCTGTCTCACGCTTTCGGCGACGTCGATGACCGACGCCAAGAGCGTTATGTAGGTACGGTCGATCGCAGAGAAGGCGTCTTTGCGGGTGGCAATCACGTTCAGGACTCCGGCGATCTCGCCTGAGCGCCACAGCGGGACCGACACGATCGATCGGTAGCGGCGCTCGGGCGAGGCCTACGGATGGGGCTGAAAGCGCGTGTCTCTGTCGAGGTCGTTCGACCATTGCACGCGGGCGTGGTCCAGCGCGATGCCCGCAAACGATCCTCTGATCGGCAGCCGAAACCGCTGGCGGCTTTCGACTTGATGACCGAGCGCTGGTGCGAGCTCGTCCCCGTCGGTCATCAGGAAGTCGTCACCTCTTGGGCGGAGGATCGAGAAGCGCACATCGCCGCGCGTCAGATTCAGATGATCATGCTGCAGCAGTGCATGCGCGGGAGCGAACACGCCGGTCTCGATGAAGTCGCGCGTCGAGAAGTTCGGCAGTTCGCTGGCAAGCACCTGACGCAGATCCCGTAGTGCATCTCGCAGATGCTCTGCGTACGTCTCGTATGCGCCAAGCTCCCCGGTTCGCGACTCAAGCTCGCCGATCTTCGCGCCGAGAGCCTCGCGGTCGTCGGCCGTGTCGATCGCAGAGCCGAGGATCAGTCCTGTCAGGAGCGTCACCGAGGCGATCAGCGCCGCAATCCAGGCTTGGAGCCGGTCGTCGGTCAAGAGCGCCACGAGCGGCGGCGCCGCGAGGGTAGCCAGAACCGTCGCCAACACGGCGACGGCCAACGTGCGCGACGGCGGGCCGAGGAGACGCCGCAACCGAGTGATCGCCTGGTTCACGCATCTGACCCTAGGCGTTCCAGCAGTCGGTACTGCCGCACTGATCGGGCCCCTGCCGAGCGGGCGGGGATGTTCGCTACGCCGACGCGTCCTCCAGCTCCAGCAGGAAGCGCTTGCGCTCCAAACCGCCGGCGTAGCCGCCTAGCGCGCCGCCTGTGCGCAGCACGCGATGGCAGGGCACGACGATGGGCATCGGGTTTGCGCCCAGCGCGTTGCCGGCGGCGCGCGAGCCGCGCGGGCTGCCGGCCCGCGCGGCCACCTCGGCGTAGGTGAGCACGCCGCCGTAGGGAATCTTCGCCGTGGCGCCGAGCACGCGCCGGGCGAACGGCCCGACCAGCGTCCAGTCCAGCGCCAGCTGGAAGCTCCTGCGCCGGCCGGAGAAGTACTCGTCGAGCTCGCGGCGCATCGCCTCCAGCGGAGCAGACGCCTCGACGATGCGCGGCGAGATACGGTCGGCCAGCTTCTCCAGCACCACGTCCATGTCCTCCTCGGGGAATGCCACGCGCGTCAGCCCGCGTCTGGTCGCCGCGAGCAGCAGCGTGCCGAACGGCGAGTCGGCCGGCGCGTAGCTGATGTCCGCCAGGCCGTTCTGTGCGACCCGCTCGCTCAGCCGCCGCGCAGCGGCCGCCGCCGCGCGCGCGTCGCGCTCGCGGCGGCCAGCTCCGTTGGCCGCGTCATCGCCGTCCCGCGCGGATGCGCGACCCCGGCGCAGCGCCTGCTCGACCTTCTCCGCCGCGCCTGTCGTCGGCTTGCTCATGCCCGCACCACCTCTCTCAGTTTCGTAAGTCCCTCGTGCAGCGATCGTCGCGCCGCCTCCTCCGAGCAGCCGATCGCCGCGGCGATGTCGCGGTGCGGCAGGTCGGCCACATAGCGCAGCACGACCGCCGAGCGCTGTCGCGCCGGCAGCCCGCCCACCGCGTCCCACAGCTGCGCGTCCTGGGGGAACGCCGCATCGTGCGCGCTCGGCGACGATGCGGACAGCTCGCCAGCGGTCGTCGGGTCGGCGACGGGCGCCGCCCGCCTGGCCCGCGCGCGATGCGCGTCCAGGGCCTTGCGGTGGGCGATCGTCAGCACCCATGCGCGCACGTTCGAGCCCGGTCGCAGGCGCGGATAGGCGCGCAGCGCCGACACGAACGTCTCCTGAAAGCAGTCCTCGGCGTCGTTGGATCCGACCATCGAGACGAGATAGCGCCAGACGACCTCGCGCTCGGCGTCCAGGAAGCGTTGGAATGGTGGCAGCGCCGATCCGCTCACGTGCATGGAACGCCTGCCGAAGCGAAAACGTGAGGTCCCGTCAACCCTCGCCTTCGTACTCGAAGAAGCCCGCGCCGGTCGTTCGCCCCAGCCGGCCCGCCGCCACCAGCCCCCGCAGCGCCGGCGCCGGGCGATAGCGCTCCTCGCCGTACTCCGCGCGCAGCGCCTGAAGCACCGTCAGCACGTGGTCGAGGCCCAGCTCGTCGGCCCACTTCAGCGGCCCCAGCGGATAGCTCAGCCCGAGCACCATGCCCGTGTCGATGTCGGTTGCGCTGCCGACGCCTTCGCCGAGCGAGAACGCGCACTCGTTGATCACCTGGCAGACGATCCTGCCGAGCACCAGACCGGGAGCGTCGCCGACCCACGCCACGTGCTTGCCCAGCGCCGCGAAGAAGCGCTCCGCGCGCGCCGCCGCGACCGGCGAGGAGCTGTCGTTGCGCGTCAGCTCGACCAGGCGCGCCTGCTCCAGCGGCGCCAGCACGTGAAAGCCCACCGCGCTGCCGCCCGGGTCGAGCGCCGCCAACGAACCGGCTTGGCAGAGCACCAGGTGCGCGCCTCCCTGCGTCGGCGCTTGGGCGCGACGCTCGCGCGGCGCATCGCCGTCGCCGAGCGCCGCGGGCGCGACGGGTGTGCGGTCGCATTCGACGATCAGCGCCGGCAGCACTCCGTCGGTGGGGTCGTGCGGCGAGCGCACCTCATAGCCCGCCTGCGCGGCGTAGTGGCGAAGCTCCTCGGCGATCACGCCAGAGCCCGCGATCACGACGACGCCCTCGCCCGTGTCCGGCCGCGATGACTCGCGCGGATCGGGATCCGGCGGGCGGTGGCCGGGCGTCCCGTCGGGGCCCCTGTCGACCTCGTAGGAGTAGTAGCCGCGCTTGCTCTTGCGCCCGTGCAGCCCCGCGGCCACGTAGCGCGCGGCGATCGGCGAAGGTCGCCAGCGCGGCTCGCCGAAGCTCTGCTCGTAGAAGCTCTTGGAGATCTCGAAGCCCACGTCCACGCCCACCAGGTCCATCAGCTCGAACGGGCCCATGCGAAAGCCGCCCTGCATCCGGCAGATGCGGTCGATCGTCTCGACATCGGCGATCCGCTCCTGCAGCAGGCGCAGCGCCTCCAGCCCGAACGGACGGTTGCTGCGGTTGACCAGAAAGCCCGGCCCGTCGCTGGCGCGGATCACCGTCTTGCCCATCGCCCGGCCCGTCGCGTCGGCCAGCGCCAGCGCACGCCCGCTCGACTGCTCGCCGGCGACCACCTCGAGCAGGCGCATGACCGGCGCGGGGTTGAAGAAGTGCATCCCCACGACGCGCTCGGGGTGGCTGGCCGCCGGCGCGATCGCCGTCACCAGCAGCGACGACGTGTTGCTCGCGAGCACGCACTGCCCGTCGACGATCTCCGACAGCGCCCGGTAGAGCGCGTGCTTGAGCTCCATGCGCTCCGGCGCCGCCTCGATCACCAGCTCGCACGGCGCCAGCTCGGCCAGCTCGGCGACCGGCCGCACCCGCGCGACCGCTTCGCGCGCCTGCTCGTCTGTGAGGCGGCCCTTCGCGGCTTCTTTGCCCAGGCCGTCTGCGATCTTCGCCGCGCCGCGCTCCAGCGCATCGGCCACGGGGTCGTGCAGCAGCGTGCGCGCCCCCGCGCGAGCGGCCAGTTGGGCGATCCCTGCGCCCATCGTTCCCGCGCCCACCACGCCGATTACGGCCGCAGCGCCAGCCTCGCCGGCTCCGCCGGAATAATCGTCGTTGTCTGCCGACGGCTGAGCGGACATGTCGCTGCCTCCTCGCGCGCTCAGGCTGGAACCATCGCGCCGATGCCCGTCATCTCACGGCCGATGATCAGTTTCTGGATCTGCGAGGTGCCCTCGTACAGCGTCGTAACGCGCGCGTCGCGGAAGTAGCGCTCGACGGGGTGGTCGTCGACGTAGCCCGCGCCGCCGTGCACCTGGATCGCCAGGTTCGCGCACTCCAGCGACGCCTCCGTCGCGTGCAGCTTGGCCACAGACGTCTCCAGCGTGTTCGGCCGGCCGAGGTCCTTCAGCCAGCCCGCGCGCCACACGAGCATGCGCGACGCGTCGGTCTTCAGCACCATGTCCGCGATCATCGCCTGCACCAGCTGGAAGCTCGCGATCGGTCGTCCGAACTGCTCGCGCTCCTTGGCGTAGCTGACCGACTCCTCCACGCAGCCCTGGCAGATGCCCACGCAGCCCGCCGCCACCGAGTAGCGCCCGGAGTCAAGCGCCGACATCGCCACCTTGAAGCCGTCGCCGACGCCGCCGAGCATCTGCTCGTCTGCGACCTCCACGTCTTCCAGCGCGATCGACGCCGTGTCGGAGGCGTGCAGCCCCATCTTGTGCTCGATCGTCGACGGTTTGAAGCCGTCCTGCTCGGTGTCCACGAGAAAGCAGGCGAGCCCTTTGTAGCCGAGCTCCGGGTCGGTCTGCGCGAAGATCAGCGCCACGCGCGCGTAGTTGCCCATCGAGATCCACATCTTCGCGCCGTTGATCACCCAGCCGCCGTCCGTCTTCTTCGCGCGCGTCTTCTGATTTGCAGCGTCCGAGCCGGTGTCGGGCTCGGTCAGCCCGAAGCAGCCCAGCCACTCGCCCGAGCAGAGCTTGGGCAGGTAGTGCTGCTTCTGCTCCCGCGAGCCCCACTTGAGGATCGCCGAGCAGACCAGCGACGTCTGCACCGAGATCACCGTGCGGATCGCCGAGTCGCCGCGGCCGATCTCCTCGACGATCAGCCCGTATGACAGGTAGTCCAGGCCCGCGCCTCCGTACTCGCTCGGCACGATCGCGCCGAGATAGCCCTGCGCGGCGATCTTCTTGACCAGCTCCAGGTCGAAGTGGTGGTTGCGCGCGTTTTCGCGCGTCTGCTTGACGATCTCGCGGTCGGTGAACTCGCGAGCCGTGTCCTTGATCAGGCGCTGCTCGTCTGAAAGCTCGAAATCCATGCGATTCCTCTCCGGCCGCGTCAGGCCAGCTTCGGTGTTTTCCACGGCGCCGTCACGCGCCGCTCGATCTCCTGCGCAATCCCCTCGATCGCGATTCGCTCCTGCGCCAGCGAGTCGCGGTCGCGCAGCGTCACGGTTCGGTCCTCGACGCTCTGGTGGTCGATCGTCAGGCAGAACGGCGTGCCGATCTCGTCCTGTCGGCGATAGCGCTTGCCGATCGAGCCGCCGTCGTCGTACTCCGCCTGAACGACCGCGCGCACCGCGCGGTGCACCTCCTGCGCCAGCTCCGGCTGGCCGTCCTTCCTGAGCAGCGGCAGGATCGCCGCCTTGACCGGCGCCAGGCGCGGGTGCAGGCGCAGGACCGTCCTGGTCTCGCCCTCGCCGGCGCCTTCGCCGGTGACGACTTCCTCGTCGTAGGCGTCCACGAGGAACGCCAGCGTCGCGCGGTCGGCGCCCGCCGCCGGCTCGATCACGTGCGGCACGTAGCGCTGGCCCGTCGCCTGGTCGAAGTACTCGAGCTTCTCGCCCGAGAACTCCGCGTGGCGAGTGAGGTCGAAGTCGCCGCGGTTGGCGATTCCCTCCAGCTCCGACCAGCCGATGGGAAAGAGGTATTCCACGTCGCTGGTGCCCGAGGAGAAATGCGAAAGCTCCTGCGCGTCATGCGCGCGCAGAAGAAGGAGGTCC
>Ga0105237_10005725_pt1 | contig 13964 bp, 35 predicted proteins | sample KBSC24metaG_FD_81520 | JGI IMG/M metagenome (GOLD analysis project Ga0105237, IMG submission 81520) | Corn rhizosphere microbial communities from Kellogg Biological Station, Michigan, USA - KBS C2-4 metaG | ecosystem: Host-associated > Plants > Roots > Rhizosphere > Soil | place: Michigan, USA...
CGCCGAATATCATTACGAAAAAACTTACGCCCAACTTTGGCAGTTGGCAGACAAGTCATCCACAATTCCGGCCAAACAAGATTACATCAAACAATTTGTGACGGCTCTGAAAGATGGTAAGTCAAAAGGTGAATTTGCCGACAACAACGCCGTGTTCCTCAAGACGCCTAATAACAGTTTCGATGCAAATTTGAAAGCATTGGAAACTCTGTCTCTCCGACTGACGGAGATTCAGAATATGAATCCATCTTCATTTGAATACAATACCGCCATTCAACAGATTACCGCCCAAGAACAAGGCGAAGCACATCAAATGCTTTCAGAATTCCAAGGTTGTTACAATCTCAATAGTTATAGTTTAATTTGGGGTTGGATTGGTGGAATTTATATTTGTTTTTGGTTGATTTGTCTGGCAGTCAGCGCCGCATATTGGTTCAATAGGTTGATGGATTTCTGACGCTTGACTTTTTGTAAATCACTGACATATTCTAATTATGAAACGTCGTAGAGCAATTTACATCGGTAAGCCTGTTAATGTTGAAATTTGGGCCGAAGGTCGTCAGCCTGATTACATTTTGTCGTTTGGTATGACTGGCGATTATATCGGCGACACGTTTATTCCTGATGATTTGGGTTGTCCATCGGTGACTATTCGCCGTCGTGACGTTTACCTTTCTTGATTTATGGCCGATAAAACCATCAAATTGCCCGAAGGTCACAAATGGGAAGAAATTCCTAACAGTGGCGCCGAGACGATTTTTCAGTGTCGTGGTTGTGGAGCCACGTTCACACATGATGCCATTGACGATTCAACTGAATTTGTTGAAGGCGACGAAAGTTGTGACGAATGAATTTCAGACCAAAACAGACTACTTTCGTAAAATTTACGGCGAATTACCATGTTTATTACAACGTGGCGGTAGCCTTGGCGCTACTGTCGAAGCGCCGACTCGTCCTGAATTGTTGAAGAAAATGGAACAACTTTGTCTTGAAAATAAAGATAAGGCGGAAGTGGTTACATTTGAACCAATCAAAAAAATTATTGAAATCAAAGAGGCAAAAGGCAAGTTCACCGTGTTTCGTCCCATTAAAACTTTTGTTTCACATTTCACCCACAAATCTCTACGAAGATTTTACAACGAAGTCTGATTTATGTGGCCATTTACTACTAAAAAAGTTCAACAGACGGATAAAGTTCCTGCTGAGTGTATCTTGAATACATTGGTAGCAGAACTAAATGTTCGTAATGTTGACAATTGGAAACGTGATAAAACAAGTCTCTATTACGAGAGTGTGAAAAGCCGAATCACAGGCTTAACAATTTCTTTTTGTAATTATCGTGAATCTGCCGTCATAGAAGGTGTTTACTCTGATATTTTCACCGAAGAACAGGCCCAAAAATTATGGATGGCGGCAGTATCAATGAGTGACGCTCTTAAACGTAAAGAGAATAAAAAATTATTACAAAAAGAGATTGGAATGCTTCAACGTTGGTTTCCAAAATGTTTTAATTAATTTATGTGGCCATTCAAAAAGAAAATCAAACCGGCAGATAAACCGAAGGTTGCCGAAAAGCCGAATCCGTATGATTGTATTTACAAATCAATCATTGCCGATTTGGATGAATTGAACATTGCCGATTGGAAATTTGAATACCAAGATTCACATTGGGAATATTTTCATAATACAAAAAAGAACTATTCTCTGAAATGTTATGATGATGGCAAAGAAGGTTGGTTGGTGGGAGTCCATTACAACAATTTTTCAATGTTCCAACAGAGAGCAATTTACAGAAAGTGTCAGAATATGTGGCAGGCGATGCAGGACGAAAAAGACCGTATTCGCAAGGAACGAGAATTAAAAGAAATAAAATCTGTATTTCCTGACTGTTTTAACTGACGCTTGACAATTTCCAAACATCACCTATAATCGTATCACAATGAAAACATTACTCATTACAACACTGTTAGCCATCGTTACCCTTACCTCTACGGTTCGGGCTGAAATCAATCCTACAACCGTCGTGTCAAACGTGACTTCGGCAGTTGCTCAGGCTCAAAAGGCCGTTGACCAAGCGAACGCCGCTCTCTCCAACGCGGAGAAACTGGCCGCTTCTGTCATTCCGGCATCCGTCCCCAATACCAACGCTCCGGCGTCAACCAATACGACGGTTGCTTCGACGAATAGCACCGTCAAGGCGACAATCAACGATGCCGTGATTGACATTCTTCATGGTGTCAAGGGCGCAGGTGGTGAAATCTATCAGGCCTCAAAGACGGCGATTACCAAGGCAGTTGATTTTACAATGGAACAGGCGCCCCTCGTTGTCAGCGAATTCCTTCACTGGAAGTTGGCTGAAGCGATTATCTACCTTGTGGCTTGGTCTATCCCCGCCATCATCCTATTGTCTATCGCACGGGCTTTCCGCAAACGCAGTGAGTCGCCGGAAGTGCCGAAGGAAGACCGATACAAGACCGACCAGAATGATTACGCCATTCTCAAATGGGTGTTCCGAGCGGTTGCCCTTATCTGTCTGACGTTCACTTTGACAAGTTATGGGATGGTTGTGACGAAGATTCTTGTGGCGCCCCGTGTTTATCTGATTGAATACGTCGTCAGCACCGTCCACAACGGCGTTCCGCCGAGTCAATAAGTTTGGTTTCTGTTTAGTTTGTTTGTTTCATAACGAGCCCGTGGATTCGTCCACGGGCTTTTTATTTTGTAGAGTGTCACGCTTGACTTAAAATTGGTGTCTGATATTCTCTTTCCATCGGGCGGTTAGCTCATTGGTAGAGCCCTTTGCATGGTGGGTTCGATTCCCACACCGTCCACCAATTTTATGAACTATAAGCGGTTAAAATTTCCTACTCCAATTGGTAAATTGTTAAACAATACCAAGTTTCTAATGGATGATGGAACGACTATTTGCCATTATCTTGATGGCAAGTGTTTTGTCAATGGAGTTGAATATGGTTCAAAAGTCATAACTTTCGGCGGCGGCCCAGCATTACTTACAAGTAATCCAGAGTATCTTTGTTATCCTCTTACTTGGAATAATGCTTACATCGGTTCTTACGGGCGCCACATTAGTTCTCGCCGTAAGGAACGGGCACAGAGCCGGATTGAAAGACGGAAGGAACGTAAAAAGGAACGTCGTCGTGAACAGTTCAATAATCGCACACGCACTTGCCATACTTGTGGCGGGACTGAGCGTTGGTGTTCGTGTTGTGAAGTGTTTTCGTGTCATGGTTCGTGTAATGACGGTTGGGGAACCTGTATGTGTTCCTGACGCTTGACTTGTTGGCAACTTTTGATAAAATCTGAAATATGAAATTCGGAAAACTCATTAAACGGACGTATCTCTGTATAATTCTGTTACTGACTATCGTTACGGTTATTCCCATGATTGTAATCTCTATTCAGATTGCTGAGGATGGATACGAATTTTCATTTCTTAACAAAATCATAAACGAAATCGAAAAGTGAAAACAATCAAACCAATTATGACTGGCTACATGGCTGTGTGGCCGACGCAAAAACTTGTCAGGGTCAAGATTGAACCTTGTCAGTGTGTATTTCCTTTTGTTGTCGTAGCAGTTGACCCGAAGGAAAAAAACTTTGAATCATTTCCGATTCCTCACCCTTCATTTGTCACCCTTCACAAGACGGAGAAAGAAGGTGAAAAGGCGGTCATTGCCAGTTTGAATAAACAATACGCCCAAGAACGTCGCAACCTTCGTGTTCAACAACAGAAATACAAGTGGGCGTTGCGTCAGGTTCAAGACTACAAACATTTTGGCGCCCTTCAAAATCCTGTTTTTTCAATGAAGTAAATTTATGTTTGAAACATTTCACGAATCACACGAACGTATTTTTGGAAAGAAAGCATTCCCCAAAACAAATATGGATGGCATCAATCGGCACCAACACCGGCTCATTACAGGCGAAGGCACAATAAAGCCAAAGAAAGAATCTTCAAAACAATCCAAGAAGAAAGAAATTTGTCCGCATTGTGCCACAAAGAATTTGCTTCGTGTGGACACTTGGACGGTTAAATGCACGAAATGTGGGTTTGAACGGTGAGGCTTGACCATTCGGAAACGTCTGATAGACTTTCTTTGTTATGAGCGACACACCACAGGAAAATCCAAAACCTACCAAATTGACTTTGTTTTATTCAAGTCAAGACAGGTCACAATACGTCCGTGAACGGTTGGCGAGCCTTCCTTATTTGGTTCAGCAATTGGGTTACAAGTTCACTTTTGAAATGCCGACTGTGCATTGTGTGATTGAACGTCCAAAGCCCAAGGTTGAAAAATACATCAATTGGCGTGGCAAGGAACGTGAACGTGAAGTTTATCAGGCGCCTACATCAAACGATTGTTTTCACTATTTTCAATTCTCAAGGGAATTGACGCCGGAGGAATTGGATTTTTGGAGAGTTTTCAAACTCGGTTATCTCTGTCGTGACTTTGACCCCGAAGGTTCTTGGCGCAAGCATTGATTTATGAAATCTGTCAGTGAGCGGAAAAAAGAAAAAGAATTGCGTGAACAGAAAAAACGGATGAAAAGAAGTCCGGGTGCCTCTGGTCGTTATCGCCGATTTGGGATTCCGACTTACGGCATAGGATATTTACCATCCGAAGGTGATTTGGCTTTCTTGAAGAAAAAGGCCACCAAATTGTTGAAAGATTGTAAAAATCTGGCACCACGTCAATTTTACAAATATATCAAAGATATCATCCTTGAGGAAGAACGTCTTGCCAAGGAAGAGCGTGAAAAGCGTGATGAAATTTGGAACCAACGCATTGCACGGGCAAATTCAAATACAGCAATTACACCAACGCCAATTGCTACGTTACCTACGATTGCCCCAACAATTGTTCCAACAATTCCGACATCAGTAACAGTTTCCGAAAATTCCACTACACCGGCAGTGGTTGAACCAACTGCCGAAGTCGAGGAAGAAAGCCCTGACAATTGGAGTAATGCCGATTGGATTGGCGCAAGCGGTTGGAATTTTAATAACATAGTGCTTGGGCAACGAAATACCAGTCGCAGACGGAGAAATTGATTAATGAATTGTCCAAACAAACGTTGTCAGAAGAAATTGTTGACGCCAATCGTTAAAAATCATAACGACGGTAGCGATAACATAGACGGTTTGGCCCATTCACACCTTGAATGTCCTTTCTGTGGTTGGCAATTCAATCATTGGCATTGTAGTGTTGACCGTCTAAAACAAGTTTTCGGTAGTCAATTCACCTTGTATATGTGACGCTTGACTTGTTTCAATGTTCTGATAGATTGGTTTCGTTATGACATACGACGAACTTCAAGAATTCACAAAACGAGTGGTTTTGAAGTATCTGCCTGAAATTGTTCGGGCAGAGGAACGTAGCGAGTCTTATCCGATTGAGTTGACTTATATCGCTCGTGGATTGCCGTTCTCTCCGTGTGCCATTTTTGTGAACATTCTCCGCGACAAATATCAAATAAAAATCTCTGTATGAAAATTTCTCTCTGGCCGTCAAACATAATTGAATTAATCAAAGGATTCGGATTCATGGGATGGCTTATACTGATTACCTTCATCATATTTTGTGCCGCTGTGGCATTTCCAATCGTTCACGAAAAACACATTCGGGAAAAGTATCCAATCGGAAAACACGTCGTCATCAAGGGAACCGGCGTCGAAGGAACCATTTCTAAAGTCAATGGCTGTGGTTGTGACATTGAAGTGATGGTTGTTGATAAAAACGGACAAATCTCAAAAGTTACCGTTGACCACAAGATGATTGACAATTAATTTATGAAAATCAAAAATATATTGATAGGATTTCTTGCCACTGTTGCAATCTGTGCCGTCGTGATAGGATTGGTATTTGGTGGAACTGTAATCTTCAAATCAATCAATGAACAACAGAAAATCAAGAATACTTTTCCATCTGGTTCGCCGGTTGTTTTGAAAAATTTGGACATCAAAGGAAACGTCAGAGAATACACGGGAGACGGCCGAGTTAATATTTTGGTTATTGACAAGACAGGCGAATCTCATACGATTACCACTGACATGAATCTTTTAACAAAACCTTGACATGAAAATTTCTCGTTTAATTCCTTGGATTGTTGAAAACATTCTCGGATTTGTCATGGCGGCGGTCATCATCGGATTCATCGCCGGATTTATTTTCATGGTTAAACCTGACGCCGAGAAACAAGCACAGTTACCGGCAGGAACCGAAGTAATTGTCAAAGGAACTGAAATTAAGGGAACCGTTATCCGCTGGTTGCCTAACGATGATGTTGTCGTCGGATTTGCTTTGACCAATGGAACGCCGCAATTTGTTAAATATAACTACAATCTTTTGAAAAAACAATGAAAATCTCTCATTTCCCAAAATGGTGTGTCGGTGTCTATAATTCAATCAGTATTGTTGAAGTTATGATTGTTATAGCAATCATCGGCCTGTTGACCGCAATTGCCGTTCCAAATTTCATCAAGGCAAAGGAACAGGCAGAGAAGAATAAGATTGCCGAACAACAGAAGAAACAGGCACAAGATTCATTCAGTGTCGGCGATACTGTTAAAGTCAAGGGGCTTGACAGAAAGGGAACTATAAATTATCTTGGTGAGAGTGGATTTGCCGATGTTCTTGTTGTCGGAAACAATGGTGAACCGGCAATCCTGAAAGACATCAACTTAACGCTCATAAGCAAATGAGCAACAATTTATGGATATTGTTTTTGACGGAGAAACGTGGCCCTTTTCAGGCCGAAAGGCACCGGTAGGTGCAACCTTGTCAGTAAGGTATCCGTATAACACTGATAAACACAAATCAAAATGGAAAGACCTTTGTTGGTATAATGCCGACAGAGATATTTGGGTTTATCTATCAACACTACCCGCATAATTTTATGAGAAACTACTACAAAGTTGCTTGGGACATATTTGTAATGATTGTCGGAATATTTAGCATATTCTGGTCAGCCTTCGGCATTCATCAAATGTTGACATATCACTGGAATTCATATCTCATAATTCCTTCTGCCATTGTCTGCTTAATCTTTGGTATTCTTGGGTTTGGCACGTCATTTCACCGTCTGTTGAAACAATATCCAAACAGTTCCGTGTTTGATTTCTTTATACAAATTGGAATTGCTGTTGTCATGGCCTGTCTTTTCGCCATTACTATCATGGCAATTATCGTGGTTTGGATTTGTATCTTGGGTTACTCGGCCGTTCGATGGGTGATACATTATGATGGATTTAGTCATAACAAATCCGAATACACCAACATGACTAAATTATACAAACCTATTGACCCAAAGTTGGAAGAAGAATTTGAAAAGGTTTTTGCAAAGAAGCCGTTTCCACAACCATATTCACCGGCGGACAATCCGTTGTATCAGACACAACCAAGTCCCGAAGCACTTGCTCGATTGAAAGCCAGTCTGCCACCGTTTGACCGTGAAAAGGTATTCAAGGCAGTGGACGAATCAAGTGTCAGAATGTCTAAAATGACACGGAAAGAACGGCACAACCTTCGTGGTGAAAAGGGACGATTCATCAAACGTAATCAGGTGGAAACTCCTATTACACGTTACGGCGTGAAAACCAGCGAACGTTTTGGAAACCAATGACGAGAGAACGAGCAATAAGAACAAAAAATGGGGAAGAACTTGAAAATGTTCTAGTCACGTTATTTTCTTTGGGGTTTGTTTTTAACAATGAAAGACGAATCAAAACCTTTGCCGAATTCTGCGAATGTTATTCTGAACACTCGCGTCATAATTGGAGCGGATGGAATTGGATTTCTTTGGGTAAAGACCGTGAATGTAAAATGGTGATGGACGCTTATACAGTTCAACCATTCGATTCATACCCAGTAAAACTTGAAGAAATGGTTGAAATGGTTAAAACAAATAATTGGTAAACCTATGCCCGCCGGCGATTACATTCCAAAATACAAAACCGGATACACTGTGATTGCCCTAGGCGATGACGGTAGGGAACAAATTGTTATATCAACGTTCCGTGGATTGGCACAGTTTAGCAGTGATTTTGCCTCAGGTCATAGTGATTATGATGAACGAGATAAAGACCATGTGCTTTACGCAGTTTATGACACTGCAACTAAAATGACTTGTTGGCGTTGGGAATATTCCTTGATGGTTTATTGTTGTAATGCTGCCCGTGGTAAAAAGATTCTGTCAGAAGAAGACCATTTACAACGCATTTGTGATAACTATTCGATTCGTGATGATGGATTGTTAAAATTTTTGGCGGTTCTTAAACAGCCCGAATGAAGATGAAAAGATACAAAATACTCATAGGCAAAAACGCCTCTGAATTTGAACGTATAGCCAGACTTCTTTTGGCTAATGGTCATGTCTTTACTCGGATACGTCGTCTTAAAACCTATCAAGAAATTGCTGACTTGGTTGGTGAAAATGGAATCACAAAGGCACAGTGGTTTGTCGTTGGTTATGACAAAGATTGTAAAAATGTTGTGGGCACAATGAGACTTGCCCAAGATGAAGCCGACAGATATCAATTGAGATTGCAACGAGGTTCAAACATCATCATGAAACGGCCACGTCTTATCGGTATTCCTTCTGATTATGAGGAAGTTACGATTGACGAATATCTAAAAATAAGGGAGGCAATGGATGAAAAGATTTAGAATTCCAATTGAAATGTATTACGACAAACAGAACAGCGAACCTGCTCTGAATACCTTCAAGGCTCTTTTTGAACGTGGTTATGTTTTTGATTCTGTCAAACGATACAGAACAGTTGACCAGATAATCAATTGGTTTAATGATTACGGATGGGATTACAGTTGGATTCTTGTCGGATATGATTCCAGTTGTAAAATGGTTCTGGTTGTTTGCACAAACAGTTATGGCGGCAAATATGATTTTCCGAACGTATCACTTGATAAATTTTTACAAATGGTGGACAACAAAGAAATATGAGTGTTTGGAAATACAAAATAAATGTTGACGGCAGAGGCGAAGTGAGACGTGTAATCTCCATGCTTCTTGACGCAGGATATCTTTTCAGTAAAGAATTCAGAATTTCCAAACTTGAAGACGAGGATTACAGAACAATTGAGAATTTTAAAACGGATGAAACCAACTTTCATTACATAACTTACAATAATGATGGATGTTTCTGTAAGAAAGTATTCGAGATAGGTTATGACAGCGACTGTCATTGTGAAGTCACCATTGAAGAATTTTTGAAACTTGATTTGATAAACAAATGAGTGGTAAATACAAAATAAAGATTAGTGACAAACAACACGCCATCAGAGTCATTGAGATTTTGATTAAGGCGAACTATCTTTTTTTTCAAAAATACCGATACAATACCGTTGATAAAGTGGTTGGTCATATTCGTCGAAACGATTGTTCCGATTATGATGGGTTGAATTATGTAAGATGGATACTCACAGGTTACACCGATTGTAACAGATTATTCGGCGCATCAGACGAACTGCTTGAAGACGATGAAATTTTTGGTAACACATCACTTTACAAAGTTGTGACCGTGGAAGAATTTCTACAAGAAACCAAAGGGACACCATGCCAACAGTAATTAGAGAAGCACCAATACGATTTAGATTTACTATGCCAGTAAAAAAACAAAAACCGCGTGTTTGGTATAAAATTTTAGTAAATCAGAATCCCGCAGAAATAAAACGGGTGTTGGAATTGTTATTCAAATATGGTTACGTCTATCATGCAACTCACAGATTCAAATCATATTTGGGCGTCTGTCAGTGGTATTCTCCTTCGTGCCAAACTGAATGGGAATATTTGAGAATTGGACACGATGAAGATTGTAACCACGTTATCAATTGTTTGTGTTTTTGGGAATATAATTCGACAAAGGAAGAATACGAAACCGTAACGATTGAACAATTTCTTGAAATAAACGGTTACATCAAGAAGCCAATTGAAGAAAAGAAAATCATACTCACCTTGGACGAATTCAATGCCGAGTTTGAACGACAGAGGAAAAAAGATGACTTTGACGAATCTTTGTCTGAATGTGCCTGACGCTTGACTTTCTATAACATCACTGTAAACTGTTTTCACTATGAAACAAATCATTCTATCACTACTCGTCGTTTTCACTCTGTTGGCCGTCACGTTGCCGACTTATGCTGATAATCCCACCAACCAAGTTCAACAAACGGCTTCTCCTACTGCCAACCAATTGGTTGACAAATTCGGCAATCGGATTGATGAACTGTTGACGGCCTTGGCTTCAAAGGCAGGCGTGGCAGTTGACCACTTCTATCCAATCTTTGTGGCCCAGCAACGAATTACGGGCATCGTCAACATTTCCATCATGGTTAGTTTGTTGATTGCCGCCTTTTTCACCCTACGTTTTGCCGTCAACAATGCAAGTATTTTCAATTCAAATGACTACGGCAGTAAAGAACGTGAAGTGGCGGAACCAAGGATGATTCTTGGATATATTGCTGGTGCAATCTTGGCGATTGTTTTCCTTATCTTCACTTTGACGCAAATCACTGACACCATCGGTCAAATTGCCAATCCCGAATTCTACGCCGTTCAAGGTCTGGTTCACATGGTTCGATAAGAACCACGCTTGACATTCTACATTTAACATTTACCATTCAACTATATGGGAACTGACTATTGTGTTAATGTTGGGCCGGTGATTGTGATAAACAATCCGCCGCGTGATACAAATGAACGACACGTTTCTTGTTGTAATGACAAGTGCGTGAAGTTTCACCGATACAGTTCAGGCGAAAAGTTTTGTCCCGAGTGTGGTTCACGAATCGCCGAATGGTTTGAAACGGTGACAAAACCTTTGGACGTTGATTTTTATGAACTTTTCAAGGATGAAAGACTTGTTCCAAGCGATTTTCATTCATCTTCATCTTCGTCAACTGTCATCTTGATTGCCAACAAGGAGAAAGATACAAAGGCAGCAAATTTTCAACATTTCCATTTGAATTACGACGGGCCTTTCGAGGTTTTTCCAAAGATTGAAGAAATTGGAAGTAACATTGAAAAATTCAAACAAATCTTTGACTCCGACCTGAATAAGTTGAAGGAAATCTTCGGCGCAGACAATGTTGAAGTCAGATACGGCACCGTTGGAACAATCAGTTAAAATTATGTGGATTAAATGGAAATACAATGACCATGGCGCCGGCGGCTTCAAGGAAATGGAAATTCCTGAATGGGCGACAAAAGAATACAAGTCAATTGACGACTCTGTTAAATCCTACCTTTGCGAACATACCGGCCTTATTCCTACGCACAGTGAACGGTTTATGCCGGGACGTATTGAATGGAAACGTTTGAGAAAACCGAGTAAAGAGGCGGTGACAAAGAAGATACTTGAACTAAAGGAAGGTATCAAGTGGCGCCGTCAGGAAGTCAAGCGGTTATCCAAACTATTATGATAATCAACCTGTTGATATTCATAAGTAATGTTTGTATATCAATCGTTTACAAGTTGGATAACAAAAAGAATCAGTCAAAACGTGACTGGTGGTTAAGTCGAATCAACAACAATCCTTAAATTTATGACAATTACCAAAGACACAACCGTAACAGTTGTGGATGGAAACTTTAGAATTTTGATGGGAACCGCTCTCACCACATTCTATGCCAAGGAAAACGCCGGCGGTGAGAATTCAAAGTTTGTCTTAAAAACAAGTGGTGAGATTGACAGACTGATTGATATGTTGACAAAAGCCAAAGAGGTATTGAAAGAATCGCCTCCGGTTGTTACCCAAGTGCCCGCCGCTTGACTTACATCGTAACCGTGGTAAGTTTATTCCATGACAATTTGGAAACGTCCCGGCAATAGACCGTCGAAGGTGGTATTAACATCCGCCATTCGTGCTGACTTGAAGAGACGTGGTTTCGAGGAATCTCCCGGCGGAACTTTGATGGCAAAGAACATCGGCGATGTTCGTATTACCATTCAGGAAGACGGTAAGTGCGTCATTACTTTTGACATTCCCAAACGGCATTATACCATCCATTTCGAGGTTGACGAATATTGGGCACCTTCAATCCTATACATTGCACAAATAGAACTTCACAGAGACGCCGCCCGAATCCGGCAGGAGGCCGAAGAAGTCGCAAAACTTGCAGAAAAGGTGATGGATGTTGTTTGTGGTAAAACCAAGTAAAGTGATATGTTAAGGAAATTCCTCAATTTGTTCAAGGTAACATCGGAAACGACACTGGTGAACAACGTTCCAGTTGAGGTTGACCCTACTTGGCCAAGTTACAAGTTCTTTTACGCCACCAAGGATGTTTCCAAGACAATAAAAACCTTTACATTTGGACGGTGGGCAATCTGTCACTGGTTACATTCAGAAACAACGGTAACATACCACAACATTCGTTAAAAATATGAATTGCCGTAACTGTCATTCAAACGACACCGTATGCCAAAACGGTGGAAACGATTTGGCCTGTGTAACTTGTGGTTACATTGCTCCTATTACTCTAAAGAGATTCAGAGTCACCTTGAATTATCGAATCTTTCTATCAATCGCAGTGGTGACATACGATAACATTGAGGCACAAGATGGCAGCGAAGCCAGAGATATTGCCACAGATAAATTCAATGAATCTTATGGTTGGGCCGAAGGTTGGGTTGACAAAGTTGAAGAATTGTGATTGGTAAATACAAAATAAAGTATGCCGGTGACATTGCTGCTTTGGAGAAAATCATCAAGGCAACAGTTGACACAGGCATATTGGTGTTTACTTGGGAACGGTTCAAATCATGGGAAGAAGCAAGGAAAGTCTATTGTAATTTGGATTTTGAAGACAGATATTGGTTTATCATCGGTTTTCATCCTGATTGTTGTAGAATTTGTTCAATGGCGCCTACATATTGGCATCGAATAGGAGAATTACAAGAAATAACCCTTGAAGACTTCTTGAAGACGGTCAACGCTTGACTTCTTTTAATCCTGTCCTATAATCTGAATATGGACAAGTCATTTTTCTTTTTAATCATCGTTCCTTTTGGTTTGTTGGTGTTCGGCATCCTTCATGTTCTCAACACAACCACGAGCGAAAGCCGACACGCTGCCACTGTGGCCAAGTATGAAATCACTGTGGGTATTACTGATTACTATGCCAATTCCTACACCAATACGAATAATACTTTGACATTCCATGATGTATTGAGGGATGAAGACGAAACTTTTGTCGGTAAATCATTCTCGGTTAAAAACAATCATTGAAATATATGAATGGCGATGACCACAACGAAGCATTCCCCCTGTATGGAACATGGGACAACCTTTATGCTGGGTTGGATAACGAGAACGAAAGGAAGGAAGTGCCTTTCACCGCCTTTGAAATCTTCAAACGGTTTCTTGTAAACAATCGCTGGTATGTAAGAGGAAATCTATTGATAAACGATTACCTTAAAATAACCGAAGACCATACCGGTAAGATACACTACCATGTCAGTGGCTTTCCCATGTGGAAGTTACAAGACATAGCCGATAAGAGGAATACTTTCAGAATCTATTACTGGGCCGGTTGGCACACACAAACAATATGATAACAATCTTCCTGACACCTGACGTTGATTCTGAATTCGGTTCCATATACGAATTAAAGGCTAACGAAGCCGACCTTGTTCATCCTCACTCACGTCATGGCAAAGAAGGCGTTTGGTGGCATAGAAACTTGGGTAAGGCCAAAGAATGTATCAGACAGAGAAAGGCCAAAAAAATCAACGCTCTTAAACTTGAAATCCTAAATGTAAAAAGAATGGATATCAAAGTAGTCAAAATCTGAAATCAAATGAACACACAAAAGCCATGTTGTCCTAACTGTAACCATGAGTTGCCGCCCATCGCTTATCGCTCAACAACGGTTGCCTTTAAGATGGAAGTGACACCAAGGGTATATGAAAAGTTTTCAACGAG
>Ga0105237_10005729_pt1 | contig 13953 bp, 14 predicted proteins | sample KBSC24metaG_FD_81520 | JGI IMG/M metagenome (GOLD analysis project Ga0105237, IMG submission 81520) | Corn rhizosphere microbial communities from Kellogg Biological Station, Michigan, USA - KBS C2-4 metaG | ecosystem: Host-associated > Plants > Roots > Rhizosphere > Soil | place: Michigan, USA...
CGCCCTGTCCGAGGGCACCCAGGTGATCATGCTCGGCAAGCCGCAGTTCTACACCCGCAACGGCTCATTCTCGTTGCGCATCAGCCAGATTCGCGCTGTCGGCATCGGTGAGCTGCTGGCCCGGATCGACCGGCTGCGCCGCCTGCTGGATGCCGAGGGCCTGTTCGACCCCCGACTCAAGCGCCCAATTCCGTTCCTGCCCAACACGATTGGTCTCATCACCGGCCGCGCGTCGGCGGCCGAGCACGACGTCGTCACCGTCGCCCAAAGTCGTTGGCCCGCAGTCCACTTCGATATCCGCAACACGGCCGTCCAAGGGACCAACGCGGTGCCGCAGATCGTCGAGGCCCTGCGCGCGCTGGACGCCGAACCGCACGTCGACGTCATCGTCATCGCGCGCGGTGGCGGCAGCGTCGAAGACCTGCTGCCGTTCTCCGACGAGACCCTGTGCCGGGAAATCGCCGCCTGCACCACGCCGGTGGTCAGCGCCGTCGGGCACGAACCGGACAACCCACTGTGCGACCTGGTCGCCGACCTGCGGGCCGCCACCCCGACCGACGCCGCCAAACGGGTCGTCCCCGACGCCGCCGCCGAGCAGGCGCTGGTGACCGACCTGCGCCGCCGCAGTGCGCAGGCGCTGCGCAACTGGGTGCACCGCGAAGAGCGCTTCATCGGCCAGCTACGCGGGCGCCCCGTCCTGGCCCAGCCCTTGCAGGCGCTGGATGCCCACGCCGAAGTGATCGCCCGGGCCGTGGCGGCCGCGCGCCGCGACATCCGGCGGTTCATCGCCGCCGAAACCGACCACGTCGGCCACCTGTCGGCCCGGCTGGCCACTCTCGGGCCGGCCGCGACACTGGCCCGTGGGTACGCCGTGGTGCAGAACCTGTCAGCGGCGGGCGCAGTCCTGCGGTCGGCGCAGGACGCCCCGGCGGGAACCAGACTCCGAATCCGGGTGGCCGACGGCGCCGTCACGACCGTGAGCGAAGGAATATATGACGAACATTAGTCAGCTTGGCTACGAAGCTGCCCGCGACGAACTGATCGAGGTCGTCCGCAAACTGGAAGCGGGCGGACTCGATCTCGACACCTCGCTCCAGCTCTGGGAAAGGGGCGAACAACTGGCAAAACGGTGCGAAGAGCACCTGGCCGGCGCCCGCAAGAAGGTCGAGGACGCGCTCGCCTCAGGCGTCGACGACGAAAATTGATCAGCGCGGTAATTTTTTCCGCGCCCTGTTAACTGGAACACGTTTCAGTTATGCTCCTGCACCATGCGTGATGCTTCCCTGACCACAGACCTCGGCCGTGTGTTGGTAACCGGCGGGTCTGGCTTCGTCGGCGCCAACCTGGTGACCGAACTGCTCGACCGCGGCCACCACGTCCGGTCCTTCGACCGCGCGCCCTCGCCGCTGCCGGAGAACCCGAACCTGGAGACACAGGTCGGCGACATCACCAACCCCGACGATGTCGCGGCTGCGGTCAAGGACATCGACACGATCATCCACACCGCGGCGATCATCGACCTGATGGGCGGCGCGTCCGTCACCGACGAGTACCGCAACCGCAGCTTCGGCGTGAACGTCGGCGGCACCGAGAACCTGGTGAAGCTGGGCCGGGCCGCGGGCGTCAAGCGGTTCGTCTACACCGCCTCGAACAGCGTCGTCATGGGTGGGCAGGACATCCAGAACGGCGACGAGTCCATGCCGTACACCGCCCGCTTCAACGACCTGTACACCGAGACCAAGGTCGCCGCCGAGAAGTTCGTGCTGTCGCAGAACAATGTCGACGGCATGCTCACGTGTTCCATCCGGCCCAGCGGCATCTGGGGTCGGGGCGACCAGACCATGTTCCGCAAGGTGTTCGAGAACGTGCTCGCCGGACACGTCAAGGTGCTGGTGGGCAACAAGAACATCAAGCTGGACAACTCCTACGTGCACAACCTGATCCACGGTTTCATCCTGGCGGGCGAGCACCTGGTGCCGGGCGGCACCTCACCCGGGCAGGCGTACTTCATCAACGACGGCGAACCGCTCAACATGTTCGAGTTCGCCCGCCCCGTGCTGGCCAGTTGCGGTCGCCCGCTGCCCACCGTGCGGGTCTCCGGCAAGATGGTGCACCGCGTGATGATGGCGTGGCAGTGGCTGCACTTCAAGTTCGCCCTGCCCGAGCCGCTGATCGAGCCGCTGGCCGTGGAACGGCTCTACCTGAACAACTACTTCTCCATCGCCAAAGCGAAGCGCGACCTGGGCTACGAGCCGCTGTTCAACACCGAGCAGGCCATGAAGGAATGCATGCCGTACTACGTCGACCTCTTCCACCAGATGGAAGCGGCCGCCGCCAAGTAGCCGACGCGTCAGCTGCCCTTCAACCGACCTCAGCGGTAGAGGTGCACCGGGCGCTGTGTTGATTTCTCGATGTCCGCCGACGCCGCCATGAGCAGATCGGTGCCGAGCGCGATGAGCGCCCGGGCCGCCGCGATCTCCTCACCGACCAACGGCGCACTCGGGTCTCTGGGATTGCGGTAGGCATCCCCCGTCGTGGTGAGTGTGTCGTCACGCAGCCGGGCGTGGGCGGAGGCGTGGGTGTGGACATCGTCCTCGAAGAACTCGATCTCGACGTGCCACTTGTTGGTCAGATCCTTGTCGTACATGTCGATCACCTTCCCTAAGTAAGCGTGCTCCTCGCGCAGCCCGTTGACCAGTGCCGGTTTCACTGACCTGCCGAACGGCCGTCGGAATCTCCGACCCACCCGTAAAGTCGAACGGGCACAGGAATTTCCGTTTCGACCGAGGAGCTCTGTCATGCCCGACGGCAAACCCAACATCCTGGTCGTCTGGGGCGACGACATCGGCATCAGCAACCTGAGCTGTTACAGCGACGGCCTCATGGGCTACCGCACCCCGAACATCGACCGCATCGCCGCCGAGGGCATGCGCTTCACCGATTCCTACGGCGAGCAAAGCTGCACCGCGGGCCGCGCGGCGTTCATCAGCGGGCAGAGCGTGTACCGCACCGGGATGAGCAAAGTCGGCATACCGGGCGTCGACATCGGTTGGGCCGCAGAGGATCCGACCATCGCCGAGTTGTTGAAGCCGATGGGCTACGCCACCGGCCAGTTCGGCAAAAACCACTTCGGCGACATGAACAAGTATCTGCCGACGGTGCACGGCTTCGACGAGTTTTACGGCAACCTCTACCACCTGAACGCCGAAGAGGAGCCCGAGCAGTTCGACTATCCGCACAAGGACCAGTTCCCGATGTTGTACGACAAGGCCCTGCCGCGCGGCGTGATGAACTGCAAGGCCACCACCGAGGTCTCGACCGAACCCGACGACCCGAAGTTCGGTCCGGTCGGCAAGCAGACCATCGAGGACACCGGTCCGCTGACTGCCAAGCGGATGGAGACCATCGACGACGACATCGCCGATCGCACCGTCGACTACATCAAGCGGCAACACGAGGCGGGCAACCCGTTCTTCGTGTGGTGCAACTTCACCCACATGCACCTCTACACCCACGTGAAGCCGGAGAGCCGCGGGCAGGCCGGGCTCTGGCAGTCCGAGTACCACGACGCGATGATCGATCACGACAAGAACGTCGGCACGGTCCTCGACGTCCTCGACGAACTCGGCATCGCCGACGACACCATCGTCATCTACTCCACCGACAACGGCCCGCACCGCAACACCTGGCCCGACGGCGGCACCACTCCGTTCCGCAGCGAGAAGAACACCAACTGGGAGGGCGCTTTCCGAGTGCCCGAGCTCATCCGCTGGCCCGGAAAGATCAAGGCGGGCACCGTCTCCAACGACATCATCCAGCACCACGACTGGCTGCCGACGCTGTTGGCTGCCGCGGGTGACCCAGACATCATGGAGAAGCTCAAGAAGGGCCACAAGGCCGGGGCAGATGGGGAGACCGAGTACAAGGTCCACATCGACGGGTTCAACCTGCTGCCGTATCTGATGGGCGAGGTCGAGCACAGCCCGCGGCGCGGCTTCTTCTACTTCAACGACGACGCCGAGCTGGTCGCGATGCGCTTCGAGAACTGGAAGATCGTCTTCGCCGAACAACGCTGCCAAGGCACCCTTCGGATTTGGGCCGAGCCGTTCACGCCGCTGCGCGTACCCAAACTGTTCAACCTGCGCACCGACCCCTACGAGTACGCCGACATCACGTCGAACACGTACTACGAGTGGTTCCTGCGACGGGACTTCTTCGCCTTCTACGCGACGGCAATGGCATCGATGTTCCTGGACACGTTCAAGGAGTTTCCGCCGCGGCACCCGCCGGCCAGCTTCAGCATCGATCAGATCGTCGAGAAGCTGCACGAATTCCTGGCAGCCGACTAGATGCTGGAATCCTGGAACGACGGCCCGACGAAGTCGGCGATCGTCGACTTCGTCGGGCTGGTCACCACACCGGGTACGTATTTCGTTGCGCCGCAAGACCGCATCGCGGTCTTCGACAACGACGGCACGCTGTGGTGCGAGAAGCCGGCGTATATCCAGCTGGATTTTCTGGTGCGCCGACTGGCCGAGCAGGCCGCCGCAGATCCGGCACTGGCGGAGCGACAGCCGTACGCTGCGGCCGCTGCCGGCGATCTCGCCTGGTTCGGCGATGCCGTCACCAAGCACTATCAGGGCGATGACAGTGCGCTGAGAATTCTTGCTGCGGGCGTCCTTTCGGCGTACTCGGGGATCACTGTCGAGGAACATGCCGCGCGGGTGGCGGCGTTCTTCGCAGGGACCCGGCATCCGACGCTCGACCGTCCGTACACCGAGTGCGGCTACGTGCCGATGATCGAGCTGCTGCGGTACCTGGAGTCGAACGCCTTCACCTGCTACATCGTCTCCGGCGGCGGGCGCGATTTCATGCGACCCGTCACCGACGAAATGTACGGAATCCCGCCCGAACGCGTGGTGGGAAGCTCGGTGGGCGTCACGTTCGCCGACGGCGATCTGGTGACGACGGCGGAGCCTGAGTTCCTCAACGACGGGCCGGTCAAGCCCGTACGAATTTGGTCCCGCACCGGACGCCGGCCAATCTTCGCGGCGGGCAACTCAAACGGCGACATCGAAATGATGCAGTACACCAAGGGCTTTCGGCTGCTGGTGTGGCACGACGATGCCGAACGCGAGTTCGCATACGAAGCCGGCGCCGAGAAAGCACTGAAGCTGGCAGAGGACGAAGGCTGGATGGTCGCCAGCATGCAATCCGACTGGGCCGAGGTGTTCCCCCGTTGAACCTGGTCTGGATTCCCGGGCAGACGACGGTGCTGGGTTCCGACGCGCACTACCCCGAGGAGGCGCCGGCCCGCGAGGTCACCGTCGACGGGTTCTGGATTCAGCCCCACCAGGTGAGCAACGCGGACTTCGCCGCGTTCGTCGATGCCACCGGCTACGTCACCGTCGCCGAACGGCCGCTCGACGCCGCCGACTATCCGGGTGCTCCCGCGGAGAATCTGCAGCCGGGCTCGATGGTGTTCCGCCGCACGGCCGGCCCGGTCGACCTGCGTCACCTCAGCCAGTGGTGGACGTGGACGCCGGGCGCGTGCTGGAACCATCCGCGCGGCCCGAAGTCGTCACTGCGGAACCGGGAGCACCATCCCGTCGTGCACGTGGCTTTCGACGACGCGTCGGCGTACGCCGAGTGGGCCGGGCTGGCCCTGCCCACCGAGGCGCAGTGGGAGGTGGCGGCGCGGGGAGGCCTGGACCGTGCGGCCTTCACGTGGGGCGATGAACCCGAGCCAGCCGGCCAGCGGCTGGCCAACTTCTGGCACGGCGAGTTCCCCTACCTGCCCGACACGGGCTACGGCCAGACGACGCCGGTGGGCAGCTTTCCACCGAACGGCTATGGCCTGTTCGACATGGCGGGCAACGTCTGGGAATGGACCACCGACTTCTACGGCGCGAACCGCGACAGCCAACCCTGTTGTGCCGCAGAGAGTTACGACCCGGATCAGCCACAGTTCCAGGTCCCGCGCCGGGTGATCAAAGGCGGTTCGTTCCTGTGCGCGAACAGCTACTGCCGGCGGTACCGGCCGGCGGCGCGACGCCCGCAAGCGGTCGATACGGGGATGAGTCATGTCGGCTTCCGCTGCGTGCGAGCCGGGTGAGGTTAGCGGGCCGCTTGATGGAGCCCGAATCGCACGCCCTGGTCGTCGGTGCACGCGGAGAACCGTCCGAAGCCGGGTTCTTCGGGGCAGGCATCATCGGCGGAACCGCCGAGCGCGCGCACTGTGTGAACGGCGGCGTCGATGTCACCGACGGAGAAGTACATGGCGATTCGGGCTTCCGCGTCCTGGCCGTGGAGGCCGCCCTTCGGCCCGGGCGCCTTGACCCAGACCTGATCACCCTCACCCGTCGGCGGAAACTCCCAGCCGAAAAGGCGACCGTAGAAGGATTGCGCGCGAACGGAATCCGGGACGCCGATTTCGAAGAAGGTCAACTCGCCGTGCACGTTTGCTCCTGAATGTCGATGAGTGAGCGGACGTTTCGACGTTAGGACCGGCTGCTGGTCATCGTCTTGGACGTTTGTGCGCCGGAGCGGTCAGTCGCCGGCCATCGCCGTGCCGGCGGCGTCGATGGTCAGTTCGGTCAGGAACTCGGTCGGCGTGCGGCCCGCGAGTTCGCGGAACTCGCGGTTGAAGTGGGCCTGGTCGTAGTAGCCGCAGGTGAGTGCGATCTCCGCCAAGGATGAACGTCCGGGACGGCGCATCAGGTCCACCGCGTGCTGAAACCGTGCCAGGCCGGCCATGGCCTTGGGCGGGAGGCCGAGCTCGGCACGGAAGCGCTCGGCGAGACGTCTGCGGCTCCATCCGGTCTGTTCCCGCAGCACGTGCATGCCGAGGTCGCCCCGGGAGTCGACGATCTGCCGCCAGGCTCCCGCGACGACGGGATCGGCTCCCGACCCCTGCGCGCATCGGGTGGCCACGGCCGCCTCGATCTGCTGAAAGCGATCCGTCCAGCCCGCGGCGGCGCGCAATCGGTCGAGCAGTTGCGGTGTCTGCGGCCACAATTCGGCCACTTCGACGATCTGGTCGGTGAGTTCGGCTGCCGGCACGCCGAACACGGCCATGGCTGCCAGCGGCGAAAGATCGACCTCCAGGACACATTGGCTGCCGGAATGCGCGGCGACGACGCCGGTTCGGCTGACCCCGACCAGCGCCGCCGGCGTCCGCACAGGTTCCGATCCACTTGACCGAGAAAGGCAGATCGGCTCACCGAGGCTGAGCAGCAGCACGAGACTCGCTGCGGGCAACTCGTCCCGCACCACCGGCGCCGGCGTCGCCTCGAAGAATCCGCCGTACCCGCGAACCAATCCGGCGAGCCGGGCATCCGGAACAGCCGCGGCGGCTTCCCATCGGACCCCTGCTTCGTCACCGTGCCGCATCCGACCGACGGTGACCATGCGGCCAGTCTCATGGGTCTCGCATTCGTGAGCAACACCGATGCAGAGCGTGCCCGCGTGCTCGGCACCCACGAATTCGGCAAGTCGCGCCGACCACTGGTGTATACAAATTCTGTAATCTGTATACCGCCGGCCGTCGCGCCTGGCCAGCCGCCGATCACGCCAGGAGAAGCCAGTGAGCACACAGCGCAGCGCCCTCATCGTCGGTGGGGCATCCGGTATCGGCTGGGCCACCGCCCAAGGTCTCACGGCGCAGGGCTACCGCGTCACCATCGCCGACCGCAACGCCGACCTGGCCCAGACCCGCGCCGCCGAACTCGGCGCCCCACACACCGCCGTCACCGTTGAGGTCACCGACGAAGCGTCCGTCGCAGCGGTCTTCGAGCAGGCCGGGGAACTCGACGCCGTCGTCAGCTGTGCTGGGTTCTCGACCTTCGGGCTCATCGTGGATATGCCGGTCGAGGATTTTCGCGCCGTCGTCGACTGCTGTCTGACGGGATCGTTCCTCGTCGCCAAGTACGCCGGCCGGAAACTCCGCGAGGGCGGGTCGCTGGTGTGCATCTCCTCGCTCAACGGCCGCCAGCCCGCCATCGGCATGAGCGCCTACAGCGCCGCCAAGGCGGGCGTGTCGATGCTGACCGAAGTGGCCGCATTGGAGTTGGGCCCCAAGGGAATTCGCGTCAACGCCGTCGCCCCCGGGTTCGTGCATACCCCGCTGACCGAGGGTGCCACACTGATCCCCGGCGTGGTCGACGAGTACGTGGAGAACACCGCACTGGGCCGCGCCGGCACCCCTGAGGACATCGCGAACGCCGTGCTGTTCCTGTGCTCGGAGCAGTCGTCGTGGATGACGGGCGAAGTGCTCGACCTCAACGGTGGCGCGCACCTCAAGCGCTACCCCGACATCATGAGTCACGTGTTGAAGCTCGCGTCGGGCTAGCAAGCGGCGGCAAATCCGTCAGAATCACCGTCATGGACACCGATTTCACGGTCACCCAGAAGCGGGCACTGGCCGTCGCGACGGTCCTGGCGGTCGGGTTCGGCGCGTATTTCCTGCGTGGGCAGTTCATGCTCGTCGTGGTCGCCGGGGTGGTGGCCTATCTGTTCACCCCGTTGTTCCGCCGACTGTCGACGCGGCTGAGCACCGGCCTGTCGGCCACTCTGACCCTCCTGGCCGCACTTTTCATGGTGATCGTGCCGATCGCCGGAGCCGTCGCGATCGGCATCGTGCAGATCACCGCCATGATCCGCAATGTGTCGGACTGGGTGAGCCGTAACGACATGGGCGCGCTGGGCACCCGCTCGCTGCAGGCCGTCAACGACCTGCTGGCGCAAATCCCGTTCCTGCACGACGTCACTCTGACGCCGGAGTCGCTCCAGAAATGGATCATCACGTTCGCGCAGCGCGCCGGCGAATGGGGCCTGAACGTGCTGCAGGACGCCGCGGGCGGACTGTTCGGCGCACTGGCCGGTGCCGTGATCTTCATCTACGTGTTCATCTCGCTCCTGGTCAACGGCGACGATGTGGTCCTGCTGATCCGGCGGCTCAATCCGCTCGGCGAGGACGTCACCGACCTGTACCTGGCCAAGATGGGCGCCATGGTCCGGGGCACGGTGCTCGGCCAGTTCGTCATCGCACTGGCCCAGGGTGTCGCGGGCGCGATCTCGATCTACATCGCCGGCTTCCACGACGGTTTCTTCATCTTCGCGATCCTGCTGAGCGCGCTGTCGGTGATCCCACTGGGCGGTGGCATCGTCAGCATCCCGTTCGGGATCGGCCTGGCGCTGTTCGGCAACATCGGTGGCGGCCTGTTCGTGATCCTGTTCCACGTCCTCGTGGTCACGAACATCGACAACGTGCTCCGGCCCATCCTGGTACCCCGGGCAGCCCGGCTGGATTCGGCACTGATGCTGCTGTCGGTGTTCTCCGGGATCGCGATGTTCGGTTTCCTGGGCCTGGTGATCGGCCCAGTGCTGATGATCGTCGTCGTCACCACGATCAGCGTGTATCTCGCTGTCTACAAAGGCGTTCCGCTCACCGAGCCGGAACCCGACGAACCCCGCACACCGGGCCGGCTGGCCCGGCTGATCGCCACGATGCGGCGAAAAGAACCCGCTAACGCAGCGGCTGCGCCTTCTGCGTCGCCTCTGCCAGAGTCCGATAGTCCGCCGCACCCGCCGAACCACTGACCGCGACCTGGGCCGGGCCGGTCGGCCCGTCCAGCTTGGCGGTCCAGATCGGTTCGGTCCCCTGCTGGTCTTCGCCGGCACCCTCGTACACCACCCAGTGCACGCCGCCCAGGTCCTGCGCACCCGTCGGGTACATACCGGTGTGGATCGAGGACACCAGCTTCTCCTCGTCGGCGTTGCTCTGCACCAGCGCCAAATACATCCCCGCGGCGGTCAGATAGCCCACCTTGGACGTCAGCGCCCGCGTCGGCTGCTTGGTGACGGGGTCGATGCGGCCCGCCTCGATGCCGCCCCGCGACCCGGAATTGGCGTGCCAGCCAGTGGGCAGCTCCGGCACCCGGATGGGGATGCGCAGCGCCGCCGCGTCGGCCTTGAGCGCGGCCGGGGCGTCGTACTGCGGTGCCGGTCCCTTACCCGGACCCTGCGGCGCGAACGAGCACATCCCGAGCATCCCGGCCAGCGCGATACACGCCACCACCAGCGGGGCCATCGACCAGAACATGTCGCGGCCGTCGTGCAGCAGCCGGTCCTTCGCCGGGCGTGGCACCGGCACCGACTGGCCCTCGGCAACCACGTCGGGTGCGGGGAGCGGCTGGCCCTCGGGTTCCGGGGATGATGACGTCACGGTGCTCAGTATCCCAGCTCCCTGACGCGCACTGACTAATGGGACAATCTGCGCATGACGCCTTCGCGCCGGGAAGCCCCAGACCGCAACCTCGCCCTCGAACTGGTCCGCGTGACCGAAGCCGGCGCCATGGCCGCCGGCCGGTGGGTCGGTCGCGGCGATAAGGAAGGCGGTGACGGCGCGGCCGTCGACGCCATGCGTGAGCTGGTCAATTCGGTCTCGATGCGCGGTGTCGTGGTCATCGGTGAGGGCGAGAAGGACCACGCCCCGATGCTCTACAACGGCGAAGAGGTCGGCAACGGCGACGGCCCCGACTGCGACTTCGCCGTCGACCCCGTCGACGGCACCACCCTGATGAGCAAGGGCATGCCCAACGCCATCTCGGTGCTGGCGGTCTCCGAGCGCGGCACCATGTTCGATCCGTCGGCCGTCTTCTACATGAACAAGATCGCCGTGGGCCCGGACGCGGCCGACGTCATCGACATCACCGTGCCCATCGGCGAGAACATCCGCCGGGTCGCCAAGCGCCTCAACGAATCGGTGGCCGATGTCACGGTGTGCATCCTGGACCGGCCCCGGCACGCCCAGCTGATCAGCGAGGTCCGTGAGGCCGGCGCCCGCATCCGGCTGATCTCCGACGGCGACGTCGCCGGCGCCATCTCCGCCTGCCGCCCCGAGTCCGGGACCGACATCCTCGCCGGTATCGGCGGGACGCCCGAGGGCATCATCGCCGCGGCGGCCATCCGCTGCATGGGCGGCGCGATCCAGGCCGTCCTCACCCCCACCGACGACGCCGAACGCCAGCGCGCCCTGGACCGCGGCTACGACCTGGAGCGCGTGCTGACCACCGAAGACCTGGTCGCGGGCGACAACGTCTTCTTCTGCGCCACCGGCGTCACCGACGGTGACCTGCTCAACGGGGTGCGCTACTTCGCCGGCGGTTGCACCACCCAGTCGATCGTGATGCGGTCAAAGTCCGGCACCGTCCGGATGATCGAGGCCTACCACCGGCTGTCCAAGCTCAACGAATACTCCGCGGTGGACTTCACCGGAGACCTCTCCGCCGCACACCCCCTGCCGTAATTACCGTTCACCTCAACAAAAGGGAGCACATGTCCGACAACGTTGTCGAAGTCGAGTACCGGATCGAGCACGACACCATGGGTGAAGTCCGGGTGCCGATCAACGCCCTGTGGCGGGCGCAGACGCAACGCGCCGTGGAGAACTTCCCGATCTCGTTCCGCGGCCTCGAGCGCACCCAGATTCGCGCGCTGGGTCTGCTGAAGGGCGCCTGCGCACAGGTCAACAAGGACCTGGGCCTGCTGGACCCCGAGAAGGCCGACGCGATCATCGCCGCCGCCGGTGAGATCGCCGACGGTCTGCACGACGACCAGTTCCCCATCGACGTGTTCCAGACCGGCTCGGGCACCAGCTCGAACATGAACGCCAACGAGGTCATCGCCTCGATCGCGGGCCGCAACGGCGTCGAGGTCCACCCCAACGACCACGTCAACATGTCGCAGAGCTCCAACGACACCTTCCCCACCGCTACGCACATCGCGGCGACGGAAGCCGCTGTGCGCCACCTGATTCCGGCGCTCGAAGTGCTGCACGAGTCGCTGGCCAACAAGGCCCGCGCGTGGCGCACCGTCGTCAAGTCCGGCCGCACCCACCTCATGGACGCCGTGCCCGTCACCCTGGGCCAGGAGTTCGGCGGCTACGCCCGCCAGGTGGAGGCCGGCATAGAACGGGTGCGCGCGTGTCTTCCTCGTTTGGGTGAGCTGGCCATCGGCGGCACCGCCGTCGGTACCGGCCTGAACGCCCCCGACGGCTTCGGCGCCAAGGTGGTCGAGGTGCTGGTGAACCAGACCGGCATCGCCGAACTGCGCACCGCCGCAGACTCTTTCGAGGCTCAGGCGGCCCGTGACGGACTCGTCGAGGCGTCCGGCGCGCTGAAGACCATCGCGGTGTCGCTGACCAAGATCGCCAACGACGTGCGCTGGATGGGCTCGGGCCCGCTGACCGGTCTCGGCGAAATCCAGCTGCCCGACCTGCAGCCGGGTAGCTCGATCATGCCGGGCAAGGTGAATCCTGTTCTGCCCGAAGCGGTTACCCAGGTGGCCGCACAGGTCATCGGCAACGACGCGGCCGTCACCGTCGGCGGCCTGTCCGGCGCCTTCGAGCTGAACGTTTACATCCCGATGATGGCCCGCAACGTGCTGGAGTCCTTCACGCTGCTGTCCAACGTCTCGCGCCTGTTCGCGTCCAAGTGCATCGACGGCCTCGTCGCCAACGAGGACCACCTGCGCACCCTGGCGGAGTCGTCGCCGTCGATCGTGACGCCGCTGAACTCGGCCATCGGCTACGAAGAGGCAGCCAAGGTGGCCAAGGAAGCCCTCAAGGAGAAGAAGACCATCCGGCAGACGGTCATCGACCGTGGCCTGATCGGCGAGAACCTCTCCGAGGCCGAACTGGACAAGCGCCTCGACGTGCTGGCCATGGCGAAGGTCCGCGACGAGCGCTAGCGCGAGGAGCCTCCAAAGCAGTCGGCGATCAATTTCGCTTCGAAAATGCCCACTTCTTCGGAAGTGGGCATTTTTTTGATGTCCTCTCGCAGGCTCTTCTCACATCGCTGGTGAAGCGAATGTGAACAGCTCCTTACTGGACAGATACTGCCGGGAAACGGTATTCGACCCATGCATTTGCGATTGTGTTGCAATGACGGCCGAGCTCACCGATTCGCACCAGGGTGCCCGGCTGGATGCTGTCCCGTGCATGACGCACGGCCGCTATCACATGCCGCACGCACACCGCGGCGAGCCGCTGCCCAAATCCCAGGCCGAGGTCCTCAAACTCGTGACGACATCACCGGGTCAACGGAATGCCGATGTGCTGCAGGCCAGGTTGTTCATCGAAATACTCGAGGACGAGCTGGCCGAATTGCACCTGCAACTGGCCGTGACGGAGCGCCGGGCAGCCAAGCAGGGCGCCGACAAGCATCTCGTCGTACTGCGCGGGCGGGTCGCCGAACTCCTGGCGATGGTCGACGCGATCGTCGACCGCTTCCCCACCGCCTAGCTACTGGCCGTTGTTCGAGCCGCCGGAGTTGGCGCCCGGGATGTCCGTGATCGGGACGTTCGGCATCGGCGGCGGCGACGGGGTGTTGGGCAGCGTCGGAATCTCGGCCGGCGGAATGTCGGTCAGATCGTTCACCGGCGGGCCGTTGTCGCGGCTGCCGTAGCTGGTGCCCGGCTCGCGGTGGCCGATCATGTGGCTGACCGTCACCATGTGATAGCCGTTGGCCTTGAGGACCGGGATGAACTGCTGCACCAGATCGACCGTCGACGAATAGGTGTCGTGGAACAGCACCACCGAATTCGGCTTGATCTGCGTCATCAGCATGTAGCGGGTGGCCGCGGTGTTGGAGTCGTTGGCCCAGTCGAACGGAATGACGTCCCAATTGATGTCGGCCAGGCCCTGCTTCTTGGCCTCGGCGAGCACCTGGTCGTTGATCAGGCCGCCCGCGGTGCGCACCAGTTTCGGGCGCTGCCCGGTGGCCTTCTCGATGGCGTCGCTGGCCTTGCTGAACTGGCCCGCGATGAACTCCGGCGGGATGGTGGTCATGTTGGGGTGTTCCCAGGTGTGGCTGCCCAGTTCCATCCCGGCGTCGATGACGCGCTTGGCGCCATCCGGATTGGCGGCGACCTTGTTGCCGATCTCGAAGAACG
>Ga0105237_10005730_pt1 | contig 13952 bp, 10 predicted proteins | sample KBSC24metaG_FD_81520 | JGI IMG/M metagenome (GOLD analysis project Ga0105237, IMG submission 81520) | Corn rhizosphere microbial communities from Kellogg Biological Station, Michigan, USA - KBS C2-4 metaG | ecosystem: Host-associated > Plants > Roots > Rhizosphere > Soil | place: Michigan, USA...
CGGAAATGGCTCGAGTCCGGTCGGAGCTTTCGAGAGCTGGATCGCCTCGTGGGTGAGCCTTCCCGAACGTTCCAGGAGTATCTCGATCACCCGGAACAGGGAGCGTACTGGGATGCCTTCAATCCGAGTGCCGCGGATTATCGAAGCATCGACCTTCCGATTCTGACCCTGACCGGAATCTACGACGGCGATCAGCTCGGCGCGTTGGAGCACTACCGACAACACATGCGTCACGGCACTCGCGCTGCGCGGGAGAAGCATCTTCTCGTGATCGGTCCGTGGAATCACACAGGCTGCACGCTGCCGAGCGGCGAGCAGGATGGAATCAAGATCGGGACGGCGGGAGTTCTCGATCTCTACCAACTCCACGCACAGTGGTATGCCTGGACGCTCCAGGATGGGAGTAGGCCCACCTTTCTCCAGGACGCGGTCTCCTACTACGTCACGGGTGCGGAGTGCTGGCGTTACGCACCGACCCTTGATGCGGTGACGGTAAACATTGAGCCCTTTTACCTACATGCCACCGGGAATCCCACTGACGCATTCCACTCTGGTGCGCTGGTACGCGAGCCGCCCGATGACCCCGCACCCGATTGTTATGTCTACGATCCCCGCGATACGACGCTTGCGGAACTGGAAAGCACCCTGGATCCCTCGTCGATCACCGAGCAGCGCATGATCCACGCTTCGCGAGGCGCTCACCTCATCTACCATAGCGCGCCGTTCGAGTCGGATACCGAGATCAGCGGGTTCTTCAGGTTTACCGCGTGGATCTCCATTGACAGGCCCGACACGGACTTTCGCGTGTCTGTTTATGAGATCGGCCTGCAGGGAGAGAGCATCCTGCTGACCACGGATCAAATTCGTGCGCGCTATCGGGAGAGCCTACGCCAAGCACAGCTCATCTCGACGCCGGAGCCCCTGCGTTACGAGTTCAACCGCTTCACCTTCACCTCGAGGCTCATCAGGCGAGGGCACAGGCTGCGTCTCGTGATCGGCCCCATCCATTCGATCCACGCGCAGAAGAATTTCAACAGTGGCGGGTGTGTCGCGGATGAAAGCCTGTCTGAGGCGACGGCAGTGACCGTGAGATTGTTTCACAACCAGAATTGCCCAAGCGTGCTGTACGTGCCGATCGGGCATGGCGCACAGCCTGGCCTCGAGGCGGGTCGGGAGTGATCGACAGAAGGATCAGGGGTCCTTTGGCTCTCGAGACCAGGATCGAGCGCTGGCCTTTGACCCGGCCATTTCACATCACCGGATATGTATGGAATACGACTGATGTGCTCTGTGTGTGCCTCGAGCAGGACGGCCACATCGGTCGAGGGGAGGCCTCCGGGGTCTATTACCGGGGTGAGAGTCCCGCAACGATGCTCGAGCAACTCGAAGCACTCCGGCCGGAGATCGAGCGCGGCATCAGCCGAGATGTATTGCGGACACTGTTGCCAAGTGGAGGGGCGCGGAACGCGCTCGACTGCGCACTGTGGGATCTGGAGGCCCACCTCGAGGGGCGCCCTGTGTGGCAGATCGCGGGTCTCGACGAGCCGCGGCCTCTGCTGACGACCTTTACCTGCGGCGCCGGGCCGCCCGAGGAAATGGCGGCGACCGCGCACTCTTACCTTGGCGCCCGTGCGCTCAAACTCAAACTGACAGGAGAGCCCGACGACGCGGCGCGCATCCAGGCAGTCAGAGCGGCATTGCCAGAAGCATGGTTGGCTGTGGACGCGAACCAGGGCTTCACCCCGGATTCACTCAACGCGCTCATGCCGGTGCTGGAGGGAGCAGGCGTGAGTTTGATCGAGCAGCCGTTTCCCATGGCGCATGATGCGTGGCTCGATGAGTTTGTTTCGTGCATTCCGATCGCCGCGGACGAGAGCGTACAAGGCCTTTCAGATATGCGCAGCCTTTGTGGCCGATTCCAGGTGGTGAATATCAAGCTCGACAAGTGCGGTGGCCTTACGGAGGGCCTTGCCATTGCGCGGGAGGCGCGCGAGGTGGGCCTCGAGCCGATGATCGGCAACATGACCGGAACCTCCCTTGCCATGGCCCCCGCGTTCCTGATCGGCCAGCTTTGCACGATAGTGGATCTCGACGGACCTGTTTTTCTGCGCTCCGACCGTCCGACTCCGGTTCAATATGTTGATGGGTTCATCAGATGTCCCGCGGCGCTTTGGGGCTATCCGGACAAACGTGGAGGCGCGCGCACTCAACCTTGAATTCGAAGGTGTGGCCCTCCCCAGCAAAGGTATTTTAAGCTTCAAGTGTTACTCCACGACCGCCTCTCGTTCTTACTCAGCATTCATACCGTGTTGATCCATTAGAAACCTAAGCAGATACGGCAGCATCGGCCCACGACGCGGCCATCATGCACGCTCGTAGCCGATTGGTGGGGGTGGCCTGGTATCGACCGCCACGGACTATTTCCGTTTCGCGCAGATGTTGCTCAACGGCGGTGAGTTGGATGGCGTGCGGATTCTGGGTCCGCGAACGGTGCGGCTCATGATGTCCAACCATCTGGCCGAGCGCTTGATGAGCGAATTCCGGGGAGGAGGCGCTGCGTTCGTCGAGCCTCGGCCCGGTGTGGGTTACGGCTACAATGGAGCGGTGATCACCGACCCGGGTCTGGCGGACATGCCCGTAGGGAAGGGCACGTATCTGTGGAACGGATGGGCCGGTACCTGGTTCTGGATCGACCCCGCGAATGACATTGTCTGTATAGGCCTCGTTCAGCGGCTGGACAGCGACCGGCAGGACAATGCGTCAGGGCCGCCTCCCAACCTTGAAGAGCTCAGTCGCGCGGTGGTTTATCAATCACTCATGGGGCGTGTTGGCCCTACCCACGCGAAGCTCGAGCGTTAGAGCCGCGGGTGGCCCCGGGGGATGCAGCGACTCGAGCCGCGGGTTCAGGGCTGCGGCGCTACTCTCCTGATGACCACCACCTCCCCGCCCGACTCGTGCGTCTCGAGGTTCAGTGCCTCGCGAAGCGCATAGAGAAAGCTGTCCGCATCGCCGACGCGAAATACGCCGCTGACGTGTACGGACCCAAGGTCAGGCGTGCCTGCGACGACGTGAACAGCGGAGTAGCGATTGAATTCGTCGAGGGCCTCCGGTAATGGCGTATCGGTGAACTCGAGCCGTCGAGTGCGCCAGGCATCGATGCGACGCAGATCGGCTCGATGTTCCTGCATGCGGCCTTCTTTCGGCCGAACGTCGACGGCTTGTCCCTTCGACAGGGTTGTTATCGTGGGAGTCGCCGCGGCCCCAGGGTCCAGACTGCCCTGCTGCGGCGCTGGGGCAGCCCCCGTTCGACCTTCAGGCGCGACGCTGACAGCGCCCTCGAGTACGCTGACAGTCACCTTGTAGCCGCGTAGATCGACGTTGAATTCCGTGCCGAGCGCGCGGGTCAGGACGCCACCCGCCTCGACCTCGAAGGGCCGGCTGGCATCGGCCTTTACCGCGAACAGGGCTTCGCCACGACGCAGCTCGATGTAACGGCGTGCCTTCGAATACCAGACGGCCACTGCCGTATTGGTGTTGAGCGTCATGCGCGAGCCATCCGGCAGAGTCACATCGCGTTGTTCGCCGAGACGCGTTTGATACCGCTCAGGCGCCAGGGTCCAATAGCCACCGGCTGCAATCGCCAAGGCGGTGACCATCGCCGCGGCGGCCCAACGCGCTCGCTGCCATTGGTTTGCGCGCCGGCGTTCGCGCGATTGGATCAGAGCATCAGCCTCGGCGAGCCACTCCTCGATCTGCGGGTGATCCTCGCTTGATCCGAGCGCCCGCCAGGCTCGGTCCTCGGCTGCACTGAAGGGTAGGCTGGTTTTCATCACTGTTCCTCGATCTGACGCGCGATGCGCCTCAGACCTTCCTTGATGTAGCGCTCCACCGTTCGCTCGCTGACCCTCAGGCAAGCGGCAATCTGTCCGCACGTCATCCCCCGGAAGCGATGGAGCAGCAACGCGCAGCGCATCTCGACCTCCATGCCCTCGAGAACCGCGATCACGAGAGCTTCCGTCTGGCGGCTCTCCAATACCAACTCCGGCCAGCCGCCGAAGTCCGGTGCGTCCAGACCCGCGGCAGCAAAGGCATTGGCCTCCGCTTCAGCCCCTTTTGCCAGGCGCCGCCGGAAGTAGTCGCGTGCGAGGTTGGCCGCGATCTGGAATAGGTACGCACGCGCGTTCTCGCTGATGCGCGCGAAGTCGGGCTGGCGTAGCAGCCGTAGGTAGGTCTCCTGCAGCGCTTCGCTGGCATCCTCCCGCGAGGCCAGAACCCGGCGCAGATAGCGGTATACCGCAAGCCGGTGCGTTTCAAAAAGATCGCGGGCAAAAGCCGATTCGGCTTCTGTCAGGGGTTTGCGGACTGGCGTCTCATCCGGCGATGACCGCACGATTTCGGCAGATCCTCCAAGGCTCATATGAGTATAACGGACGAAGCGCCAAAACCCGACAACGGCCCCGGCGACCCCGCTACCGGGCGGGAAGGGGGACTGGCCTGGCGATTGTCGGCTTCGCGTCCTGGCTTCGTTACACAACCTGAAGACGCGCAAAAGAGCGCGCCAGAAAACGTAAAACCATTCGGGGGAGCTTCATGGGGCGTAGGCATATTCGGTGCAAGGTTGGCGAAACTCGATCGACGCGTGGCGCGCGGGGCATCGGCGCCAGCGTGAGGCTCGCGTTGGCGGCCTGCCTCCTGGCGAGCTCCCCGGTGTTCGCCGCCGACAGTCTCAGCGACAAGCTCGAGACTCGCATCGCATTCAACATACCCGCTCAGCCCCTGGGACTGGCGTTGAAGCAACTCGCCGACCAGGCCGGCATTCAGATCCTGTTCGAGGAGCGCATCGTCGCCGGCCTGCGGGCGCCTGAGCTTCGCGCGACTCAGACCCCCCGGGAGGCCGTCAAGGCGTTGTTGAGTAACACCGGGCTCGAATACACGGCGAAGGGCGAGACCATTGCGGTGCGCCCGGCGAGCAAGAGCGAAAATCACACCAGTCGTGGCGAGCCGGGTGGCTCGGCCACGCGACTTGATCAAAGTGGCGGGGCTATCCATGCGCCGGCCGACTCCAATCTTGGCGCGACCCTACGGCAGGGTGACGCTCAGGGACCAGCAGGCTCGCCTTTTCTCGAGGAGATCATCGTCACAGCGGAGAAACGTGAAGAACGCTTGTCCAGCGTTCCCATCCCCATGACCGTCGTGAATTCCGCGGCGCTCGTCCAGTCGCACCAGCTTCGCGTCGAGGACTACTACACGAAGGTGCCCGGCTTGAGCGTATCGCTCCTGCCGCCCGATGGCACTGCGAGCGTTGCGATCCGGGGGCTCACGACGGGCGGCGCGACCAATCCGACTGTTGGGTTGGTCATTGATGATGTCCCCTACGGCTCGACCATCACCGTCGGAAATTATCTGACCGTCACCGACATCGATCCGAACGATGTGGGTCAGATCGAAGTGCTACGGGGCCCGCAGGGTACCCTGTACGGCTCGAGCAGCATCGGCGGCCTTCTCAAGATCACGACGCTCGATCCCTCGACCGGCAGCGCCAGTGGACGTGTGCAGGCGCAGACCCTCGGTGTGCACAACGGAGACGGCGAAGGATACGACTTCCGCGCGGCGGGCACCGTGCCGCTCAGCGACACATTCGGCATTCGCGCGAGTGGCTTCGTCGAACAGGATCCGGGGTACATCGACAACGTTGCGACAGGAGCCGATGGCGTCAACAAACGTCACAGCAAGGGCGGGCGGCTCGGTGCGCTCTGGCGACCGGCGCAGGACATCTCACTCAAGCTGAGCGCGCTCGTACAGGATGCGCATCGAGTCGGATCGGCCAACGTCGATCTTCTGCCGGGTCTCGGGGACCTGCAGCAGAACGAGATCCGTGGCACCGGCGGCTACGAACGTAAATCCCAGGCGTACACCGCAACTTTGAAAGCGAAGGTCCTGGGTGGCGAGCTCACCTCCGCGACCGGATACAGTATCGACAGGCTTCTCAATGTGCAGGACGACAGCACGACGCCGAATTTCGGACCTGCCGCCAAGCGCCTGTACAACGTCGCGGGCGCGGCTAATTTCGGCGATGCGAGCGTCCGTAAGCTCTCACAGGAGGTACGCTTCGCACTGCCCCTGACGCAGTGGTTCGAGTGGCTGATCGGCGGGTTCTATACCCGTGAGAAGAGCGCGGCGATCGCCAATTTCCGCGCTGTCGATCCGGCAACCGGAAGTGCGGTGGGTCAGATCGCCTTTTCCAGCACACCCGATGTGAGGTTTCGCGAATACGCCGTGTTCACCGACCTGACGGTGCACTTCACCGACCGGTTCGATGTGCAGTTCGGTGGCCGCTACAGCGACAACAGCCTGCATTACTACTCCGTCCGGGGCGGTCCGTTGTTGCAAAACAAAACGACCGTATCGAAGGAGTATGTCTCGCAGGGGAGTCCTTTGACCTATCTCGTGACGCCGCGATTCGAGTTGACGCCGCAGACAATGCTGTACGCTCGCGCGGCCTCCGGATATCGCCCCGGGGTGCCCAACATCAACTGCGGAATCGCCGCGATTCCGTGCCAGTCGGATGCGGATACGACTCAGAACTACGAGCTGGGTATCAAGGGGGATGTGGCCCATCGGATGCTGTCCTATGACGCATCCCTCTACTACATCGACTGGAAGAACATTCAACTGCCCCTTTCCACGGGCGGCTTCGGGTTCACGGCCAACGAAGGCCGCGCCAAGAGCCAGGGCCTCGAGTTGTCGCTCGAGTCGCGGCCTCTCACCGGGCTCACGTTGAGTACCTGGGTGGCGTGGAACGATGCCGAGCTGACCGAGAGCTTCCCCGCAGCGGCGACCGTCGTCGGCAAATCCGGGGACCGCTTGCCCTACGGCGCCAGGTTCTCCGGCAATTTCTCAGTGAACGAGGAATTCAGGTTGTGGGGCGAAGCCACGGGGTTTCTCGCCGGGACGCTGAGCTATGTCGGCGACCGGAAGGGCATCTTTCGCGGCTCGGCCGGTGGCGTCCCATTGCCGCGGCAGGACTTCCCAGGTTATGCGCAACTCGATGCCCAAGTTGGAAGTCGCTTCGATAGCTGGACGGTCAGCGTGTTTCTCAACAACGCGACGGATCGTCGCGGGCTCATCGGCGGTGACGCGGGGAATTTCGTGCCGTTCGCCTACAACTACACGCAGCCGCGCACAGTGGGATTGTCGGTACTGAAGACCTTCGATGCGGCTCACTGAGCGATCGAGGCGGCTTCTCGGGCTTTGCCTGGTCGGATTGGCGGTTTGGGCGGGGGGCTATGCCCGGAAGTCTCCCGCGCCCCTGCAGGAGGCGATGCGCGCAGCGCTCGAGCTGAGCGACAATCAAGTGGCCCTGATGCAAGGGCCGGCCGTTGCCCTGTCGATCATGGCGGGGGCCATTCCGATTGGCCTCCTCGTCGACCGCTATTGTCGCGCGCGACTTCTGCTCGTCTTCGTCGCCCTCGATCTTGCGGGAAGCATTCTGACCGGCCTCTCGAGCGAATTCATCATGCTTTTCGTGGCCCGCTCTGTCGTAGGCCTCGCGGAAACCGGATCTTTGATCGCGGCCTTTTCGCTGGTGGCGGACCTCTCCTTGCCCGCGCAACGGGGCAGGGCTTCGATGGTGATCGGCGGAGGTAGCGAGCTCAGCGCCCCGGTCGCGTTCGCTGTCGGCGGCGCATTGCTCGCGCACTTCGGTGCCTCGGCAAACGCCTGGCGTGAGGCCATGCTGTGGATGACCATTCCCCCGATAGCGGTTATCGCAGTGCTGATGCTGAGGTTGCCAGAGCCGCCGCGGACCGGCGTCATCGTGAAGAATCCACCCCTGCGTGCGGCGCTCGCCCGCCTATGGCCGCATCGGAGCTTGTTCCTACCACTGCTAGTGGGGAGGTGCACCGTCTGGGTTGCGGACGGAGCAACGGTGATCTGGGCGACGCCCTACCTGTCGCGGACCTACGGTCTCAGTCCCGATCGGATTGGACAGATCATGGGCGTCGTCATGCTGGTCACGTCGATCGGCTCGACATTAGCCGGCGGATTTCTCGCGGACCTCTGCCACCGGGCGGGCGGGCCGCGAACGACCATGCGAGCCCTCAGCGCTGTCGCACTCTTGAGCGTTCCCGCCAGCTTGTTCGGGCTCAGCCCGAACGTGACGGTTGCCGCAGCTTTGCTGGGTGTGTTCATCCTGCTCGGCTTCGTGACCAACATGGCGGGCTCCGCATTATCCACCATCGTCATCCCCAACGAGGTTCGGGGCACTTTCTTATCCATGACGATGGTCTTCGGATCGTCTTTCGGTGTCGCGCTCGCGCCGATGCTGGTGAGTTGGCTTTCCGGCGAGTTGGGGGGACCTCAGATGGTCGGAAGGGCACTGATGGTGGTCTGTGTCACATTCAGTGTCCTGGCCACGGCGACGTTCGCCATCGGCAGCCACTTTTTCCCGCGGGTTGCCTCTTGATGGATCAACGGGAAAGTTTTCTCGCCTGGGCCCGGGAGGCGCACGTTCCCTTGACGGCCGGCCACCGGCACAGGGCGTCCAGGGACCTTGCACTGCTGCGGGAAATGATCGGCCAGGCGAGTGTCGTCACATTCGGTGAAGCCCTGCATGGCTGCGGCGAGCCGCTCGAGTTCCGCAATCGCTTGCTGGAGTATCTGGTCGCGGAAAAGAGCTTCACGGCGATCGCCATGGAATCGGGCCTGGTCGAAGGCCACCTCGTGCACGATTACGTCGCGGGCGGTGAGGGCGAGCTCTCCGATGTCATGGCACGCGGGTTCAGCTGGACATTCGATCGCTTACCGCAGAATCGTGAGTTGGTTCAGTGGCTCAGGGACTATAACGCACGTCCTGAAACCAGAAGGAAGATCAACTTCTACGGTTTCGACGTGCCCGGAAGTCCGGGCAACTCCAAAGTTGCACGCGGAGTGGATACAGCGCTCCGAGCGCTCCTGGCATATCTCGAACGCGTCGATCGCGGTGTCATCGAAGGCTCGCGCTCGCGGCTCGCGCCGTTGCTACGGGATCTGGGGCCAGGCTATGCGGGAATGAGCAGTGGGGACAGAAATGCGCTCACTGCAACAATTGCCGATCTCTGCGCGCTCATGGAATGTAGCGAAGCGCAATACATTGCCGCGAGTACACGCGCTGACTATGAATGGGCCTATCGCGCCGGGATCGGCGCACGCCAAGTCGACAGTTGGCTCCGCGCTCGATACATCGCTGCTGGCAGCAATGATGGCGCGTCTGACGCCATGAACGGTGCAGCCCTCTATGCTGCACTTCGTGCAGAGCAAACGCGAGATCGAGCACAAGCCGACAATCTGGAGTGGATCGTCCACCGCGAAGGCCCCCAAGGCAAGCTCCTGGTATTCGCGCACCGGTTTCACCTCAGTACAGCGCCTGTGACGCGTTGCCTGCTGAACGAGGCCGTGGAAACACAACACTACGGCGCGGGAACGTATCTCAAACGCCGATTCGGGCGCCGGTTGGTCACTATCGCGAATCTCGTCGGCGAGAGCGAGGCAGGCGAGGCGGCGGAATCCAGCCAAAGCCTGGTCCGTGCGGCGGAGGACTCAATCGATGGCTTCGTCGCCGGAGTTGGGGCGCCTTGTTTTCTGCTCGATATTCGCGCCGCACCGCCGCGACCAAGAGCCTGGCTAGCCGTCGAGCGCTCTCGGGAGCATCCGGTCGCGCGTCGAGGGCAGGCTTTCAAACTTCGCGTCGGCAAAGCCTTCGACATCCTCCTCTACATGGATCGCGTCCGATGAGCCAGGTTCGCATGGTTTGGAATGTGAGGATCCCGATGCGCGACGGGATCTCCTTGAGTGCGACGCTCTACCTACCCGAGGAGACCTATCTGCCGTCACCGGCGCTTTTTCTTCTGACGCCGTATGTCGCGCAGATCTCACACGAGACGGGAATCTACTTTTCCGAGCGCGGATTTCCGTTTCTCACCATCGACGTTCGAGGTCGCGGCAATTCCGAGGGCGTGTTCAAGGCCAACGGCAATGAGGTCCAGGATAGCCATGACATCATCGAGTGGCTCGCGCAACAGCCCTACTGTAACGGCAAGGTGGCGATGAGTGGTGGATCCTACTCGGGATACGTCCAATGGTGCGCGGCGAAGGAGTTTCCACCGCATCTCGCTACGATCGTACCTGTCGCCTCTCCCTACAGAGGTGTCGATTCTCCGGCGCCCCGCAACGTCTTTCCGACCTATCGCGTTCAGTGGCTGAATCTGCTTGCGGGACGCACCTCGCAGGACAAGGTATTCGCCGACCAGGCGTTCTGGAATCAACAATACAGGCGCTGGTTCGAGTCCGGAACGGCGTTCCGCGACATCGACCGGTTCCTTGGGGTTCCCGCTCCGATCCTGCAGGAGTGGCTGGCGCATCCCGCGCGAGACGACTATTGGGATGCGCACAATCCCACGGCCGGCCAATACTCGAGAATCGATTTGCCGGTCCTCACTATCACCGGCGCCTACGACACCAATCAGTTGGGTGCCCTCGCTCACTACCGGGAGCATCTGCGTCATGCATCCGATCTCGCAAAATCGAGACACTACCTCGTCATCGGGCCGTGGGACCATGGGGGCACGCGCTTCCCGAAGGCTGAATTCTCGGGTCTGAAGTTAGGTCCGGCGAGCCTTCTCGATCTGCAGGAGCTGCAGCTGCAGTGGTACTCGTGGGTGCTCCGGGACGGTGCGCGCCCGGAGTTCCTACAGAAGCGTGTCGCCTACTACGTGATCGGTGCCGAGGAGTGGCGTTACGCGGATACGCTCGAGGAAGTCACGGCGAGAACCCTCCCACTGTATCTTGACTCGAACGGCCAAGCGAACGACGTGTTCCGGTCAGGATGGTTGGGCTGCGATGGGCTTGGCAGCGGTGCGCCGGACTCCTACGTTCACGATCCTCGCAGCACAGCCCTCGCGGAGCTCGAAAGCCACATCGATCCGGCGAGCTGTGTGGATCAGCGCGTCATGCTCGCATCCGCTGGCAGGCATCTCGTCTATCACACAGGGCCCTTCACCCAGGATACCGAAATTACCGGGTTCTTCAGATTGTCAGTCTGGGTCTCGATCGACCAGCCTGATACGGATTTTCGCGCCGACCTGTTCGACATCGGAATGGATGGGAGCGCCGTGCTCCTGACGGCCGACTTCATGCGGGCGCGTTACCGGGAAAGCCCGCGTGAATCGCGGCTCGTGAACACGACCGCGCCGCTGCTCTACGACCTCGATCAGTTCAGGTTTGTTTCACGAGTGCTGGGGAAGGGACACCGAGTTCGCCTGGTCTTCGGCCCACTGCATTCAATCCATTGGCAGAAAAACTACAACGCGGGCGGCGTAGTGGCCGATGAAACGTCGGATGACGCGAGAACCGTGACCGTCAGGTTGTTTCACGATGAGGAGCACCCCAGCGTCCTCTATGTTCCGCTTGGAAAGCCGTATGAGGGTGCCAGGAGTCGACAAGAGTGAAGATGACTATACATCGCGTGGATTGGGAGTACGCAGCGGTTTTCAAGATCGCGTACCGCACGCGCACCCATTCGGAAACGCTGCTTCTCGAGTTGGAAGAAGATGGGCTCGTGGGCCGCGGCGAGGCACTGGGCGTCTTCTATCATGGCGAGACGATCGATTCGCTCTGCGCCCAGCTCGAGAGCCTGGCGCCACAGTTGAAAGGCGGAATCTCCCGCGAAACGCTGCCAGGGCGGATTGGTCCAGGAGGCGCGCGCAACGCGCTCGATTGTGCCCTGTGGGATCTCGAGGCAAAACGATCCGGCCGCCGAGCGTGGGAGCTGGCTGGATTCAGCTCCGTGTCGCCCCTGCAAACCGCCTACACCCTGAGCGTCGATACACCCGATGCCATGGCGTGTGCGGCATCCGCCGTCACGAAAAACTCGATTTTGAAACTCAAGCTTTGTGGCGAAGGTGACGTGGAGCGCGTGCGCGCCGTTCGCGACGCGCGCCCCGAAGCCCAACTGATCGCAGACGCCAATCAGGCCTGGAACGAGCGGCAGTTGCATGAGTTCGTCCCGCAACTTGCCCAGCTCGGAGTGCAACTCATCGAGCAGCCGTTGCCGCTGGGACAGGATGAGCCGTTGAGAAGGTTTGAGAGCCCGGTTCCACTATGCGCCGACGAGTCTTGTCAGACGTCCGATTCCCTCCCGGGCCTGCTTGGAAAGTATCAATACATCAACATCAAGCTCGACAAAACAGGGGGACTCACGGAAGGGTTGAGACTTGCGCGGGCCGCGCGCGAGCGAGGCTTCGAGTTGATGGTCGGATGCATGGGGGGCTCATCGATTTCAATGGCACCGGCCTTCACCCTGGGGCAGCTCTGCAAGTTCGTCGACCTCGATAGTCCGCTGCTCCTGAAATCCGATGTAAGTGATGCCATTGAGTATCGAGGCAGCGAGATGCTCCTACCTTCGGCGGCCGTATGGGGCTAGGCTCTCCCGCTATCATGGAGTCGCCAGTCGGCGCCGAGATCGTGATCGACGGCCGAGCCTACGTGAATTTTGCCGGATCGTCCTACCTGGGTCTTGCTGGCGTACCGGAAATTCTGGCGGCGGGGGCGGAGGCGTTGCGCACGAACGGCTCTGGATATCAGCTCGCCCGGCAATACAACATCACCACCTGCGGACATGAGGATGCGGAGCGCGAGGCCACCGCGTACTTCGGCACAGAGGCCGCGCTGTACCTGGCGGGTGGTTACTTTTTCGGCCTCGTGGTTTTCGCGGCGATTCGCGAGGACTTTGACGCAATCTTCCTCGATGAGCGGGCGCATCATTGCCTGCGAGACGGGGCGGCGGCCTCGGGCCTGCCTTTGCATACCTTTCGACACCGGGATCCGGTGGACCTGAAATCCCAACTTCGTAAGACACTGCGCGGCAAGGAGAAGCCGGCCATCGTCACCGACGGCCTGTATTCGACCTTCGGCGAGCTCGCTCCATTGGACGAGCTTGCCGAAGTGGCTGCCGAGTTCGACGGACGCCTGGTCGTCGACGAGTCCCATTCGTTCGGGGTCTTCGGCGCGCTTGGTCGAGGTGCGTGGGAACATTTCCGGCTCCACGCGAGCCAGGTACTGGCCGGAGGCTCGACGAGCAAGGCACTGGGAGTCGTCGGTGGAATCATTCCGGGGACGAGCGAAGAGATCGAGAAGCTTCGTAACTCGCCCGCGAGTCGCGGCGCCTCACATGGCTTGCCTGCAGCAGCGGCAATGTGCGCCGCAAGCCTCCGATACATCCGCCGGCATCCCGAGCTGCGGGAGCGGCTCCATACCAACACCCGGCGATTGAAGTCCGGCCTGCGTCGGATCGGACTGTCGGTGTCCGACAATCTCGCGCCGGTCGCCACGCTCCTCACCGCGCCCGACCGATCAATGCAAGCCCTGCGCAACGAATTGATGGCCGAGGGCATCTGTGTGCTGCATTCGAACTACATCGGCTCCGGCGACCGAGGTGTCATCCGTTGTGGGATTTTCGCGGACCACACTCCGGAGCACATCGACAGGCTCCTCGATACCCTGCGCCGGCTACTGTGAATTCCACATGGCCCGATCGTTGAAAATCGATGCACCGCGCCTTCGCAAGATGGTGGAAGGCGTGCGCCGCCTGGGCAGAATTCCCGGCGCGGCGATTGCGGTTGTAGCGAACGGCGAGACGGTGTTTGCCGAAGGATTCGGAGTTCGGAACCTCGAGCGGCAATTGCCGCTGGATGCGGACACGCTCTATCCCATCGCCTCGACGAGCAAGTCGATCAACGCCACGCTTCTCGGCATGCTCGTTGATGAGGGAAAGCTCTCGTGGGACGCGCCGGTGCAGGCGTATCTGCCGTGGTTTCGGCTCAAGGATTCACTCGCGAGCGAGCAGGTCACCCTGCGCGACCTGGTCGTCATGCGTACCGGCTTGCCGAGGCACGACTGGTTGTGGATGGAGAACCCCA
>Ga0105237_10005731_pt1 | contig 13952 bp, 11 predicted proteins | sample KBSC24metaG_FD_81520 | JGI IMG/M metagenome (GOLD analysis project Ga0105237, IMG submission 81520) | Corn rhizosphere microbial communities from Kellogg Biological Station, Michigan, USA - KBS C2-4 metaG | ecosystem: Host-associated > Plants > Roots > Rhizosphere > Soil | place: Michigan, USA...
GACGTGGCGCGCGCGTTGGCCCGCGACAACGCCGGCAGCGTGGAAGCCTTTGCCGACAAGATGAATGCGAGGGCCGCGCAATTGGGCATGCACCAGTCCAATTTTGTAAACCCGAACGGATTGCCGGCGGCCAACCAGTACTCCACCGCGAGCGACATGGCCCGCCTCGCCCTGGTCGTGTATCGCAACCGCCTGCTGCGGGGGATCATCTGCCAGAAGTCGCTCAATTTTCGCTACGCCGATGGACACACGCACGTGTTCGACAATACCAATCGGGTGCTCCGCAGTTTCGCTCCGTGCAACGGCATGAAAACCGGCACGACTGACGCCGCCGGCCACTGCCTCATCTCGAGCGCCTCGTACAATGGGCGCGACGTGATCGTGGTGGTGCTGGGGGACAATCGGAATGTCTGGAACGACTCCTACCGGCTGCTGTCGTGGGCGCTTTCCTCGTAGAAGGAAGTAATCAGTAATCAGTTGTCAGTAATCAGTGAACCTCTGCCATACCTCTGGACTCTGGAGTAGCGAAGACCGATGACTGATTACTGGCTCAGCACTGATCACTGATTACTTCCGCCCATGGCTTCCACCATCGATTCCGAACTCGCCGAGCTGCGCGCGCATGCGCTCCTGCGGCAGTTGCGCGAGATCGATTCGCCGCAGCAGCCTTCGCTGGAGTTTGCCGGCAAGAAGATGGTCAATTTTTCGTCGAACGACTACCTGGGTCTGGCCACGGAGGCTTCGTTGCGCGAGGCGGCGAAGCTGGCCATCGATCAATACGGTGTCGGTTCCGGGGCCTCGCGATTGGTGTGTGGTTCGCTATCGCCCCACATGCGCCTGGAGGAGCGATTGGCGGAGTTTAAACGCACGGAAGCGGCGCTCACTTTTTCCAGCGGATACGCGGCGGCGCTGGGTACCCTGGGCGCCTTATTGCGCAAGGATGACGTCGTCATTCTCGACAAGCTCTGCCACGCCTCGCTCATCGACGGCGCGCGCGTGAGCGGCGCGCACATCCGGATCTTTCCGCACAACCACCTCGGTAAACTCGAAAGCCACCTCCAGTGGGCGGGCGAGAATTTCCCCGAGGCCCGCGTGGTTGTCGTGACAGAGTCCGTCTTCAGCATGGACGGCGACTGGGCAAAGCTGGCGGAGATCGTGGAGGTCAAGCGCCGCTACGGCGCCATGCTGCTGCTCGACGAAGCGCACGCGGTGGGCGTGATTGGGACGAATGGCCGGGGCCTGGCCGATCAACTGGGCGTGAGCGGGGAAATCGATATTCACATGGGCACCATGAGCAAGGCGCTGGGCGTTAGCGGCGGATACATCTGCGGCGCCCGCCGGTTGATCGATCTGCTCATCAATCGCGCCCGCAGCTTTGTCTACTCCACGGCGCCGCCCCCCGCCGTAGCCGCGGCAGCCATGGCCGCCGTGGAATTCATGATGTCGCCGGCTGGAGAAAACCGGCGGCAGTTGTTGCGCCGGAACCTGGCGCATTTTGCGGCCGCGATGCCGGAGCTTTTCCAGGGGGATCGCAAGGTGCAGAGCGCCATCATCCCGATCATCATCGGTCGCGCGGAGGCGGCGGTCGAGGCGTCGCGGGTCCTGGCCGACAAAGGCTTCTTTGTCCCCGCCATTCGGTTTCCCACGGTGGCCCGGGACGCAGCACGATTGCGAGTCACAATCTCGGCCCGGCACACGACGAAACAGATCAGCGCGCTGTGTGAGCAATTGCGGGCATTTGCGACGGGGTGAGAGGTAAGTGAGGTACCGCGTTGCCCGCCGCCCATCGATTTCCATGGGGCAGTAGTAGCCACCGTTCGCGGACCACTCTCGGACGCGATCACGACTCATTCCGAGGCATGGTTGTTTGCATCCAGGAGCGTTAGCAGCGCTCCGCTTTGGCCATACCGAAACCCGCTCAACCCCGCTTCCTCCGCTCCCCGTGTGAGACACAGCGCGTGAAAGCTCCGTCCCATGAGGCTCGGGTGCATGAGCGTCTTGAACGCGCGGATTTCCTGAGGGCTGGCGGTATCGCCGGTAAAATGGAGCTGCCCAAGCCCGACCATGAAATGGTGCTGGTCGGTGAACCCGCTCAGGGTCAACCCGCCAGCGATGCCGGCTTCCGCCAGGCTGGTGAAATCGACGTGGGCCGTCAGGTCGATTTCCCCCGGGCGGGCGAGGGGATCGGGTTCTCGCTGGTGCCCGGCGTACGCGGACAAAGTTCCCTGGTTGCGTTCCGGACGGTAGTACTCGGCTCGGGTGTAGCCATAGTCGACGGCCAGGATGAAACCTCGTTGCAATCGAGCAGCCACTTCGGCGATCCAGGCCGGCGCGGCCAGGTTGATCTCCGTCTCATACCCTTCCGGCACGGCTGGCAGGCGGGCGAGTGCCGGCTTCAAGGCATTCGCGGAAAGCGGCGCATCCACAAAAACGAAGCGCGTACCGTCGAAATCGACCGCGCGTTCCCGCCAGCCTTCGGCACGCCGCGCCACGCGATGCACCGGGAATGCGTCTGGCAATTCATTGGAGAAATGGACGCCCGTGAACGGAGGCAATCCCGCGAGGGATTCCGCCCAGCGCACTTGCGTGCCAGCCCATGCGGCGAGTTTTTCGTGTTGTGCCTTCCGCAGTGTGGCCAGCGGTTCGACAATCCAGAAGGTCGTCGCTGCCAGGCAGTCGGGCGCCAGTTCCCGCAAGGCACCCAGGACATCGGCCGCGAAGTCGCCGCGATGGGCCCCCTGCTCGACGATGACGAAATCCGCTGGCTGGCCCAGCCGTAGCCACATTTCCGCGAATTGCCGCGCCAGAAGCCGCCCAAAGAGGGGGCCTACACTGACATTCGTGAAAAAATCTCCACCCCGGCCTACCCTGGCCCGGCCGGATCCGTAATAGCCGTGTTCCGGGTCATAGAGCGCACGCTCCATATAGTCGCGAAAAGGGATCGGTCCGCGCTGCGTAATCTCCTCGCGGAGTGCGACAAAGAGCGGAGTGGAGGCATCGGGCATGGCGGGGATGTAGCGAATGGCGCGACAAAGGCGGGCGGGAGGAAGAATTTGCGCATTGCGCACTCTGCGCTTTCGTGGAACTTAGCCACCCGTTTGCCGCCTATTTCATGTGGGATTTGCCACGTTATCGTAAACCTATTTATCTGCGCCCCTGGTTTTTGGCGCTTCTGGTCATCGTCATCCTCTTCGGGATCGCGGCTGCGACGCTGTTTTTCGTGGAAAAGGCGAAGTGGGAGAAGCGTGCCCAAGCCTTCGACTACTCGAAGCTGGAGGACATGGAATCGGCCAGCGTCATCTTCGATCGGAACAATCAGCCGATCGGCCGCATTTTCATCCAAAATCGCGATCAGGTGGGGGCGAACGACCTTTCCTCCTGGCTCTACAAGGGGGTCGTGGCTGCGGAGGACAATCGGTTCTACCAGCACTCGGGAGTCGACTACTACGGCATCGTACGCGCCGCGAAAAAGAATTTCCAGGCCGGGAAGACGCGGCAGGGGGCGAGCACGCTCACCCAGCAATTGGCACGCAATTCCTTCCCCGTCGAACTCCCAAGCAACGATCGCGGCTATAGCCGCAAGCTCCTCGAGATGTTCGTGGCGCAGGAGATCGAAAAGCGTTTTTCCAAGGCAAAGATCCTCGAACTTTACCTGAACCGGGTTTTCTTCGGCGACGGTTTTTACGGGGCGGAGGCCGCGGCGCGCGGCTATTTCGGCAAGCATGCCAGGGACTTGGATCTCTCGGAATCGGCGACCCTGGCGGGCTTGCTAAAGAGTCCGAACAATCTTTCACCCTGGCGCAACAACAAGGCCTGCGTGGAACAGCGCAATTTCGTTCTCGGGCGCATGCTCGAGCTTCAGCAGATCTCCAAGGAAGAATACGATTCCACGGTCAAACAGGAACTGATCGTCAAGAATCGCCGGCCGTTTCATCAGGAATCCTACGCCATGGACCTGGTGGCACAGCAGGTCATCGCGCAGTATGGGCGCGATTCGGCAATCAGCGACGGCTATCGGATCTACACGACGCTCGACGGTGAACTCCAAAAGAAGGCGGAGAAGGCTCTCCGCGAGCAGCTCGATGTGGTCGAGCGGCACGAAGGCTTTGAGTACCAGACCTACGCCAAATACGATTCCGAATTCCGGGCGCACCAGCGTGCGGCGGCAGCCGCCGCGAGCAGCGGAGCCGAGGTGCCGGCCTTGCCGCTTCCGGCCTATTTGCAGGGCTCCGTAGTCGTTCTCGACAACGCCTCCGGTGGCATTCTCACGCTGGTGGGGGGACGCGATTTTTCGCACAGCGCGTTCGATCGAGCGATTTCGGCGCGGCGCCCGGCCGGCACCGCTTTCAAACCGCTGGTGTACGCGGCGGCCTTCGAAAAGGGCTTCAACCCCGGCACCATTTTGCAGGATGCGGTCATCGACAACCGGCAGGTCATGATCGGTGGGGTGACGGGAATCCTGGGCGAATGGGGTCCGGAGCGTGTCGACAATAAATACGAGGGCGCGATCACCGCCCGCCAGGCCCTGGTTTCTTCGAAGAACGCGGCGACGGTGCGGTTGGGGATGATGACTGGCTTGGATCATGTCCTCCCGCTGGCCCAACTCGCCGGCATCGAGAGCCCGCTGCGGCCTTTTCCCGCGACGTTCCTCGGGAGCAGCGAGGTGACGCTGATGGAGATGACGCTGGCCAATACCATCTTCCCGAATGGGGGTATCCGGCCCGAGAAGCCTTTCATCATCCAGCGGATTGAAGACAAGGCCGGGCAGGTTGTCTTTCAGGCGAAACCCACGAAAAGGAAAGTGATCAAGGAGACCACGGCGTATGAGGTCCACTCCTGCCTCGCGGAGGTGCTGGAGCGCGGCACGGCGGACAAGACATTCACGGACCTGGGTGTGAAGAAATTCCCGCTCGGGGGCAAGACCGGCACGGCTTACAACTTCACGGACGCCTGGTTCGTCGGCTACTCCAGCGCGGTGACCTGCGGCGTGTGGACGGGCTTCGACAAGCCGCAGACGATCTATCGCGGCGCTTTCAGCAACGAGATCGCGCTGCCCATCTGGGCGAATGTGATGAAGGCGACCTTTGCCACCTATCGGCCCAAGGAAATCGTCCAGCCCAAGGGGATCATCAAAGTCGAGTTGTGCTCGGCTTCGGGGCTGCTGGCCACGGACAAATGCTTCGAGACAGTGGAGAACAAGGAGACCGGCGATAAGGTGCAGCGCCGCACGACTTTCTTCGAGATCGTCTCGGAAGACCAGGCGCCGAAGACCGGTTGCGATGTCCACGGGGCGGGTGGTGGGGGCAGCTTTGTCAAAGTCATTCGCGGGGAGGAATGGCCGCGAGCGGTGGCGGCCGTGGATCCCGCCGCCGTGCAGGTGGTGTCGATCAAGGCGCCGACGGTTCTCGGCAATGATCCCTACAATTCGATGCAGGCGATCAACAACGTCATTGCCATGAAAAACATGGATGGCCAGACCGCGCCTCTGAGCAGCGCGTCCGTCGTGACGCCAGTGGCGAAAGATGCCACGGCGGCGGCGCCGGAAGTCCGCCGAGCGGTCCCTGTGGCGCCCATGCAGCAGCAGACCGCGGTCCTTGATAACACCATCAAGCTCGCCCCGCCGCCGCCGCTGGAATTCTGAGGACAGGGTGTGGATCGACCGGACCCGTCATCCATGGGAATGACGTCTCGAGTGATTGGCTATCGCCGGAAGTATTCGGCAAGGGAAACCTCGCCACAAATCGCGCATTGGCAACACAGGTCTGCGCAAGCGCCTGTCGATGGGCGATGAACCTGCATCGAAGTCCCGGATTTCAGAGCCGTCCCTAACCTTCGATCGTATTGATCTCGACCGGCTCGACTTTGATGCCGAGTTCCTCCAGCCAGGCGATGGACTTTTTGATCTGCTCCCGCTCGCCTTCAAGCGAAAGCGACACCAGTCCGATCTCGTCGGTGATGCTGGCTTGCCGCACATTGGTGACGACCTCAAACTTGTGTCCCAGCTCCCACAGGACGGGGCGGGTGACGAGCTTGGTCGGATACATGAGCCAGAGGCGTTGTTTATCGGAAGCCATGGGAGAAGTGGATAGTTGAGAGTGGATGGTGGATAGCCCTCTCTGGTAGATCAGGAGTGTAGAGGTTGTGAAATTCGCACAGGGCGGGTTCGCGGAAATAGCAGATGGAAATCGGAAAGCGAAGAGCCGCTGCTGTCGGCGCAGTATCGCAGTCCTGACGGGGCTATCAACTATCAACGATCCACTATCCACCCATCGCCGAGCCTACCCTCCCGCAATCGCCGGAACGATGCTGATCTCGTCCGTCGGCTTGACGGGAGTAGCGTTTTCTTCCAGGAAGCGAATGTCTTCGTCATTCACGAAGATGTTCACGAAGCGGCGGACCTGGCCGGCATCGTCGCAAATGCGTTCCTTAAGGCCGGGAAAAGCAGCATCGAGGCTGGCGATGACTTCACTGATATTGGCGCCGCCGGCTTCCACGACTTCGAGTTCGTTGGTCAGCTTGCGGAGCGGGGTGGGGATTCGTACGGATGGCATAGGGTATCGGTAATTACAAGGTCTGAGGTTGAAAGTCAGCGGAGCGTGCGCATGGAAAGGCGGCAGTCTGATCTCTGACTTCCGGCCTCTGATCTCTCACGCCGGAGCATTGGCCACGTCCTTGTTGTAGATCTGCTCCTCAAACTCCCTCAGGCTCGGCTTGATCAAGCGCGGTTCGCCGCACTTGCCCATGATCGCTTCCTGGGTCTTGAGGCCGTGGCCGGTGATGCAGAGGACGGCGCTCTGGTCGCACGGGATGGCTCCGCTGGCGATGAGCTTTTTCGCGCAGGCGGTCGTGACCCCCCCGGCGGTCTCAGCGAAGATGCCTTCGCACTCGGCCAGCAGGCGGATGCCTTCGACGACTTCTTCGTCGGTCACATCCTCGGCGCTGCCGCCGGTTTGCTTCATGGCATGGATCGCGTAATAGCCGTCGGCTGGCGTCCCGATGGCCAGCGATTTCACGATGGTATCGGGCTTGGGCACGGGCTTTACGATGTCCGTCCCGCGCTTCATGGCATGGCTGATCGGAGCGCAGCCTGTGGCCTGGGCGCCGTAGACGGAGAAGGGCGACGACTCCACGAGGCCGAGTTTGGTGAACTCGGTGTAGGCCTTGTGAATCTTTGTGAGCAGGGAACCCGAGGCCATGGGAATCACAGTGTGCTGCGGGATGCGCCAGCCGAGTTGCTCCATGATTTCGAAGCCCATCGATTTCGAGCCCTCGGCGTAATACGGGCGCAGGTTCACATTCACGAATCCCCAGCCGTATTTGCCGGCGATCTCGGAGCAGAGGCGGTTTACCTGGTCATACGCGCCGTGGATGCCGATGACATTGGTGCCATAGACCAGCGAGCCGAGCACCTTGCCCTGCTCGAGGTCGGCGGGAATCAACACGTAGCTCTTCAATCCGGCGCTGGCCGCATTGGCGGCGACCGAGTTGGCGAGATTGCCCGTGGAGGCGCAGGCCACTGTCTTGAAGCCGAGTTCCCGGGCGCGGCTGAGCGCCACCGAGACGACGCGATCCTTGAACGAAAGAGTGGGGTAGTTGACGGTGTCGTTCTTGACGTAGAGCTCGCGGATGCCGAGCGCCTTGGCCAGGCGTTCCGCCTTCACCAGCGGGGTAAAGCCAACCTGGGTGCCGACGGTCGGCTCGCCATCGATCGGCAGCAACTCGCGATACCGCCACATGGTGTGCGGTCGCGATTCGATGGCCTTGCGCGTCAGGACCGGCTTGATCGCTTCGTAATCATAGGCCGCCTCCAGCGGGCCAAAGTCGAAGTCGCAGACGTGAATGGCCTGCTTGGGATACAGTTTGCCGCACTCGCGGCATTTGAGGCTCGAAAAATAGGGCGATGGTTTGTCCATAGGCTTGGCTCCTTCCATCAAGGATCGAGTGGCGACGAGGCGGGACTCCGGGCGGGTCAAATGTCTGGAATCTTGTCTCATCTTTTCCTCCGGCTCACCGCGGCTTTCGCTGCGCTGCGCTTTTGGCTGGATTTGGCACCTGGTCCTCGATGCTTGCGCATCGAGCGGTTGCCGTGACTTCAACGGGCCAGTCCCTCGGTCACTCTTGATGAAAGTGGGCGGGAACGTAGGGACCGGTTTCGGGATCGTCAACCGATTTTTGCCGCCGGTCGTGTCTTACGGTTTCATGGCGTCACTCTCCCTCGCCCTCTTCATCTCCCTCTCCGTGCTGGAGCTCAAAGGTCGGAAGCGAAGTGCCGAACGTTTTCTGATCTCTCGACCTTCACAGGGAGGGAGATGAAGATGAAGAGGGCGAGGGAGAGTTTCGCCGACTCCGTGTCTCAACCTTGTGCTCGATATACCCGGAGCAGTTCAGTCACGAGGATGCCGTCGATGCGCATGCCGTCGTAGTTCGCATTGGAGATCGAGAGATTGGCGCAATTCGCATTGCGAATGTCCACCTCGACCATGGCGACGTTCTCAAAGCAGGATTTCGTGAAATTGACGTCATTGAATTGAGCGTCCGCCAGATTCACATCGTGGAATTCGCCTTCGCTGAGATTGACGTTGATGAACTCGGACCCCTGCAGATCTGCATTTTCGGTTTTCATTTTGTGCGTGCTCCGTGGGGACTGTCTCAGCCCTTGGCCAACTTCTCGATCTCCGCGAATTCCGCGGCGGTGACGGGCTGGACCGAAAGGCGCGAGTTCTTGAGTAGCACCATTTCCTTGAGCTTGGGACTGCCCTTGATCATGTCGAGGGTGACGGGGTGGGGGAAGGCTTTGAGCGGTACGAAATCGACGCAGGACCAATCGCCTTCGTCCGCGGTCGGGTCGGGATAAGCTTCCACATCCACCTGCGCCAGGCCCATGGCTTCCTTGCCCACGACACTGTGATAGTAGACTGCCACGTCACCCTTGCGCATGGCGCGGAGGTTATTGCGTGCCCCGAAATTTCGCACGCCCGTCCATGCGGCCCGCCCGTCTTTGACGAAAGCACTCCATGCGTAAGAAGTGGGTTCTTGTTTGATCAACCAGTAATGACGGGACTTGCTCATGGACCGGAAATCAGCCGAAAACGCGCCTCGTGGCAAGCCCGGTGCGCGGGCGTGCATTCGCGTAATTAGGCGTTGCCACACAGAGGAAAGCCCATAGACTCCCCGCTCCCTTTTCCCCAAACTGACGCTTTTTTTTATGCTTCCCCTCGCTGACATCTCCCTGGTCACCTCCGGGCTCCACCTGTCCCTGGTCTGCGCCGTGATCGGGCTGGGATTTGCCATCTATCTGATCAAGGGCATCCTTGGCAGCTCCGCCGGCAATGACCGGATGAAGCAAATCGCCGCTGCGATTGAAGAGGGCGCCAAGGCCTACCTGGCGCGGCAGGTCCGTTCCATTGCGATGATTGCCGTGGTGCTCTTTTTCCTCGTCGGGTTCTTCCGGGACTGGGCGACGGCGATGGGATTCCTGCTCGGCGCGGTGTGTTCACTAGCCGCGGGTTTCATTGGCATGCGCATTGCGGTCATGGCTAATGTGCGCACGGCCCAAGGCGCGACCGAAAGCCGGAAGAAAGCCATGCAGGCGGCATTCAATGGCGGCGCGGTCACAGGCCTCCTCGTGGTCGGGCTCGCCTTGCTTTCGGTCGGGCTCTTCTGGATGATGATGTCCAAAGTCAATTCCGAGAAGGCTGTCTCGTCGCTCGTCGGGGTGGCCTTGGGAGCATCTTTGATTTCCGTATTCGCGCGTCTCGGTGGCGGCATCTATACCAAGGCCGCCGACGTCGGTGCGGATCTCGTCGGGAAAGTGGAGTCCAACCTCGATGAAGATGATCCCCGCAATCCGGCGACCATCGCCGACAACGTGGGGGACAACGTGGGTGATTGTGCCGGCATGGCCGCGGACGTTTTTGAAACCTACGCCGTCAGTCTCATTGGCGCGGTGCTCGTCGGCGCGCTGACGGTCGGGTTGGGTGCGCCGGTGATTTACCCGTTCGTATTGGGCGGGCTCGCGATTATCGCTTCGATTATCGGCGTGCTCTACGTGAACATGACCAACGCCAAGCCGGCCAACGCACTGATGGGTGGCGTGCTTCTCAGTTCGGTGATTTCCGCGGCCGCTTTCTGGCCAGTGACGCAGTCCATGTTTGCCGGTGGATTGAAAGTGCGTGACGTGCTCAGCGGCGTGGAAGCCACTTACTCCGCGGGTGACGTCTACTTCGCCGCCGTCATCGGCCTCCTGATGACCGGCGCCGCCGTGCTCATCACCAACTACTATACGTCCACCGAATACAGTCCGGTGCGCAAGATCGCCGATGCCAGCGTCACCGGACACGCCACGAATATCATCGCCGGCATCGCTGTGGGACAGCATGCCACCGCCCTGCCGGTCATCTGCATCAGTGCTTCCATTTGCGGGAGCTACCACTTCGCAGGCCTTTACGGGATCGCCGTGGCCGTAATGGCGATGCTGTCCATGGCGGGCATCATTATCTCGCTCGATGCCTTTGGCCCGATTACTGACAACGCCGGTGGCATTGCGGTGATGAGCGGGTTGCCGAAGGAAGTGCGCGCGATTACTGACGAACTCGACGCCGTCGGCAATACGATGAAGGCCGTGACCAAGGGCTACGCCATCGCCAGCGCCGGCCTGGCGGCGATCGTGCTCTTCGGTAGTTATTATGTCGATCTTTCGGCCACTCTTGCGGCACATCAGCTCGCGGATTTGGTCAGCCCTACGGTGGATCAGGTCGCCGCAGTGAAATCCGCCGTTGCCGAGCGATTGGGCTTCTCGCTGAAGGATCCGAAAGTGATCATTGGTCTCTTCATCGGTGGCCTGCTGCCTTACCTCTTCTCCGCGTTTTCGATGAACGCCGTCGGGCGCGCGGCGGGCGCGGTCGTGACCGAAGTCCGCCGCCAGCTTGCTCTGCACCCCGGGATTCTGAAAGGGGAGGATACTCCCGAGTACGGTGCCTGCGTCGATATCGTGACCAAGGCCGCCTTGCGTGAAATGATTGTTCCCGCCTTGCTCCCCGTCGTGGTCGTGGTCCTCGTCGCCGCCATCCCGATGCTCGGCATGGTCGTCCTCGGTGGGGTCCTCGTCGGCTCGATCGTCACCGGCCTTTTCATGGGCATCTCGATGACCTCCAGCGGCGGCGCGTGGGACAACGCCAAAAAGTATATCGAAGAAGGCCACCACGGCGGCAAAGGCAGTGAGGCCCACAAGGCATCCGTGACGGGCGACACCGTCGGCGATCCCTACAAGGACACGAGCGGCCCCGCGATCAATCCGATGATCAAGGTCGTGAACATCGTCGCCATCCTCATCATCCCGATCTTCTTCAAATAGCCCGCCATGCCAGCTCAGTTGCCCGCCGGAGCCCCTGTGGAGGTCTTCGCCGAGTGCTCTGACTGGCTGATCGTGATTGGTGGCAGCGCCATGGTCTACTACGGCATGGACCCCTTGAGAATTATCCAACAGAGTGGTCCACGGAACTGTTGAAAGCTCTTGCCGAGCGTTACGCGTCAGAGGAGGTTGTGGCCCAGTTACGCCAGCGTGGCTTCTTATGAATCTCGATTCGCTCGATCTCAATTTGCCGACCGATCCTCCGCTCCCGCCTCCGCCTCCGGCGGACCGTGAAGCGCTTTATCGATGGCAAGCCGAGCGTCTCTCCGAATTCTACCAGTCACCGCACTACGAAGCCTGGCTGAAGCGCACCCTGGAATTGAAACGCGGCGCACCCTTCGTCTGGATCGATTGACCATCGCACCCGTCGGCAAACGCGACTCATTCGTCCCATGAGCCGAAGGCTCTGAGTGTCGAACGGGTCGCACTCGTCCAATCAGTCCCATCCGGGCGTGATCGGAAGTGGTGTTGTTGCAGGTTTTCTCCCTCACCAGCACTCAAACACTCCAACACTCCAGAAGGCGCGCTCCACTCCCAACCCCACGCCGCCAGCCCCCTTGTCACCTTTCGGGATTTGACCTCCGCCGCCGCTTTGCCGACAAGGGGCACCGGCCATCGCCTCTCGCATGAAAACCCTATTTCTCACCAACGAATTTCCGCCCACGATCTACGGAGGCGCCGGCGTTCACGTCGAGTATTTGAGCCGGGAGCTGGCCAGGCTCATGGAGGTGGAAGTGCGCTGCTACGGCAAGGAAAAGCGCGAGCATCGTCTCGATACTCCCACCTTGAAAGCGACCGGCTACGGTCTGGATTCCGCGGCCTACACAGCCCCCAAGCAATTGCATTCTGTCTTCGGAGCGATCCAGCGCGGTCTGGATTGGAATACGACGAAGATCGATGCGGATGTGGTGCATCTGCACACCTGGTACGCGCACATGGCCGGCATCATGGCCAGGCTCAACTACGGCATTCCCATGGTCCTCACCGTCCATTCGCTCGAACCGCTGCGCCCCTGGAAACGCGAGCAACTCGGCGGTGGCTATGACTTCTCCTGCTGGGTGGAGAAGACGGCCGTCGAAATGGCCGATGCGGTCATCGCGGTCTCGCATGAAACCAAGCTCGACATACTTCGTCTTTTCGATGTCCCCGAAGAGCGCGTCCACATCATCTACAATGGCATCGACCTGGAGGAATATCACAAGGTCGCGACCACTGGGGCCTTGGAAAAGTATGGCGTCGATCCGAAGACTCCCTACCTCCTGTTCGTCGGCCGTATCACGCGGCAGAAGGGCATCATCCATCTCGTCAATGCGATCAAGCATCTCGCCCCAGGGTTCCAGGTCGTCCTGTGCGCCGGCGCGCCAGATACCCCCGAAATCGGGGCGGAGATGAAGGCGGCGGTCGCAGCGGCACAGGCGGTGCGTCCCGGCATCGTCTGGATCGACCAGATGGTCACCGTTCCCGAGAAGATCGAACTCTACAGTCATGCGGCGGTGTTCTGTTGTCCGAGTATTTACGAGCCGTTCGGGATCATCAATCTCGAGGCCATGGCCTGCGAAGTCCCGGTGGTCGCCAGTGCGGTCGGTGGGATCAAGGAAGTGGTGCTTCCCGGCGAGACGGGCTGGCTCGTCCCGCTGGCGCAAATGGAGGAGAGCCCGTTCGAGGCTGTCCATCCCGGGGTGTTCTCCCGCGACCTCGCCGACCGGATCAACGAACTGATGGCGAACCCGTCGATGAGGGCCAGCTTCGGCAAGGCCGGCCGCGCGCGCGCCGAGCAACTTTTTGGCTGGGGCGCAATCGCCCGGCAGGTGCAGGCGCTCTATGCGAGCCTCGTGAAAAAGTAATCTTGCCGTGACGGGTGGCCGGCGCTTGGCTTCGCGGCGACTCTGCTGATGCTGATGACGATGGATACGCCCCCGCTGCCCGCTCCCACCCAGGAACCGCCGTGGAAGATCAGCGGGCGTGTCGCTCCCGCCCGGCTCGGCCCGCTCTACAAACTGGGCACGATCCTGACGGCGTTGGCCATGCTGCTGCTGCCACTGCTCTACGTGGGGCTCATCGTGGCCGTGGGATGGGAAGTTTATGACGTCTGTGTGTGGGGCGCAGAGCGCGCCGAAAGCAGCAACTACGTCCTTTTCGTCGTCCCCGTCGGACTCATTCTGATCTTGTTCATGATCAAGCCGCTCTTCGCCCGCGGCGTGAAGAGCACCTCTCCCCTCGAAGTGACTCGCGAGCAGGAACCCCGGCTGTTCTCCTTCATCGACCAAATCTGCGCGCAGGTCCGCGCCCCGCGCCCACGGCGGGTCGCCATTGATTTGAAGGTCAATGCTTCCGCGAGTTTCACCCGCGGCTTGCTCGGCCTGTCGCGGAATCAGTTGACGCTCACGATTGGCCTGCCGCTGGTCACCGGGTTGACCGTCCGCCAACTCGGCGGTGTTTTTGCTCACGAATTCGGGCACTTCGCGCAGGGCGCGGGGATGCGGCTCACCTATCTCATTCGCACGATCAACGCATGGTTCGGCCGCCTCGTGTATCAGCGGGA
>Ga0105237_10005735_pt1 | contig 13947 bp, 9 predicted proteins | sample KBSC24metaG_FD_81520 | JGI IMG/M metagenome (GOLD analysis project Ga0105237, IMG submission 81520) | Corn rhizosphere microbial communities from Kellogg Biological Station, Michigan, USA - KBS C2-4 metaG | ecosystem: Host-associated > Plants > Roots > Rhizosphere > Soil | place: Michigan, USA...
ACGCCCGCGCATTGGAAGAAAGGCGACCGGCTCGTCCGCCCCGCGGTTCATGTGGGCGAGAGCGACGAGGAGCTGACCGTGCTCGATGCCCGGGACCGCGACATCTCGGTGGCGCCCCTGGCGCGCGATCATCTGCCCCCCGCGCCGGACCTCCCGGTTTATGTGGCGAACTTGACCCGGAATGTGGTGATCGAATCGCAGAACACGGCCGAGGCCGGGCAGCGCGGCCACATCATGTTCATGCATTCCAGCGACGTGGACATCCGCTACGCGGCCCTGCTCGGGCTCGGGCGCACCGACAAATCGCGTCCGATCGACGACCCCCAGATCGACGCCGACGGCCGGTTGGTCGCGGGCACCGGGCGCAATCCCCGGGGCCGCTACGCGCTGCACTTCCACCGCACCGGCACCGCCGTGGGCCATGCGCCAGTGCAGGTGGTGGCGTGCGCGCTGGCCGACTCGCCGGGCTGGGGCTACGTCAATCACAGCAGCCGCGTCGATTTCGATGGGAATGTGGCTTTCAATGTCTTCGGCTCCGGATTTGTGACGGAGGCTGGCGATGAAGTCGGCAGTTTCCGCCGCAATCTCGCGATGCGCTCCAAGGGCTCGGGCGAGGGCGAAGACGACCGCCGCAAGATTCAAGACTTCGGCCATGAAGGCGATGGGTTCTGGTTTCAAGGCGGGGGCATCAAAGTCGAGGACAACATCGCCACGGGCCAGCGCGCCTCGGGTTTTATTTTCTTCACGATCGGCCTGATCCAAAAAGGGCTGGGCACCGCCCGGTTCGATGTGGCCAATCTGTGGCAGGCGGAGTGGGCGAAGACGATCTCCCACGTCGACCACAAGGACCCCGACCATATCGATGACCCGGCCAGCGTGCCCGTGATCGCGGTGCCGATTCAGTCCTTCAAGCGGAACACCGCGTACGCTTGCGGGATCGGCTTTACCTCGCGCTTCCTCCAGCCCCAGGCCGCCCGCAGCGCCTACGAGGATGGGCTCGTGTGGAACAGCGACATGGGCGTCCACGTGCGTTACACGAGCAACTTCGATCTGCGCCGCCTGCGGCTCGTCGCCGATCCCAAGGCCAAGGGCGGTTACGCCGCCGTGCGCGGCACGCTCGAAGGCGAGCAGGATATTCGTTACGAGGATCTCCGGGTGGAAGGCTGGGACACCGGCATCGCGGTGCCGGAAGCCGGCCATCATCTAATTACGGGCGGTTACTACAACAACGCGCGCAGCATCGTCGTCCCGACGCCCATGCAGCGCGGCCGCCGGGTGGAGATCGTCGGCGACATCAAGTTCGGCGACTTCGATCCGCGGCGGCTCGGGAAGAATCCGCAATATGACGTCGAACTCGAGTCACGTTTTGCTCCCCTGCTCGACACCGGCGGCGGCTTCCGCGATCCGAACGTCATCTTCGCGTCGGACATCACCTTGCTCGGCCTCTCCGGCCGCCCCGTGAAGCAGCTCTACTATCCGGAGCAGGCCGCCGACCGTGTCGTGTTCAGCCGCCAGGCCGCGCCCGGTGAGGTGAAGAAAATGGGGCTTGCGGTCGGCGGCGTGCCGGATCCGCTCCTGGAAAAAAGCAATCGCGAGATGTGGGAGAAGTTCGGGCTCGCCGTGGGCGGCGCACTCGCCCCGGCCGATGCCGTCCCGGCGCCACGCCTGCACGCGCTGCTCGGCAGCCCTTCCAAATACGGCGAAGATCTTCGCCTGAACACGGTCCGCACCACGCAACTCGCCGCCTTCCAACCCGTGTGCATCGGCGCGCAGAAGCAATCGATCACGATTCCATCCCTGAACCTGCAGCCGGGATGGAATCTCGTCACGCAATTGATCGACCAGCGGCCTCGTTCGTTCCTGCTCTTCGCCGGCGACGCCGCCAACGCGAGCAAGAACAAGGGGAAATATTGACTCGACGAACGCCATGAAGACCGCCCTCACTCGACTGTGCCTGGCCATGCGTGGCCGGCTTCTCCTGCGCGCCGCCGTCGCGGGCGCCATTTTATTTGCCATCGATTCGTGGGCTCAGGACAAGCCCGGCAAAGGCGTGATGAAGGATGCGCAGCCCGACATGGCTCCGAAGGGGGAGAAGGTGGACAAAATGGACAAGACGGCCGCCTTCGACCCCGGGGCCGGGGGCAAGAAGTCCGCGCCGAAATGGGTGGACGAAGTGCGACCCCCGCGGGATGTCATGCGGATCGCCGGGCAAATCGATCGCCTGGCCGACGCCATGCTCGCGAGGGCCGCGATTCCGCCATCGCCTCCAGCCGACGACGCCGAGTTTCTCCGGCGCGTGACACTCGACCTCATCGGGCGGGTCCCCACGATCGAAGAGGCGTCGTACTTCCTGGAAAGCAATGACCCGGAGAAGCGTGCCCACTGGATCGACGGCCTGCTCGCCTCGCCCTCCTATGGAGAGCATTTCGCGACGATCTGGCGCGAGCTGATGCTGCCGCGCGACAATGGCGTGAAGGGCGGGCGCGACGAATTCATCCCCTGGCTCACGGAACAGTTCAGCCGCAATCGCGGCTGGGACCGCATCGTCACGGACATGCTCACGGTGGACGGGAAAATTCGCGAGCTGCCCCAATCCGGATTCATCGCGGCAAACAGCGAAAACTTCGAGCCGCAGCCGGCCTTGCTTGCGGACGCCACGGGGCGTCTCTTCTGGGGCGTGCAACTCCGCTGCGCGGAGTGCCACGATCATCCGTTCGCGCACTGGACGCAGCAGGATTTCTGGGGGACGGCGGCCTTCTTCAGCCGGCTGCGCAAGGGATCGGTCGACGGGAAGAATCCGCTGGGCTGGACATTCACGGAAGCGGCCCCCGAGCCAAATGCGGCGCCGAATCCGGACGCCACGCCCCTGGCTGCGGCGCCGGGAGTCGCCGGGCCGGCGATCGTCATCCCCGTCGCGGCGGGAAAAGTCGCGGGCAAAGTCGTGCGGGCCAGGTTTCTCGGCGGTGCGGAGACGGGCTGGACGGATGCCGGCCCGTTCCGCGAACGCTTCGCGCAATGGGCCGTGAGCGGCCAAAACCCGTGGTTTGCCAGGAACACCGTGAACCGGCTCTGGGCCCACTTTTTCAATCGTGGGCTCGTCATGCCGATGGATGGATTCAACGACGAAAATCCGGCGGCATCGCACCCGGAAGTGCTGGAGCTGTTGCGAAAGGAGTTGGTCGATTCGGGATTCGATCTCAAGCACCTCGTTCGCTGCATTTGCAGCAGCCGCGCCTACCAGCGAAGCAGCCGTGTGGCCGCCGGCAACGAACGCGATGAAAAACTGCTCAGCCACCACCTGGTGAAAGTCATGCGCCCGGAGGTGCTGTATTCCTCGATCAGCGCGGTGCTCCAGCCGGTCGGCCGCAAGGGCCCTCCCGGCGCGCCCAGCTTCGAAAGGGCGCAACCCCTGCCCGGGCTGCCGCGCGAGGAGTTTGTGCGCTTCTTCGGTTCGCGCCCGGATGAAAACGCCGGGAGCATGGTGAACCAGGGCATTCCGCAATTCCTGCGACTGATGAACAGCCAGCTCTTGAATGCGACCGAGATGACCGGCGCGCGCTACGCCAAGTCCGGCATCAAGACCGAAGGGATGACCGACGCGCTCTACCTGGCGGCCTACTCGCGCCGGCCCGGCGACGACGAGCGCCGGCTCGCCCAGCAGTTTCTCACCTCGGCCCAGGCTGGCAGCGACCCCTCGTCCGGCCTGCTCTGGGCGCTGCTGAACAGCTCTGAATTTGTAACGAACCACTGAGCCCACCGCCGTGCCAGTAATCAGTAATCAGTGTTCAGTAATCAGTGGGGACGCCCTTACTTCCGCGTCTTACTCCCGCTCGATGACCGCACACGGATTCACTGATTACTTCCCCATGCCAGTAATCAGTAATCAGTGTTCAGTAATCAGTGGGGGCGCTCTTACTTCCGCGTCTTATTCCCGCTCGATGACCTCACACAGATCTCACTGATTACTTCTTAAAACTGATTACTGATTACTTCCCCCATGCACCTCCCTCAATTCTCCGAAAACCATCCGAGTCGCCGTGAACTCCTCAAGCTCCTCGCCGCGGGCGTCGGCGGCGCCTCGCTCTCCGGCTGGCTGGGGCCGCTTGCGGCGGCGGCGCAGCAGCAGCAGCAAGCGCTGGCGCAGGGACGTGCCCGCGCGAAGTCATGCATCCTGCTCTGGATGGACGGTGGTCCGAGTCACGTCGATACCTTCGATCCCAAGCCCGAGGCCGGTGCGGATATCCATGGCGATCTCGGCGCGATCGGCACCTCCGTGCCCGGAATCCAGATCGGCGAGAAATTCCCGCAACTCGCGAAGCTCATGCAGCATGGCGCCATCCTCCGCGGCATGAGCACGGCGGAAGCCGACCACGGCCGGGCGCGCGTCTACATGCATACCGGTTACCGGCCGGGAGCCGGCGGCATCACCTATCCCGGCCTCGGCTCCACCGTGTCCGACGAGCTGGCGCGGCCGGATTCGCCGTTGCCGAATTTTGTCGTGACGGGCACGCCGCTCAACAAACACGACGTCATTCGCGACCCCGGCTATCGCGGGCCGCGCCATCAGCCGCTCGTGCTCACGGATCTCAGCCAGGGCCTGGAGTATGCCACGCCCGCGAGCGGGCCGGAGGATTTCGACCGCCGCACCCGCCTGCTTGGCACGCTGGAAGAGCGCTTCGCCCGGACCACCCAATCGCCCGCCGCGGTCGCGCACGAAGCCGGCCTGGCCGCTGCGCTGCGTCTGATGCGTTCCGATCGCCGCGATTGTTTCGACCTCTCCCGCGAGCCGGCCGCTTCGCGCAGCCGCTATGGCGAGACAGATTTCGGCCGCGGCTGCCTGCTGGCCCGCCGCCTCGTCGAGGCGGGAGTCGGCTTTATCGAGGTCTACCTGGCGAACTGGGATTCGCACGTCCGCGCCGTCGCCGACCAGACGCGCAATCTCATGACGCAGGTCGACCTCGGCATGTCGGCGCTCGTCAGCGACCTGCACAGCCGCGGTCTCCTCGAGAGCACGCTCATCATCTGGATGGGTGAATTTGGCCGCACCCCGCGCATCAATTCCACGGGCGGGCGCGATCACTTTTCACGGGCCTGGTCCACGGTGATGTTCGGCGGCGGCATCCGCGGCGGCCAGGTCATCGGCGCGACCGATGCCACGGGCAACGAAGTAAAGGACCGGCCGGTGTCGGTCGTGGACTTCATGGCGACGACGTGCCATCTCCTCGGCATCGATTACAAAAAGGAGGTCGACACCCCTGCCGGGCGACCAGTGCGCATCGTGGACAAAGGCGAGAAGCTCATCAGCGAGTTGCTCGGCTGAAGATTGAGTCATACGAAATCGCGTTTTCGACACTAATCTGCAAATGCATGGCTTCGCCTCCCGAGTTGATCGATCAAGTATCCGCCTTTCACGCGGACGCTTTCGGCTGGGCGGTGGCGTGCAGCGGCGGGGATGCGGAAGCGGCGGCGGATTCGCTCCAGGAATGCTACGTGAAGGTCGCCACGGGGCGGGCCAAATTTTCCGGCCGGTCGTCGCTCAAGACGTGGTGGCTGGCGGTGATTCGCCTGACCGTCTTCGAGCAACGCCGGGGGAAGCATCGCTGGCAACGCAGAGTGGATGCTTTCCGGGACTGGCTGGCGCTCTTTGGCCGCGAATCGCCCGAACCACCGGTCCCAGCCTTCCCTGCGCCGGATCCGGAGCACCTCCTCGCCGCCCTGGCACAACTTCCAGCCCGGCAGGCCGAGATTCTGCGCCTGCATTTTCAGCACGACCTGAGTGTGAGCGAGGCCGCCGCGGTGATGGGCGTCTCCGTGGGATCGGCGCGCCAGCATTACGAACGGGCCAAGAAACGACTCCGCGTGCTGCTGCTGGCCGGTCACGCTCAAGAACCCCTTTGCGATCATGCCTCCTGACCACGAAACGGAATTGAAACGCGCTTTTGCGGAATTGCATCGCCGCGAGCGGGATTCAGCGCCGCCCTTTGCTGCGATGCGCGAGCGCGCGATGAACCGGCCCACCGGCCGGCCGTCCTCGGCGGCAAGTCCCCATCGCAGCATCACCCCACTCCTGTGGATTTGGGGCGCGCCGGCGGCGCTCTGCATGGCCATGGCGATCCTGTGGTGGAATGGCCGGGCGCCGGCGCCCGCGCCCGCGAATGCCCAGCGGGCGGACTCCGCGCAGCACGTCGAGCAGTTGCTGACGCAGATTGAGCAGCAGTTCAAATTGGACGCAGCGATCTCATCCTCCTCATACCCCACCGACGCCCTGCTCACCCAGATCGACCCCACTGAGGCTCCATGAAATCCTCCCGCGGCACCCGCATTCAGGGATGGATTATCTTCGCCATCGTCGTCGTTGGTGCCGTCCATGCCTCTCCAGCCTATGCGGGCGAGCCATCGAGCGACCCGGCGGCGGCCAAGGTGATCTTCGTCCCGTTCGATTTCTATCCCCGGCACCGCGATGAACTTGGCTTGAACAACGAGCAGACGCGCGAAATGCAGCGCCTCTCGGATCAGATGCGTGACTCCGCCGTCGCCCTGGAAGCGGAGCGGCGCGAGCGGACCAAGGCCCTTCAGGAAGCCATGACGCGCGACTCCATCGATCCGAAGATTGCCATGGATCTCTTTGAATCCGTCCTGAAAGTGGAGAACGAATTGAAGGCTCTCCAGTTCCGCAACGGAATCGCCATGCGCAATCTGCTGACTCCCGCGCAGATTGCAAAATTGCAGCCCCTGGCGACGAAGGATAAAGCTTCCGGCATCGCCGCAACTGCGGGCGTGCTCGATCAAAAGCTCGAGCAACTGCGCGCGGAAATTCACAAACGGTCCCACGGCGGCGAGCCTGCGCGCGAGGTCGTGGCCAGGGTCGAACAAATCGAGCAGTTGGCCCGGCAGGGCCGCGTGACGGAGGCGAAAACGCAGATCGACGAGATGCTGCGCGATCTGCGGAGCGAGGCGGGCGCTGCTCCCACAGCCGGCGGCAAGGGCGCCATTGCTCCACCTTCCGCCGGGCAGGATGGCCTGGCGCCAGCGCGCAAGGAATAGAAAGACACGCTTTAGTGACGATTCTTTTAGCCACGAGACGCTTCTGCCATCTGGCGGGTTCCCCTCACCCGTCCTTCTGAGGAACGAAGAACCTCTGATCTCTTCCGGCATCTGACGCCACGCTGGTGAGGAAAGGCAGAGATCACAGGTTCTTCTCCCGCATGCGGGATCAAGGATGACGGAGAGGGGGAGCGTGTCCGCTGAATCCCCGTCTACTCCCAAAGCAACCTTCCCCTTCCCCTTCCCCACATGAACCTCCCCATCAAGTCCCTCACCCTCGCGGCCTCGCTCCTCATCGCCATTTCTCAGGCGTCAATTTTCGCGGCCGAAGAACCCATCGATCGCGCCAAGGCCAAGGCATTGTATGAGAAGTCGCAAGCCGGCGCCAAGCTGACCGCCGAGGAGCAGGCGTATCTCGATCGTGCGCGGGCGGAGATGAGGAATGCGAGCGGGAAGCCCGATGCCCCGCAGAATCCCACCGCCGCTGTTCCGGGAGAAGTTCGCCAGGAGCAGTCGACCACTGGTTTGAAACCGTTGCCGGAGATGACCGCCAGCGATCGTTACAAGGGCGAAGACGGCGGGCTCTATGGGGGCGGCAACAATGAGCCGCCGGCGAGCCATCAGGCGGCGGCGGCCGAGGCATTAAAGAAAATCACTCCGCTCGATGCGGAAGGCAAGCCGTCGGCAACTGGCAAAATCGTTTTCATCTCGCTGGGTATGTCGAACACCTTTGGCGAATTTCGCATGTTCAAGGAGATCGCCGATCGCGATCCGGCCAAGTCCCCGGCGGTGCTCATCGTGAACTGCGCGATCGGCGGCGCCGGTGTTTCGAGCTGGGCCAAGGCACAGAGCGGCACCTGGCAGCAGGTCGACGGGCGGCTCAAGGAAGCGGGCGTGACACGCGAGCAGGTGCAGGTCGCCTGGATCAAGCACGCCGAGCCGGGGCCATCGCCGGATACCACGGAACTGCAATACGCGAAGCAGGTCAGCAAGGACCTGGCATCGAGCCTGGCGATCACCCACTCGACCTTCCCCAACATGCGCCTCGCGTATCTCTCCAGCCGCATCTACGGCGGCTACAACATCGCGGGCATTCGCCGCGTGAATCCCGAGCCATTCGCCTATGAGACGGCATTCGCGGTGCGCTGGGTCATCGCCGACCAGATCGCCGGCGAAAAGTCCGGCAAGCCTTCGAGCCCGGTTCTGCTCTGGGGTCCGTACCTGTGGGCGGATGGCATCACGCCGCGGAAGAGCGACGGCCTCGTCTGGGAACGCAGCGACTTGTCGAATGACGGCGTGCATCCCTCCCCCAAAGGCGGGGAGAAAGTGGCGAACCTGCTCTTGAACTTCTTCAAGACCGATCGCGGGGCCCGGACGTGGTTTGCGAAATAACCCGGTTTTCACCTTCCAAAATATGAGATCGATCCATCTATCGTTGCTGCTGTCCACGTTGCTCACCCTCGCCGCGGCTCGCGCCGTCGCCGCCGGTGCTCCGCAGGAACTGAAAGTGCATGCCGCCCAGGCCAACAACGACAGTCCCTATACGTTTGTCCGTGCGAAGTTCGAGCCAGGCGAGGTCACCGACCCCTGGGCGGTGCGATTCTATGACGAGGCTGGCCACGAGATTCCGTACTTCGTTTGGGATTCGGTCTCGTGGCGCGTCGCCCGCGAGGGGCGGGACGATTGGGGAAAGCGATTCGCCCTGATCAACCACGCCCCGGGCGATGCTCCGGAGGCCCGTGCGGCGCGGCAACAGAAGCTGGATTGGGCAAAGGCCGGCCTGCCCGCGCTCGGTGCCAGGCTCGAAGCTCAGGATCTGGCCGCGTCCCGGAATCCCGAATCGATGTGTGCGGCGATCTATCTCCTGCGCCACCACGTGCCACCGTTCGGGAAGGTGCGGCTGACGATGCGCACCTTCGCCACCCGGCAGATCGAACCCGAGCATCAAGAGTGGAGCGGACAGAAAGTGGAGCAGCGTGTCACCATCCAACAAGGCGATCTCACGCTCAGCGGCCTGCCCGACCGCATGGCCGTGGCCTCGAAGGGAACAGAGATCTTTCGCTACGCGGGCTTCAATGCGGGCAACGCCCCGGGCGAATCGAGCCACGCCGATCCCTCGCGGCCCTACACCATCGAGAAGTTCGCGGGCATCATCACCAAAGTCCATGTCACCGGCCAGACCGCCGGGCGCAACGGCGCGCCGATGGATTGGCAGTGCACCTACTGGCTGTTTCCCGAAGGCGGCTATGTCGGCCTGGAGGGCTTCAATATGGCGGACCCGGCGGGCTACAAGGGCGGACCGCAGAAGCTCAGCATCTGGCAGGCGCCGGTGGATTTCAGCGAGGCGCACAAACCGTCGTGGCAGACCCCATGGTGGCTGCATCAGGCCGGCCCCAATGGATTTGTGGCGACCCACCTCCTCTACGCCACGTCCCTTGCCACGGGATACGGCAACAACCCTTTCACGATCAACGCGGAGGGGAACGGCAAGGAACCGGACATGCAGTGCTCCGGCCATGAGTTGACCCTCGGGTGGACCTGCCAGCTCAATGACCCGGCGATCGCGCGGGTGCACTCTCCGGAGCCCGCGCCGCGCCGGGGAGTTCCGCCGGATGCGATGCAACCCGCCGCCGTGGAGTGGAAGCCGAAGATCGACTGGCTCTACCGCCAATACCTCGCCGGCGTCGGGCAGAGCGCCGAATCCTCCGAGGGCGCCCTGCGCGGCGTGCTCGGGGCCGCCGCCGGTTGGATCGATCGTCCCCTCGATGAGGAAGCGGTGGCCGCCACCGTCGTGGAGATCATCAAGAAAATGCCCGTCGCGCAAAGCGGCACGGAGTTCGATCAGTTGATGGTCACCGCCCCGATGGTGAACGGCGATACCGCCGCGGCGAAAGCCTATCTCGCCCGCGCGCGGAACCAGGCGGAGAAAGCCGATTTCTATATCGCGACCATTCGCGAGTCGGTGGCCCTCGGAGGCAAGCCCGCCGGAGGAAGCCACGTCGACCCGAACGGCGTCCGCCGCGAAGGATTTACCGGCAACCCGTGTTACTTCGCCCATCTCCTCCCGTCGTACCTCCGCGTCTTTGACTTCTTCGAGTTGCCGTACCCGCGGGATCAATATCGCCTCGCCCTGGGACGATTTGCCGATTTCACGATGGAATTGGTCGGCGGCAAACCGTTCGACCTCCAAAAATGGGACACGACATTGCAAGCGGAGTGGCCCAGCCGCGTTGTTCCGGCCATCCCGCTGATGATCGGCGCCAATGCCGAACGTCCCGACAAACAATATGTCCAGGCCGCGACGATCCTCTTCGACGACCTGATGCATCTCGTGGAGCAAAACCCGCACGGCTATTTCCCGGTCTGGACTTTTCATCCGGGGGCGGATCGCTGGGATACGGTCTATAACCCTGTATCATACTCGCGTGGGTTGTCCTCGTTCTGGACGGAAGAGAAACTCGATTGGATCGGCCGGGAACGCGCCTCGCACTTCGTCGCCGCCCAGGTGCGGTGGATGGTCTTCAGCGGGCAATTCCTCGATACGCTGGAGACGGACAACGTCTGCGCGATCCGCGCCGCAAACCATCACAACCATACCAATTCGCGCACCCAACTCGGCCTGTATCTCTACGACGATTTTGCGTTCTACCGTGGATTGGTCGGCGGCGTGATTGATTGGTCGGCGGCAACCTGGCAGGATCCCGAGCCGCTCTTTCCAGCCGGCACCGGGCCCTATCGCAGCCTCACCATTGAAACCCCGATCCTGCGCTGGGCGCTGGATATTCGTCCCGGCGGCAAATGGTTCGAATCCAAGGTCGAGCCGCTTCCGGCGCAACACGGCTTCAAGTTACAGGCCTGGAATCGAATCGCCACCGCCAGACCCACCATCGCGGTGAGCGGAAAGGAAGCTGGGCTGGAGTCCCCCGCGGAAGTGCTGCGCGTCGAACTCGGCGAAGCGTCCTATCGTGTTCCGGCGGAGTATTCGTTCACGCGCGAAGGCGGCAAGGTCATCGTGAAAGTGAGCAAATCCGCAGGCATCCATCTCGCGTATCGCGCGCTCTGTCCCGAATGGCCCGCCGCCGGGAAACCGGCACTTCGCCGGCGCGGCGCCACGGGCTCAGCCGCCAGGGTGGAAGATACCGTTGTCGCGGGCGACGGCACGATTGACTGGCACGCCGTCCCCGGAGAATACGAACTGGCCAGTCCGTAGCTTGCCCCGTCTGCGATGAATGACATCCTCTTGCCAGGATTTCTTTCATCGGGCGGGAGTTGTTCATTCGAAAGGTTCACGCTATGCTCCCGCGCGGGAGCATCCCGGCAAGCGGTGGCTCCGGTCGCAACGGCTCCGCCACAGACACAACCTCACGCCATGACCCCACGATTCATCTCCGCTCTCACCGTCATGCAGTTGTTCGTCATCTTCAAATGAGTGCGTCCCGCCCCTTGCGCTTTCTGCTCTTCCTCGGCCTTGGCGCGGCCCGCACCGCCTTTGGCCAGGCCGAACCCGTGCCTTTGGACAAGGTGGAGGAAGGCGTCTACTCGCTCTACGAACATGAAAAGTTGACGGAGCAGCAGCGCCGCGGGGCCGGCTACTTTCAAACCACGATTGTTGAATTGAAGGACGGCCACTTCCGCTATTGGTTTCGCAGTGACCTGAAGGGGCTCGGAGAGGAGCCGGCGTATCCTCTCACCGGCACGTACAAGGCGGAGGGAGGAGTCATCACCATCGAGGTCAAGACCGCATCCTTGACGATCAATCCTGGCCAGCCGCCTCGTGACTTCTACAGGACCGAAAAATGGCAGGTCATGAAGTATGACGGCCAGGTGCTCCTCTGGCCGGTGATGTTGCGCGCCGTTCCCATCGTCGCCGGCAGGCCCCCGCATAACGTCCTGCTGCGCACGACCCGGAATCCGGAGGAAATCTGGAAGCAGGAGGGATGATTGCGGGAGATCACTGCTCGCAGAATCTCCCCGGAAGTTTCGCGCGACGATATCGGCGGACCTAGCTAGGCAGCCTCGGCCGGCAGGGGCGCCGGAATGTGGGTGGACTGGGTGGACTGTCCCTGAGGTGCGTCCCGGCCAACGTTCCGCGTGTCTTTGCCAGACCATGGCCGCCGGTGACGGTCGAGGACCACGCCCGCCAACCGCACCAGCGCTTCGGAGGTAAACGGCTTCGCGAGAGTAGGCATGCCGCCGAACAAACCATGGAGCGCGGCTTCGCGCCGCGACACCGACCCCGTCACAAAAACGATCGGCACCGAACCGAGCTCCGCATCGACCCGCAATTCGGCGGCGAGTTCCCCGCCATCCGTGCCGTGAATGTCCCGGTCCATGAATATGAGGTGCGGGCGAAACTCGCGGGCAGTTTGGATGACCAATTCCGCGGAATTCTCCTCCTGGACGATGTAGCGCCCCGTGGATTCCAGGACGACGCGCCATAGATTGGTCAGGGCGACCTCGTCATCCACCAAAAGCACGCGATCCTTTTCCTGGAGCCATCGGATCGCTTCCATCAGCGTGCAAGAGAGGCGCCACCGCCGATGATCGGCGATGGGATGGTGCGGCAGGGCGCAGGAAGAGACAGCATGGAGCCCCTCTAGAGCCAGTACAGTGCCAAAGTGCGCAGAAATACGGTCTGGCAACGGCGCGAGCGTTGGATGACCCGCCAGGGGCACAAGTCCACAGAAAGCGGCATCCTGTCCTGCCGCTTTCACAGAGACTGGAAGCTTCTTCCAGCACTCCTCGATCGACGAGAAAGAGTGACAGACCCGTGACAGCCCCCCCACTGTGTTTTCCCATGGAATAATACGGACAGCGGAACGGTCACCCGCGATGCTAATTCCGTGTCGACCGCGTCTCCTTTTCTTTCCCCCGAACTCCTGCTCGCCGCCATCGTGGATTCTTCCGAGGACGCGATCATCAGCAAGAACCTGCACTCGATCGTCACGAGTTGGAACGGCGCCGCAGAGCGCATCTTCGGCTACACCTCGGCCGAAATGATCGGCCAGTCCATCGCCCGCCTGTTCCCCCCGGATCGCCTCAGTGAGGAACCCGCCATCCTGGAGCGCATCGGCCGGGGCGAGCGTGTCGACCACTTCGAAACCGTGCGCGTGCGCAAGGACGGCACCGCGCTCGAGGTCTCGCTCACCATCTCTCCCATCCGGGACAAAAACGGCGTCATCGTGGGCGCCTCGAAGATTGCCCGCGATATCACTGAACAAAAGAGGTCGATCCGCAAACTCGCCGACGCGCACGAGGACCTCAAGCGCGCCGACCAGCTCAAGGTCGAATTCCTCGCCACGCTCTCCCACGAACTGCGCACCCCGCTCAATGCCATTCTCGGATGGATCCAGATCCTCAAGGAAGATCCAGGCGACGTGAACGAGGCCATCCCCGTGATCGAACGCAATGTGCGCCTCCAGGCCCAGCTCATCGAAGACCTGCTCGATATGAGCCGCATCGAGGCCGGCAAGGTCAGCCTCGACCTGCAAAGGATCGACCTCGCCTCCGTGGTCATTGCCGCCATGGACACGGTGCGCCCCGCGGCCAATTCCAAAGGCGTGCGCCTCACTTCCGCCTTTTCCAGCGACCCCTGCGTCATCATGGGCGACCGCAACCGCCTGCAACAGATCGTCTGGAACCTGCTGACCAATGCCGTCAAATTTACGCCCCGCGACGGGCGCATCCACGTCGTCATCGAGCGGCGGAATTCACACGTCGCGATCTCGGTCACCGATACCGGCAAAGGCATCGCGCCCGATTTCCTGGACCACGTGTTCGACCGCTTCCGCCAGGCCGATGCCTCCACCACGCGCAAATTCGGCGGTCTCGGCATCGGCTTGAGCATTGCCAGAAATCTCACCGAGCTCCACGGCGGAGTGCTCGCCGTCGCCAGCCCGGGCA
>Ga0105237_10005737_pt1 | contig 13943 bp, 13 predicted proteins | sample KBSC24metaG_FD_81520 | JGI IMG/M metagenome (GOLD analysis project Ga0105237, IMG submission 81520) | Corn rhizosphere microbial communities from Kellogg Biological Station, Michigan, USA - KBS C2-4 metaG | ecosystem: Host-associated > Plants > Roots > Rhizosphere > Soil | place: Michigan, USA...
GCAGCGCGGAAAAGACATCGAAGTCACCGGCTACCCGCCACACAAATGACCGGCGGATTAGAAGAACCTTATCCTTCCAGGCGCCTGGGCCAACATTTCCTCAGAGACCGGCGCACGATTCAGCGCATAATCCAAGCACTCGCACCCAAAAGCAATGAAACCATTATTGAGATCGGGCCGGGCACTGGTGCGCTTACGTCGGAGTTGATTGAGAGTGCGGGCCATCTAGTTGCAGTTGAATTTGACAGGAAGCTCGAGCCGCTGTTGCAGGAACGTTTCGGTGGCTTCGCCAATTTCAAGCTCGTGATGGCGGATGCGTTGACAGTGGATTTCTGTAAAGAGATCCTGCCGGCGAGCCGCGCGAGACTCGTCGCAAATCTACCCTACAACATCTCGACAGCGATCCTGCAAAGACTCATCGCGCAGCGTGGGTGTATCGAGGAGATGGTGTTGATGCTGCAACGCGAGGTCGTCGAGCGCGTGCTGGCGCCGGCTGGGACGAGTGATCGTGGTTTTATCTCGGTGCTGGTTGAAGCTTATTGTGAGGCCGAGAAACTTTTTGACGTCGCGCCTGGAGCGTTTCGACCGCCGCCGAAGGTTTGGAGCAGCGTGATGCGGTTGAAATTTAGACCGCGGATTAACGCGGAAATTACGGATGAAAGCTTGTTATGGGAGGTCGTGAGTGCGGGCTTTGCGCAGAAAAGGAAGACGATTCTGAACAACTTGCGTCATGCGCCTGGTCGCTTGCAGGAACTGTTGAAGCGCAATGGCGGCGCGAGCATTGTTTTGTGCAAAGCAAACGTCGAGTTGCAACGGCGAGCAGAGACTTTGACGCTTGAAGACTGGGGAAAAATCGTGCAGGCAATCCGTTAAATCCGCGTTTCTGTGATGACCTTGATGCCATTCTTTGGACGCAGAGATAGAACCGGTAGCACCTCAACCGTGTAGTTCGGATCCAGCGTAAACCGAAAGCGCTGACCGATGGTCGCCAACAACAACACGATCTCCATCATCGCAAAATAGTTCCCGATACACTGTCGCGGGCCGCCGCCAAAAGGGAAGTAAGCATACTTCGGCACCTGCTCGCCAGTCTCCCCATTCCAACGCTCGGGCTTGAACGCATCCGGCCCGTCGAAGTAGCGTGGATCGCGTTGCGTCACCCACTGAAACGCGAAGAGCTGCGTTCCCTTCGGCACGCGATAACCGCCAACCTCCGTCTCTTCAAGCGCTTCTCGTCCGACCGCGTACGCGGGTGGATACAATCGCATCGATTCTTTCGCGATCATCTCCGTGTACTTCAACCTCGGCAGATCCGAAACAGTCGGCGCTCTCCCGCCGAGCACTTCGTCGAGTTCTGCGTGAAACTTTTGCTCCGCTTCCGGGTGTGTTGCCAGCAGGTACCAACTCCATGACAACGCCAGCGCTGTCGTTTCATGACCCGCCAGAAACAACGTCATCACTTCGTCACGTAACTGCGCGTCGCTCATCTGCGTGCCATCGTCGTCCTGCGCCTGAAGCAGCATCGACAGCAGATCGCCTTCGTCGTAACCACTCGCACGCCGCTCAGCGATGATGCGAAACACGATGCGATCGATTTCGCTGACGGCGTTGAAGTACCTGCGATGACCGGGTGTCGGCAGGCGATTGTCGAGAATCCATTTCAGTGTTGCCTGCGACGCAAACGGTTTTACGAGGCTCGAGAGTATCTGACCGATATGATCGGCGTCGTTCGAAACGTCCGAATTGAAGAGTGTCTTGACGACGATCTCCAGCGTGAGGCGCGTCATATCGCGCGCGACGTCACGGTGTTCGCCATGCTTCCATCCCGCGATGGCGCGTTCTGCGTATTGGACCATCACGTCGCCGTACGAGCTGATTCGCTGACGATGAAATGCAGGTTGGGCCAGGCGTCGCTGGCGTCTCCAGAAATCGCCTTCGCTCGTCACCAGGCCGTTCCCAACCAGACGATGAAAGAACGGCGAGCGAAGCGACTGTGCTTTGCGGTAGCTTTTCGCGTTGGTCGTCAGGAGCGATTCGATGTCGGCAGGGTTGTAAAGAAAGTAAGCGTGAACGTACAAGAACCTGGTGTGAACAACGTCGCCAAAGTCTTTACAGCGCGTAACAAACCCGAGCGTATCGCGATTAAACTCCCGCATCACGCCCATGATCAGCGACCCTTTTGGTCCAGGTGGAACCGTCATCTCTTTAGCTGATCGACATAGATTCCGGGTTCACTGCCGGGAATGATAATCGCGCCGACTGTCTTCTGATAAAAATGCACGGGTCCCGCGGCGCCGATGATCCCATAGACGTACCCCATCTCCCGCAGTCCCCAGAGCGAAGCGAGCAGCAGTGCTTTCCCGATGCCTTTCCCGCGCACGCCCTCGACCACGCCCGTTGGTCCAAAGAAACCGCGGCGTGTACATTCGTACGCCGAAAACCCGACGATCTCCCGCTCGATAGTGGCTATGTAAACAGAGATAGGCTGCCTGGCAAAACCGACCGACATCTCATCGGCCCAACTCTCCGAAAAATTCGTCGCAACAAAACTGCGCACCGCAGAAACCTCAAACGGCTGTGCACGCCGAACGACAAAGTCATTCGACTCCTCGAGCGCGGGCAACTTGATCAGATTCACAAGCAGATCAGGCATCGGATTATCGTTTGTGTCCTCTTTGTGCCTTTTTGTGGCTACAGTCGCCGTCCCTCCGCCGAACATTCGATCAGTTGTTCGAGCCGGCGAACCCTCGTTTCCTCTTTCTTCGCGCTCATCGTCCGAAAGATGACGAGGTTTTTATAGTAATTAGGCTGCTCTTCAAAAAACTTCCACGCCTTTTTGTTCTGACGAAATCTCTTCTCGAAAGCCGGCGAGAGTTGTTTCGGTCTGTTCTCAAACGAATAAATTCCGGTGCGCTCCGGCGTGCGACGCTCGTACGCTGCGAGTCCCGGCGCATGCATTCGTCCCTCTTTCTTCAGCCGCTCGACGTGACCGACATTTACCAGGCTCCAGATGCTCCGTGGCTTTCGCGGCGTGAAGCGCTGCACATAACTCGTCTCGTCTAACTTCCTGCGCACGCCGTCGATCCAGCCGAAACACAAAGCCTCATCCAGCGCTTCAGGATAAGTGATGCTTTTCTTGCCCGAAGACTTCTTGTGAAAGCCGATCATCAATTCGCTTGCTTTGTCGTGGTTCTGCTCGAGCCACTTGCGAAGCTCGGCGGGCGTGCTGAAGAACTTCGGTTTCATGTCAGTTACGTGTAGGCGCCTGACCCGGCAGCCATTCGGGACGGAACTTCGAATCAGCGAGCCATTGAATCGGCTTCACCATCGAATTAATCGCGCGCGTCATGAAAGGAAAATCGACCTTCGATACCTCGTCCGTAACGCGATGATAATCGGTGTGTAAGCCAAAACTGGAAACAGTCTGCGCGATCACGCCACGCAGAGCGAAACTATAGTTGTCGGAGCGCTGAAAGAAGTGTTGCTCGGGATGCGGATCGGCAACCAGTGCTGCTCCCTGTTTCGCGAGCTCTGGTCCAAGGTTCGATCGTTCATAACCAGTTAGCCACAGTTTGTCTGCACCAACCTTTGGATCGGGTCTACCGAGCATTTCAAAATTCAGATTGGCGACGATTTGAGTGAGCGGGACCGGCGGATTATCGCGGAAGTATCTCGAGCCGTAGCCGCCTCTCTCTTCGCTTCCGAAACCGACGAAATAGATCGTGCGGCGCGGCCGTTTTCCAGCCGCGAGCGCTCGCGCCAACTCCAGAACAGCCACGCAGCCTGAGGCGTCGTCATCAGCACCGTTGAAGATCTTGTCACCCGCAAGCGTGTCGCTGACGCCGAGGTGGTCCAGGTGCGCACTCAACACGATTGCTTCTGTCGCTGCGGCCGGGTCCGAGCCACGCAGGATGCCGATGACGTTCCATGTTTCAACAACCCTGGGTGATTCGAGCGCGACGCGCTGGACGAAGCCTTTGTTGCCATTCGCGTCAGCATCGCCACCGGGTTCGAGGCCGAATTGACGAAACTGCGAGCCGACATATTCAGCCGCGATTCGTTCGTAGGCGGTTCCACTTCCGCGCCCTTGCATTGCATCGCTGGCGAGAAAATTCAGCTCGGCGCGCACGTTCTGTTCGAGTACGGGCGATTGGGCCGGAACAGAAGCTGCGATTAGAAGAGAAACGATTAGAGCAAGGGTGGCTCGACCAAGGGGTAGATTCATAGACGCTTAGTATCCTGTGAATCTTGTAAATCATGCAAATCCTGTTAACAGGATTTACAGGATTAAGACTGAGTCGCCGAACTCGTGTGTGCGGTATTGGTGATTATCCAGCTCTTCTGTGGCGCGTTGGAGAGTCGAGTCTTCGAGGAATGCGCGCAGCAGTTCGTAGTGGCTGGTGCCGGGTTCGTGTGTGCCTGAGAGAATTGCATCGACGACTCGCAAGTGCGTCGTTGGACCAATGCGCCCTTTTGCGAGTCCCTCGCCTGCACGCAGGTGACCGTCTTCTGTCGCGGCGCCTTCAAGCGCACGCACGACTGTCGCTCCCACTGCGATTCCGAACCAGTCATGGCGCAGTGCTGCCTACACGGCTCTCGCCGTGATCGCCGGAATGCGATAGGGCTCGTCGAACGGAAGTAGTCGATCGAGATCCTCATCGCCAGTCGACGAAATGCCCGCGGCGTGAGTGATCGTAGCGAAGGTCGCCCCGTGTTCGCGAATCGCGCTGAGTATGTGCCAGTCGAGCACGAAGCCTGCCGAAGGTGGTTCGAAGGCGACGGGTAGCCCGGCGATTCTGGTCCAAACGTCCCAGAGCTCGAGCGAGCTCTGCATGTGCGAATACTGGATCGGCTTGCCGTGATGTGCGAGGCCCGCCCAGATTTCGTCGGGCGTACCGGAGAAGAGAAGTGATACGAGTCGCGGATGGCCCAGTAATCGTTCGACCGTCGCGTGCAGTGGACCAAGCAACAGCGTGTCGCCGCTGGTCAAACGCGGAGGCAAAGGACGGTCTTCGGTGCGCATGTGAAAGTCGCCTTCGCCGAAAACGACCGCGCTGAAGCGTTTGATGTCCGAAGGATCCATTGAAGATCTTCCGGCTAACCGCACCTCGATCGGCTTTCCAGTTTGTTGATGCACGCCATAAAGACTGGAAGGAAGCGTGGCGGCGTCGTTCGCGATGACGACGTCGTTCGGACGGAGAAAATCGACGAACGCAGTGCGTGGGACGTGAATCAGATTTCGCGCTGAATCGACTACGAGAAGTTTTGCGTCGGGTGGACGCTGTACCGCAACATCGGCGGCAATCATGACTCTACTCCTTCAGACCATCTGTACGATCTGTGGCAAAACTGCTTCGATCGCGTCTGCAAGTTCACGCGCAGATTGCTCGGGACGTTTGAGAGTGGCTGGATCTGCGTTAGGAATTGCGGCGGCGTGCATCGGCGTGTCCATGTCGCCGGGATCGAGCGAAAGAAATCGCACGCCCTCACCTGCGTGCTCTTCATTCCAAATGCGACTCAGGTGATGAAGCGCCGCCTTGCTCGAACCGTATGCGCCCCAGCCCGGATAAGCATTGAGCGCCGCATCGCTCGTGATGTTGAGCACGACGCCGCCACTGCCCTCGCGGGCGGAAGCTGCTAAAGCGCCCATCAGCGCTTTCGTCAGCCGGAACGGACCAAAAACATTCGTGGCAAACACGTGCTCGAGATCTTCACACTCAGTGTCAGAGAGCATCCGCAGTGGAGTTGGTCCAAGATCGGAAGCATTGTTGATGAGCACATCCAGACCACCCAGCTCGCCTGTGATCTGAATCGCCATCGGGTAAATATCGTTCTTTGCGGAGACATCGCCGACGATGCCGTGCGTGCCGGGATTCTCATGCGCCACCTGCTCGACACGCTCGCGCGTGCGTGCAACGAAGGCGACACGAGCGCCTCTACTCATGAGTTCGCGGACGAGCGCGAGCCCCAGTCCGGACGTGCCTCCCGTTATCGCGACTCGCAACCCTGAAAAAGATTCTGACATTTCGGTCACCCTACTTTCTAAAGAAAACCCTTTAGTAAGTAGAAGCCTAGCATCGAGCATTGACTTTGTAAAGAGAATTCTTTAGAAATACTGTTATGAGCGCTAAAACGCAGGCGCCGGTCGAGCGAAAGACTCGACGCGCCATCACAAAACTCCTGAAAACTGAGGGTCCGAGCGGCTCGGCGCAGCTTGCCGAGCGCCTCGGGCTGACGGCGATGGCGGTCAGGCAACACCTGTACGTGTTGCAGCGCGAGGGCCTGGTGACAGCGGAAGAGCGGCCGGTGCCCATCGGCCGGCCGGCGAAGTTCTGGCGCCTGACGCGCGAAGCCGATCGCCTGTTTCCCGAGGCGTATGCCGAGCTGAGTGTGGCGCTGATCGACTCCGTGAAGGACGCCTTCGGCGACGAGGGTATCGAGCGTGTGCTGACGTCACGTTGCGCGCGCCAACGCGTCGACTACGGAAAGCGAATCAAACCCGGCGATCCGTTGCAGAAGAAACTCCAGGAGCTCGCGAAGGTCCGGACTGAAGAAGGTTACATGGCCGAGGTCAGGGCTGAGGGTGAGGGAAGTTTCCTGTTGATCGAAAACCACTGTCCGATCTGTGCTGCGGCGAATGCGTGTCAGGGTTTTTGTGCGACGGAGTTGGAGCTATTTCGATCGGTGCTTGGACCAGGAGTCGCCATCGAGCGAGCGGAGCACATCATCAGCGGCGATCATCGATGTGTCTACCGAGTGAGGCCACAAAAAGGCACATAAGGAACACACAAAAGGATCATTGAGTGTATTTCAGATACACCGTGCGGGATTCGGAATAAAAATCCAGAGCCTGTGGTCCTTGTTCGCGCATGCCGTAACTCGATTCCTTTGTTCCACCGAAAGGCAGTTGATACTCGACACCCGCGGTCGGAAGATTCACGGTAATCAATCCCGCCTCGATGCGATTGATGAACTGATGCACGCGCGTCAGGTCCTTCGAGACGATCGAAGCTGAAAGACCAAAGCGCACGTCGTTCGCGATCCGCATCGCATCTTCAAAATCTTCAGCGACCATCAGCGCCAGCACTGGACCAAACACTTCCTCCTGCGCGACGCGCATCGAAGAACTTACACCAGTGAAGATCGTCGGCTCGATGAAATAGCCTTTGTCGTAGTCGTCGCCAGTCAGACGGTTTCCTCCGACCAGCAACTGCGCTCCCTCTTTTTTAGCAATCTCGATGTACTCGAGGTCTGTCTTCAGTTGATCTTCATCTACCGCCGGCCCGATCTGCACCGACGGATCGAGTCCGTTACCGACCTTCAGTTTGCGCGTTTTCTCGACCAGCTTTTCCACAAGAGCTTCATAGACTGGCCGCTCGATGATCGCTCGACTACAGGCCGTACACTTCTGTCCCGTCGAAAAGAATGCGCCGTTAATCAGAATGTCAGCCGCGTAATCGAGGTCTGCATCACCCAGCACGATGGTCGGGTTTTTCCCGCCCATCTCGAGCTGCACGCGAATTCTTCGTTCCGAGACTTTCTTGTAAAGCGCCGTACCGACGGAAGTGGAACCAGTGAACGATACTGCCTTGATCTCAGGGTTGCTGGTGAGCGCGTCGCCGGCTGATCCGCCGCTGCCTGTGACGTAGTTGATCACGCCGCGTGGTATTCCCGCTTCATGAAGTGCTTCGATCAACCTGAATGAGCTGAGCGGCGCGAGCGATGCCGGTTTGATCACGACAGTGTTTCCGGCGATCAGCGCGGGCGCGATCTTCCAGGCGGGAATCGCGATCGGAAAGTTCCACGGCGTTATCAGCGCTACCGTTCCGAGCGGTTTCCGTATCGTGTAACAGAGCACGTTCTCACGCTCTGATGGGACCTGGTAAGTAAACTGTCTCGAGCCCTCACCGCCAAAGTAGCGGAAGATGTTGATCGCGCGCTTCGCCTCGCCGATTGCTTCGGGCAGGGTTTTGCCCTCTTCTCTCGTCATCTCCTGGCCGAGTTGCTGGAGCCGGTTTTCGAGAAGATCGGCAGCTTTGAAAAGGTATTCGCCGCGTTTCGTGGCAGGTAGATCGGCCCACGCGGAGCGCGCCGCTGCTGCTGCGCGGCACGCTTCGCTCACATCTTCGGGAGTTGAAGCCTGGAAGAGACCGACGGTCTCTTCAGTGTTGGCGGGATTGATGTTGGGGAATGTTTTTCCCGACTTACTGTCGACCCATTCCCCGTCGATATAGTTTTTGAAGACGGTCATGAACACAGATTACACAGATCTGTGTAGTCTGTGCACTTACCGGCGTGCAACACCGATCTTACGCTGAACGAGACTCTCGACGTCGATCCGTGCACCTTCAGCTCTTGCCTGGCGAATGTACTCAGCATCGATTTTGAAGATGCGCAGTTTCACGAGATCTTCAATGTTGAGATCGGTCAAACCCTCGTTCCGCACTTCGGTCAGGAACTCAGGTGTCACTTTGAAGATCTGCATTTTCACGAGACTCTCAAACGGCTCTTTTTCGAAGCCCATCTCGCTCACTTTTTTCACGAAATCGGCGTCGATCTTGAAGATGCGGGCCTTCACCAACTCCTCCATACCGAGGTCGTTGAAGCCGCTCGCCTTCATTTCGCGCATAAACTTCGAATCGATCTTGAAGATGGCGGCCTTGAAGAGATCTTCTGTTTGGAGTTTACCGAAACCTGCGGACGCGAGGTCGTCGGCGAGTGCGGTCGTGACGTTCAATGTCGTTGCTGCGAACAGGCGGTCTGATTCCGCGCCTTCGTAGTCGTCATTTGAGCTCTCGAAGTTGAAACCACGGCTTCTCATTGCCGAGATAAACGCGGCATTCGGCGTAAAGCGAAATGTGCCCGAGCCTTTTCCGTTTTGGAAGGTGCCTTCGCAGTCGATTCTGCCGGCCTCACGGACGAGACTGAAGCTGACCGGTCCGTTCCCGAGTGCCTGTTCACGCGTCAGACCCTGAAAATCGGAAAACTGATAGCTCTCCCCGTGCTGGTGTCTGCCGCCTTTGTCGGTGCGGCGTTCAAAGCTTACGTGGATTTTTGAATCCTCTTTAGAAAGCGAGGCGGTCCATTGACCGGAGAAGGCGGTTTGGGCGTTCACGCCTGAGATCCAAACGAGCAGCGCAAGGCTTGTGATCAGAGCCAGGGCAAAGAAATAGCGGTTCCAAAGGGTTCTTGACATTGTGCACCTCCAGCAATAGAACACCGCCCGAAGCCGTTTGTGACGAAAAATCTCTACTTTAAAGGTCGAACTCCGAAACGTTGACACTACTCATCACCGCAAGCTATGCTGTTGCCCCGTGAATCACACGGTTGCCATCGTTCCAGCTCGCCTCGCCTCGACACGTTTACCAGGAAAAGCCTTAATCGAAATCGCCGGAAAACCCATGGTTTGCTGGGTCGCAGAACGTGCACGCGCGGCCCGCAATGTCGACCGTGTTATCGTGGCCACCGACAGTCAACAGATAATCGACGCCGTTCAGTCGAGCGGTATCGAAGCAGTGCTTACCGATCCGAATCACGCGAGCGGAACTGATCGCGTCGCCGAAGTTGCAGAAACAATCCCGGAGGCGCAGATCATTATCAACGTGCAGGGTGACGAACCCATGATCTCGCCAGCGACGATCGAACGCGCCGTCGACGCAATGAGCAGTGAGATCGCAAAACCAAACGGCGCCGGAATCGTCACGACGTGGGAACCGATCGAGTCGCTCGACGACCTGCTCAATCCGGATCTCGTAAAAGTTGTTTTGGACAGCAACGAAAATGCTGTCTACTTTTCGCGTTCCCCTATACCATATCCCCGCGACGCCGCGAAAAGACACGATTTCAAGCTTTATCGCAAACACACCGGACTGTATGTTTACCGGCGAGACGTGTTGCTCGAATTTACGAAGTGGCCCCAGTCCGAACTCGAGAAGATCGAGGCGCTCGAACAATTGCGCGCGCTCGAGCACGGAGTAAAGATCAAAGTCGTCGAAGCGTGTACGGCTTCAACCGGCGTCGACACAGTTGAAGACCTCGAACGCGTGAGGGTACTCATCGAAGCATGAACGATTGGATTGGTCTAGCCATTATCGGATTTGTGATCTTGTGCGGGCTCGTTGGTTTATGGGGCCTTACCAAGCCTTACGATGTTTCCGTTGAAGAGTTTGAAAGACGAGCACAGGAAGGACCCGGACTGATCAGCGCCGGATTGGTTGGTCTACAGAAAGCACTCGATCCCTCGAAAGAAAAGGCTGTTGAAGTGATCGAAGATTTAAAGCAGGGGCGTTACAACGGAGAACAGGAATCCGGAGATCCTCCGGAGGCTGGTGATGACAACAAGGTAAGCAATGGAGAACCGGATGCCTAAATACATCTTCGTTACTGGTGGCGTCGTTTCGAGCCTCGGCAAGGGTTTGGCAGCGTCTTCGATCGGATGTTTGCTCGAAAGCCGCGGCTTGCGAGTGGCGCTGATCAAACTTGATCCGTACATCAACGTCGATCCCGGCACCATGTCGCCGTTCCAGCACGGCGAGGTTTTTGTAACCGACGACGGCGCCGAAACGGATCTCGACCTCGGGCATTACGAACGCTTCACTCACGCACATCTCTCAAAAGCAAACAATTGGACCACCGGACGCATATACCTTTCGGTGATCGAGAAAGAGCGTCGCGGCGATTATCTCGGCAAGACGATCCAGGTCATTCCCCACATCACCAACGAGATCAAAGAGGCAGTTCGCAGGGTCGCCGATAACGATAAGCCCGACGTGATCATCGTCGAGATCGGAGGTACCGTCGGCGACATCGAATCGCTACCTTTCCTCGAAGCCATTCGCCAGATGGGTAACGAGGAAGGCGCGGGCAACGCGCTGTTTATTCACGTCACGCTCGTGCCGTACATTGCTGCTGCTGGTGAACTCAAGACGAAACCGACACAACACTCCGTGCGCGATCTGCGCGAGATCGGTATCGCGCCCGATATTCTTCTCTGCCGTTCCGAAAAACCGTTGTCTCGCGACCTGCGCGCCAAGATCGCGCTCTTCTGCAACGTGAAAGAGACTGCCGTGATCAGTGCTCAGGACGTCGACACGATCTACGACGTTCCGCTCGCGTTTCACGAACAAGGCCTCGACGATCTGATCGTGTCGCAGTTGGGCCTGGAACTGAAAGCGCCGCAGGTCGACCTTTCCGAGTGGCGAAACCTTGTCGCGACGATTCGTGAACCGTCCGGGGGTGAAGCATCGATCGCGATTGTCGGAAAATACGTCGAGCTCGAAGATTCCTACAAGTCTCTGCGTGAAGCTCTGACGCACGGCGGTGTGGCAAACAATCTGCGCGTCGACGTCAAGTGGATCGAGTCGGAAGAGTTGATGGACGACGACTACGAAGATCGTCTGCGCGACTTCGATGCGATCCTTGTTCCCGGCGGCTTCGGCAAACGCGGTGTTGCCGGGATGATTCGAGCGATCTGTTACGCGCGCAAATCGCGCACGCCGTACTTCGGAATCTGTTTGGGTATGCAAACGGCTTGTATCGAGTACGCGCGAAATGTCTGTGAACTCAAGGATGCCGACTCAACCGAGTTCGATCTGGAAACTCCGAATCCGATTATTTTCAAGTTGCGCGACCTCGTTAACGTCGAAGAGTTGGGCGGCACGATGCGTCTCGGCGCATGGCCGTGCAAACTCGCGCCGGATTCGCTGGTCCGTGATGTTTACGGCGGCGCAGAAGAGATCAGCGAACGTCATCGCCATCGTTACGAATTCAATCCGGAGTTTCGTCCGCTCCTGGAAAAGGAAGGATTGGTGTTCAGCGGTGTCTCGCCCGATGGAAAATTCGTTGAGATGATAGAGCTGTCGCGCGATGTGCATCCCTGGTTTGTCGGGTGCCAGTTTCACCCGGAATACAAGTCTCAGCCTCTCAATGCTCACCCGCTGTTTGCGGCATTTGTTCGGGCCGCTTACGAAAATCGTTTGCACTCAGAGACCTCAATGGAGAAGAATGGAGAGGTCGACCTGGTCGTGCACGAGCGATTGACTGCCACCAGCGGTGATTAAGCGCGTGCGCGAAGTTAGAAACGTCGTCAAACTGCCCAGAACGAACCTCACTTCATGTAACACCTGAATTGGGCGAGATCTGTCTCACATGGCCATGCTCGAAACGCAGGATCCATTCGTAGGTCGAACACTCGACGAGAAGTACTCCGTAGAAGAACGCCTCGGCGCTGGCGGAATGGGAGCGGTGTATCGTGCGCGGCACCTTCAGATGGACCGGCCTGTGGCGATCAAGGTCCTGCATCAACGCTTCGTCGAGGACGAGGCGGCTCGAGTCAGGTTTCAGATAGAGGCACGCGCTGCGGTGATGTTGCGACACTCGAATGCCGTGGCAGTAACAGACTTCGGACAGACTTCCGAAGGTTGCGTTTACATCGTGATGGAATTGCTCGAGGGGCGGACGTTGCGCGAGATTCTCAGCAGGGAATGTCCAATTGAAACTGCACGCGCAATCTCGATCATGCTGCAAACGTCGGCGGCAGTGGCGGCGGCACACGAAGCGGGCATCATTCATCGCGACCTCAAGCCCTCCAATATCCTCGTCACGCAAAGCGCCGATCAGCCTGCGGTCGTGAAAGTGCTCGACTTCGGAATTGCAAAAGTCAAGGCAGATAAACTCGACGAAGATGAGAATGCGACGAACGTTATTCAGACGAGCTCCGTAGTCGGCACGCCGCGTTACATGTCGCCGGAACAGTACAACGGATACGAGTTAACACCGGCGACTGACGTTTACAGTCTGGGTGTGATTCTCTATGAAATGTTGACCGGAATGGCGCCATTCACCGGTTCGACGCGCGCCGAGATCGCGCAAAAGCACGCGAACGATCCGCCGCATCCGCCGCGCGGGATCGTGGCTTCGATTCCTGAGGACGTGGAGCGCTTCGTGCTGCACGCGCTCGAAAAGCGACCAGAGGATCGACCCGGAAATGCTGATGAGTTTCGAAGTGAGCTGCTCGATACCGCGGAGCGACTGGGTTTGGAACACCACGCATTCAAGAGCGCGCCCGACATCGAGGCGTTGCGCGATGCGGGCGTGGAGTCGCCCTCGGGACGGCTCGTAGTCGATCTCTCGCGTCTGCGCGAAAAGCGAGCGCTCAGTTCGGGCTCAAACGAGATCAAAGTCTTAGGCGTTAAGCCTCCGGAACCACAAGAACCTGCCAAGTCCAGTTCATTTCTAGACAAGGTCAAGCGTATACTCGGGAAGCCTTAAAGCATTTGTGTGCTTTTTTGTGTCTTTTCGTGGCTATGACCAAGCCTTTTTCTGTCGGTAAAGCAACATTCGGAGACGGCCGGCTCACAATAATTGCCGGCCCTTGCGTAGTCGAGACGCCCGAGCATGCGATGATGATGGCACGCGAGTGCCGCGATCGCGCGCAGCGAGCGGGTCTCGATTTTGTTTTTAAGGCGTCCTTCGACAAGGCGAACAGATCGTCCATCAAGAGCTTTCGCGGATTGGGCATGGAGGCCGGACTTGAAGTGCTCCAGCACATCCGGAACGAGCTTGATCTTCCCGTGCTGACTGACGTTCACGACGTTTCGCAGGTCGAGCAGGTCGCCGAAGTCGTGGATGTTTTGCAGATACCGGCTTTTTTGTCGCGCCAAACTGATCTGATCGTTGCGGCGGCTAAATCGGGGAAGGCGGTCAACGTCAAGAAAGGTCAGTTCCTGGCGCCGCAGGATGCGCGCAACATCGTCGACAAGGCCCGCGAGGTTGGTTGTGAAAAGATTTTGTTAACGGAGCGTGGCGCGAGTTTTGGTTATCACAATCTCGTGGTTGACATGCGCTCGTTTCCGATCATGCGCGAGTTTGGCGTGCCGGTGGTGTTTGACGTGACTCATTCGTTGAAGTTGCCGGGCGATCTCGGCCATGCAACGGGTGGACAA
>Ga0105237_10005739_pt1 | contig 13942 bp, 10 predicted proteins | sample KBSC24metaG_FD_81520 | JGI IMG/M metagenome (GOLD analysis project Ga0105237, IMG submission 81520) | Corn rhizosphere microbial communities from Kellogg Biological Station, Michigan, USA - KBS C2-4 metaG | ecosystem: Host-associated > Plants > Roots > Rhizosphere > Soil | place: Michigan, USA...
GATGAGCTGCGCCTGTACCCACGGGCTCTGACTGCAGCTGAGATCACTTCGCTTTACGCCGGCACGCATGCGGTAGATCCTCCGGTTGGCGCGCAGCTTTACTGGGGCTTCGAGGCTTTCTCGGGCACGACAGTCTGCGATAGCAGCGGTTATGGCCAGGATGGCACATTGGTCGGCACGGCAACGATCAATTCAGGCTGTCCTACGACAGGCTACACGACCAACTACGCCTACGATGGGGGCGTCACCGGCGGGGCAGGCAATCTCACCACGTACGGGGAGACAACGAATGGATTCAACCTCGACAATTTCATTGGTATCGCAGCAGGAGACGGAAACGGCAACGCGACCACCTATCGCGGAATGGGCCTGTCGTACGATGTTGAAAACGAACTAACGTCAGCGCCCGGATTGACGGTCACCTACCGCCCTGACGGACTGCGGGCCTCGCAAACGGATGCAGGCGGCACGACGTACTATCTCTACGACGGCTCCTACCCCATCGAGCAGATGAACGCAAGTGGTGGTCTAGGCGTGCACCAGGAATATGGCGCAGGCGGGTACCTGGGTCATTACGACAGCGGTCAGTTCAACACGTATGCCTTCGACCCGATGGGCAACAGCATTCTCACCGTCGGCTACTCACAGATCACGAATGCCACGCAGTATCCCCTTGGCGCATACGGAGTAGTAGGCGGCACCTCGGTTCCCTCGGGCTACTACGGGATGCAGCACAACTTCAACTATGCCTGGAATGGCGGTCAAAGCGGTCTCATCGGCTTGGGCGCTCGCCTGTACGATCCCCAAGCAGGACGCTTCGTCAATCGCGACCCGATCGGCTACGGCGGCGGCATGAACGTGTTTGGGTATGCTGGCGGCGATCCGATTAACAATGCAGATCCCAGTGGACTTGCACCGTCCATGGGCGCCGTTTACAACATGGACAGACAAGCTTCTATGGATGCGCTCGACGGTGCGTCTGGAGGATATGGGGGCGCCTACAATCGAGCATACAATCAATGGGACATAAATTACCACGCTAGTCTTGCAGCCGGTGAGCACTTTGCGAATACTATGCTGTTCGTTTTGCCAGGTATTGGAGAGATAGGAGGGGCAACGGAAGCTGCAGCGGGTGGTATTGAGGCGGTGGAAGGCACCGAGTGTGCTGTGGCCAGTAAGACCTGCTTCGTTGCCGGTACCCCCGTACAAATGGCGGGCGGCTCGACTAAGCCCATCGACAAGATCAAATTGGGCGATCATGTGCTTAGCCGGGACACCAAAACCGGGAAAGACAGTTCGAAGCGTGTTGAAGGCGTCCTGATTAAGCACGACGTTCGGTTGCTTACGCTGCACTTCGTAGCTCTGACATCTGGCCAAGAACAGGATCGGATAGTCTGTACACCGGATCACCCGTTCTATGTCGTCAGTAAAGGCTTCGTGCCTGCAGGTAAACTGGTTGTGGGCGATGCCGTCGCCGCACGAACTGGCCCAGCGCTCACAATCAGCAAAATCGATAAGCAGACGTTAGCCCATTCGGTCCCGGTCTATAATCTAACGATCGAAGGCAACCACACTTATTTCGTAGGTAAAGCCGAAGGTGGGGAGTGGGTACATAATTATGATGTAACTCCCCACGATTGGGACGGCAATTTCGCGGACCTGCAAGAACACTTCGGCTTCCATGGACGTGACTTTGGTGCTGCCAATGAAGAAGATTATGCTCGCATGGCTAACGATTTTTGGAACCAATCTGGCACAGCAGGAATGAAGATTAAAATCGGCCCGGATGATGGGTTGTTTCGTTTATATCATCCACCTACAAATACGTTTGGCACGTATACGCCTTTCGGAAAAACGGTAACTTTCTATAAACCGGTCAGAGGTATAAATTATTGGATAGATCAAGCAGGGACTGAATTTTCCCCTTAGGAGTCTTAGTCAATGTGGTATGAATGTCCAGTATGTGGATATGGAGATCTCAGGAGAAAACCCGGGGTCGAATTTGGAGAGAGTTCTCACGAGATATGTCCTTCGTGCGGCTTTCAATTCGGATATACCGATATGGACCTTAGGATAAGCTATGAGGAACATAGGAAACAGTGGATAAGAGAGGGTATGCCTTGGAGGGGGGTTAAAACAAAACCTGAGAAATGGAATCCAGTTGAACAGTTGAAGAGTGCCGGGCTTTTAACATGATCTACAATTAGAATTGGATTAATCATCCGTCAGAGATACATGATGAATGTGTTCGTCGCAGAAATGACCTGAACAGGATGAAACATTAACCACTCTCAACCTCCTGTGCCCTCAGTATGGGCACAGGAGATTGAGAAGTGAACCGCGCCTCGGGATTTCCAAGCGGGGCAACAATGCAAGCTCCCAAATCGCCTCTTCTGCCAGTGTAGCGGTCGCCTTGCTCAAGCGTGCGCCCGAGCTGGCCGTCTTTGGCAGGAACAACCCAAGAGGGGCGAATGATCGTGTAGGGCCGCCCCGAGTGCCGTATCAACTCCTCATCTCGCAATAATGGTGGGCAAAGGCTGTTTGCACAGCGGCGCTGCCAAGCGTGCCGTTGCCGCCGATAACGAGGATCTTCTGTCCTGTGATGCTCGACATGTTCCGTCCCCTTCACTTTTCTATGCTTCCGACACGGAAAGCAAAGTTTGTGCTCACTGCTGGGTACGCGCTTCCGCAAGGTCGCCTTACCAGTCGGAGGCGGTCACTCCACCATCCATGAGAATGTCGCTGCCAGTGATAAATGTCCCGTTGTCAATAGGCGTGAGATAATGAGCCACTAATCGACACGAGTAAGTGAGCCACCCTGGGAGATCGAGCGGGCTTGATCCGCGCGGTCTCCTCACCGAAACATCCCTGCTATCCTCGTTCATCTGGCGAACGGATAGTGCAGGGCGTGCACCAGGAATACGGCGCAGGCGGGTACCTGGGTCATTACGACAGCGGTCAGTTCAACACGTATGCCTTCGACCCGATGGGCAACAGCATTCTCACCGTCGGCTACTCACAGATCACCAATGCCACGCAGTACCCGTGTCGTGTCCCCCCTCATAAGGGTCAGGAGACACATATTCCTATATGGAAAATCCAATTATTGAAGCTATCCTCAGTGGGAATGAGGACTTACTTATAGAGCGATGAAGTTCGTTTCCAAACTTTAGGAATCTTCCAAGTAATGACAGGCGCTTGCCGCTTACAGCGGCGGTGAAATATGGAATTGTTATTGTTCCATCTGATCTACAATGAGAACAGCAAAAGCTTTAAATATGAACTCATGTTAACCGCACGCAGTCGACGCCCGTTCTATATGGGTTCGATTCCTCTTAATCAGACTACAATCGGGTAAGCGTAACGAAATAAACGTCGTTCTCGCGCATCGGCAACGTCTTCATAAATTCCCTGCCCTGTTCGATTTTTACAATCTCCGACGCGTACGGCGCACCGCTGTTTCTGCGTCTGATTAATGCCACTTGCGCGGGCGTGAGCTGGCTGGGCGAGCCGATATCCATGTAGGTAGCGTAGGCATCGTTGGCTCGGTACCCGACTTTGCTGTAGCTTACCTTGTATCGGCCGGCAGGCAGATCGGCGATCGTCAGAGTCACGCTCCCTTTCGGTTTGGCGGGCTGGTCGCGCTTGTAGAAGACCTGGTCGTTTTCTTTGCCGGGTGAGGTGACGGTGCAGTCCCATACGAGAGCCTGGACATTGCCCCGGGCGTCTTTAGTCACAATAGAGCTGTCGCCGGCGTTAGATAGTTCGCTGGGGCCGAGATGGTTCAAGAACCGGTAAGAGTAGAATGCCGCCTTGTTGATATCTTGATAGTTGATCAAGCCGAAGCCGCCGTGAAAGGGTGTCGTTCGCGGGCCGGCTTCCTCGAAGATGTCGGTGAAGGTCCAGTACGACATGCCGTCCGCCACCGTTTCTGCGTGCTTTATTTTCTCGAGAACATAGGACGCTTCGAAGTAGCTGTCGTGAATGGGATCGGCGGGCGTGTACGACGAACTCCATTCGGTGAAAAACACCGGCAGATGCGGCAATGGGGAACCGATAACTTGAGAACGAACCCACTTCATGTTCCCGATAATCGCGTTTCGATCCGGATCGATGACCGTGCCGGAGGAACCGTCCGCATCCAGGAAGCCCTGTTTGACCCCATAGGCATGAGAGCTCACGAAGTCTACCGGAGCGTGACTGGTCGCGCAGTAGTCGATGAAAGCGGTGATCCAATCGCCTCCCGCCGTCGCCGGGCCGCCGACCTTGTATGCGTATGAAATCTCTTTGATTGCCTTTGCGGTCTCGCCATAGAGTTTAAAATACTCCTGCTGATCGCCTGTCCAGAAACCATCTTTCAAGTTCGGCTCGTTCCAGACCTCGAAATACCACTGCTTTACCTCGTCCGCGCCGTAACGCTCGGTCCAGTGCTGCACCAGGGCTTTTATCAGATCGTGCCACTTGCCGTAGTCTTTTGGCGGCGTGACATTCCCCCGGTACCAGAAAATCGTTTTGGAACCGCTGGCAAGAGCGCCAGGCATAAAGCCTATCTCCACGAACGGGCGGACATGAATGCGGTGCAAAAAATCGTACAACTCATCCACATACTGCCAGTTGTAGATCGGCTTGCCGGCCCTATCCTCCGAGTAGACGCCCATGTCGTCGTCAAGCAGACCGTGCATGCGGATATACTGGAAATCGCATTCCTGCTTGGCATACGTAAGCTGCCGCTGCCAGTCAGCGCGCAATCCCTCATTAGCCCTGCCGGCTCCCACACACTGCTTGAACATCCGGCTGGCCGGACCATTTACCTTCTTGTAATTGACGGCAATTGCGCGGATAGGCGCAACGGGCGATGTTGGCGCAGGGACGGGCTGCGCACGCAGATGCGAGTGGGCAAGGCCTAGCTGCGCGTTCGCATGGCCCAGAGAAAGAAAGAGCAGCCCGGCGGAAACGAGCAGCGCTCGTGCGGGAAATGTCTGTCGGTCAATTCGTTTCAATCAGAGCCGCCTTTTTCCATCCCAGGTCAGCCTGCAGCGCTGCCTCGAACTTCGCCGCCATCTTCGCGTCGGTTTTGACGTTCGGATGGTAGTCGCTGCCAAATCCGTCCAGTGAGCCGTCCTGCGGATCGAAGTGGATGGTCCGGACATTGGTTTCTCCATCGGCTTTCAGCTCGCTCTGGATACGATCCAGATAGCCGTTCAGCACGGAGAGCGCCTTTAATTTCGGGGGATAGTCATCGCTCATCATGGAGCCGGACGCGAGATAGATTATCGCGTTCGGGTAGTTCCCACGCACTCGCTTCACGAACGCCTTGTAGGCGGCGGTCCACTTGTCGGCGTTGGGAATGCCCGGCCCAAAGTCGTTGGTGGCGAGGTTGATCAGCACGGCGTCCGGATTCCACTGCGCAAAATCCCATGTGCTGCCCGAGTCGGTTGGGAGCGCGCGGTCGTAGAGTTCCGGGATGGTATTGTCGGGCCACATCTTCCTGCCGGACCAGGCGATACAGATATATTCGGCGTCCATGGCACGAGCAGCGACCGCGCCATAAGACAGGTAGGCGTTCTCGGTGTCGGGGCTGAAATGCTCCTTCTCGCTTGCGCCTTCATTGCCGTAGCCGCAGGAGATCGAGTCGCCGATCACCTCGATTTTGTGCGCGAGGCGGGATGGCGCGAGCAATTCCCCACCCTGATTTAAGGCGAATCCGGTAAACTGCACCATCCCGACGAACGCTTCGGTACGCTTGAGCATCCGTACCTCATGTACGCCGTTCGGCAGACCGCGCGCCAGATCGATCACGCTGTCTCCCGTTGCAGGATGGATGACCTGGGGCGCGGCGTTGTCGACCACGACTTCAAAGTAATCTTTGCTGCTCTCGTTAATCTTCGCCTGCAAGTCGGCGCCACGAAAACGGAGTGTGACCATGCTCGCCGGCCACTCGAAGCGCGGCCCCTTCGCATCACGCATGTCCGCGCGCCCCGTGTAGAGCACATTCGCGTCCGTAGGCGATATGGTGACCGGGAGCGATTCCGCCGCCCACGCAGGCATCGTTGCCATCATTCCAAGGGTGATACCTCCGGCAGCCGCCAGCCATCGGATGACAACCGATCGCCCTGATTTCAATTTTAGTGCCTGCATCTTATTCCTTCTTGTACCGATCTTGTGTATAGAGCTGCCTGTGTCTATCGCAGGCTTCCATCGCTACGCAGTGTGGCGAGCGACGGAACTGCGGCAGACCAATTCCACCGGCAGGAACTCTTTGCTCACCGTGCGCTCCTTTTGGGCGCTCTCCTCGATCTTCGAGAGCAGCAGCCGTACCGCGCGTTCCCCGATCTCGTGTAACGGTTGCCGCAGAGTAGTAAGCGGGGGAATCAGCTGCGCGGCAAATGCCTGATCGTCGATGCCGATCACTGATATGTCGCCGGGCACGGACAGCCCGACCTCCGACAACGCCCGGTACGCTCCCTGGGCGATCACGTCGTTGCCGCACAGTATGGCGGTCGGACGCTCGGCGGCCGGTTCCTCTTGCATCAGGGCCAGAGTACGCCGGTAGCCCGACTCCGCTGAATACTCGCCAGGAATGATCCAGCTTTCCTGACAGGCCAGCCCGGCCTCCGCCAATTCCCGCCGGAAGCCGCGTTCGCGCAGCTGGGTGCTGTCGTGGTCGCTGCCCAGCAGCATTGCGATACGACGATGCCCCGCTTCTACCAGATGGTGAACCGCCATGGCCGCAACGGCTTCGTTATCGATATCGACGCATGATATATCGGGCTGCTGTGAGCCGGCATTTACAAGTACAAAAGGAATACCACGCTCCTTAAGCGCCGTGACCAGGTTTCCCGTAGGCGAGGGACCGATCAGAATCAGCCCGTCGCAGCTGCCATCGCAGTAGCGGCGGATGTTTTTGTGCGCATCGCCCCAGTCCTCGATATTGAACACAAGAGCGTTCCGTTTACATTCAGAAGCGCTCAAAAGGATGCCGCTGAGGAGAGGAAAATAGTAGGGTTGATCGATGATGGGACCACCAAGAGGAGGAAATACCACCCCGAACGTGTCGGTCTGCTTTCTGGCGCGCGGGAAACGGGCCGACTGAGGACGGTAGTTGAGTTCCCGCATAACCTCAAGCACACGGTCGCGCGTCTCCGCCTTAATCGGGACATCCTGATTATTGAGAATGTAAGAAACGGTCGCTTTGGAGACGCCGCTCCGCTCGGCCACATCTTTGATCGTTGCCATATCAGTTCCCGTCCTCCATGGAACGTCTGCTGCGCTGCCACACTTTGCTTACCGCAGCTCAATTATGCGAGGTTAACGACACTATGATGAGAAATCACTTAACTAGTTCATTGAACTGGTTAAGTGACCTGCAATTCTACACCTCAATTGCGAGGTTGTCAAGAAAATTGAATCGGAATCAGGTAGATTCCGCCGGGTGAATTGCGCCATACATACGACGGATACCACTTGTATTCGGATGCTACACAGCTATCCTTACCTGGCATCCGTGCTGGTATAATGGTTCGTCGAAATCAGTTCTTGCAATGACGATTGCGCTCCCCTATCTTTCCGACGATATGAAAACCAGGATTGCCAGCTTTTGGCAACGCAACAAAATCTGGCGTTATGCGACCGGCTCGACAGTGTTTATCGTAGCGGTTAAGACTGCTTTGCATATCCTCAATTGGGAGGTTATCGGTTCAAGCACGCTCTACGCCACGATCATTTCGGGAGGGTTCTTTGTCCTGGGCTTCATCTTGTCGGCCATCGTCGCCGATTATAAGGAAGCTGACAAGATCCCATCGGACTTCTCTGCGATTGTGGAAAACATGTACGAAGACGCGCTGAGTATCCATGCCAGTTATCCGGATTTTGACCTGGCAGGATTCCATGGGCAACTTCGCAAGATACTGCAAAGCCTGAAGGACGACTTGATAACGGTCCACCGGGGAACGCGACGGGCCGTGCACGATTTAAGCGGCTACTTCGCGCAAATGGAAAGCAGCAGCGTGCCGCCGAACTTCATTGCGAAGCTCAAGGTGGAACAGGGGCAGCTCATACGCATGCTGTTCCGCGCCTATCACATTCAGACGATCCAGTTCATGCCGTCTGCCTTGATCCTGGCGCGTTCAATCGTGATGCTGATTGTCGGCTTGCTCCTGCTCACCAACATTGAGCCGCCGAGCGCAAGCATCTGGCTAACCGGCGCAATAAGCTTCATCCTGATATACATCATCCGGCTCATTGCCACCATAAGCGTGCCGTTTCAAAAAGGCGACACGACTCAGGACGACGTGAGCCTTCACCTCATTGACAACGCAATTGAACATATAAGCGGCGGCAAGAGCCACCTGTAACTGCCCACATAAGCCCATTCTTGGTTACGTTAACAACACCTGGCAAAAGTGTAACTACATATCGGACACAAGGGTATAATAGTTTCGGAGTATAAAATTAAACTCAGACTCTTAATGAAGGTGAGACGTGACAGTGCAGGTTCGAGACCTGCCCTCCGCACCATTAGGTCGGGCGTTGCACCCCAGCGTCCGCTCTTGCGGAGGTAGCCCAAGTGGTAGAGGCAGCGATCTTCGCCAAACCAGGCTCAAGTTATTACTCCAGACTGAGCATTCGTTGTCGCCGTTCAAATCAACCGCACGCGGTCGGCGCCCGTTGTATGGGGGTTCGATTCCCCTCCCCTGCTCCATTTTATGGCAGGACGCTCGAACACAGTGTCCGCTTTACGCGGTCCGGCGGATGCACTCCAGCATTCGCTTTACGCGGGGGTAAGCTTAACGGTAAAGCTCGACGGCCTAAAAATGAATCGCGCGCTTAAACGTGGTGGACGGCAGAAATGGCAGCAAAGCGAAACCCGGGGGATGGGTATTCACCGGATAGTTAGAACAGATTTTCGCCCTTCTGTTTATGTGAATAATTATCAATATTTTTCAGATTTAATATTTAGAAGCAACATTCTCCGCTCCAAACAATGAACGACGCGGCAGCATCGAGTCAAATTGCATCACTCTGATGCGAACAGTCTGACCTCATGGCCTTTCCCCCTCATAGCTTCAAGTCATTCCACAGATCCCATTTCTAACCTACCTAGAACAATTGAATATGTAGAAAGATGATGTAATGTCTGTTCGAGTACATCGGGTGACAAGATCGCTCGCTAAACGATCTGGCATATGCCAGGGGTACAATATGAGATGCCCATATCGAGACCCCAACCGCCATTTGCGACGGCATTTAAAGATCTGATCATTTCGCCACTTCGCCAACTGGGGGGCGAGCCCGAAACGGATACGCACAGCATTCTCACGGCCAGTATGGAACTCGATGGTCGTGGCAACCCAATTGTCAACAAACGGGGACGGCCACAATATAAGATTGGCGAACGAGACACCGAACAGTACGATCTCGACATACTCAGCAAGGTAGAGAAGGGGCAGGGCTGTTACGGATCCGAAGAGGAAGTCTTGTGGTATTGCTACTGTTACATGAGAATGCACATGGATGCCTTACAAGCCGCGCTAAAATGCACTCGGCATAGCGACGCGAAGGAACTCCAAAAGTGCCTCGTGTCCACGAGACGAAATCTGCTACTCATTGATATAGGGTGCGGCCCGATGACAGCCGGGCTGGCAGTTGCTGAGTGGTATTTTAGATTGAACGCGGCACCTATCAATATGTCGTACATAGGCATCGATCCCTCCGCATACTGCCGTGCAAAAGCTCGTGAGTTCGGGCAACGACAAGACCTCATAAACCTGCGTAAACCGCTCCGGCTGTATCCAACGCTTGGCGACTGTAAAGATAGTCATCTCGCCAATCGGATTACTGGCCATTCGATAGTAGTATTCACACTCTCTTACGTTTTCGGGCAGAAGTCCTGTAGCAGCGTAAATGCCAGGGAGATCGCCCGTTTCATATCTACTATCGTTACACGATTTCAGCCTGACCGCAGTTTTATTATGTATACCAATGCGCTCAGGGAAACCGTAAAATATAACGCCTTCAGAACCAGGTTACACAGCGAACGGATTCCCCAGGAAGATCGATACAGGAGACGAGTATATAGGGGCTTTGCAGATCGCAACACATTCGGGTTGGCGGATGCCGGCTTCGGGCGAATATTTCACGTGGTCGAGGAGATCTGACGGATGAGTGTAACGCGGGATTCTAGAAATCCGGAGACGTCGTGATGTCTACGTTGGATCTGTTCTTCCAGTTCGATGACGAGTCTGACAAGTCACCTCCAGGTGACAATAACCTGTCAATCGACATTTCAGGATTAACGTATTTACCGGCTTTCGTAAACGCGGAAACGGAAGGCAAGATACTCGCGGCGTTAGAGGAATACCCCTGGTTAAACGACTTAGAGCGGCGGGTACAGCATTATGGTTATCGCTACAATTACAAAGCGCGGCGGATTGATGAAACTATGCGTGTAGGAAACCTCCCCCAATGGATGACGAGAATAGGAGAGCGTCTAGTTCGGGGCGGCTATTTTGAGGAAGTTCCCGATCAGGTCATTGTGAATGAATATCTTCCTGGACAAGGGATCACTGCACATATAGATTGCGAACCCTGCTTTGGCGATACCATCGCGTCGTTGAGTCTTGGATCTAGCTGCATCATGGATTTCTCACGTAATGATATTGGTGAGAGCATACCGCTGTGGCTTGAAAGGAGGAGCCTCGTTGTTCTCCAGAACGATGCACGGTTCTGCTGGAAACATGGCATTGCCAAACGACGTAGGGACACCAAGGGTGGAACTGTTATTGCCCGTGAACGGCGTGTCTCATTAACCTTTCGCAAGGTTAAGTCATCGTGGCTCACTGATCCATATATGTAGCATTAGGCAGAGTAGAGCAATAATCACGTATACTGTCACGATGGTGATCCAATTCATCGTTGTCATGGTTTATTCACAGTCTCCCCTGAGAGGAAGACTAAATGGCGAGAACACGACCGCATGTAATAGAAACATTATCTCGACGAATTATTGGGGAGCTTTTGCCTCCCGAGTTGTTCGTAGAGAGAGACCAAACAGAGCGTGATTATGGTATCGACTTATCGATTGAATGCTTTGATGATGGCGAGCCATCAGGGAGCTACCTTCTCATTCAGTTGAAAGGGACAGATGATCCAGACCCCACAGATGCAAGCCTAACAATACCGTTCGACTTCGAAGTAAAGTCCTTATTACGTGTAAACCGTTTTGCCACTCCCGTGCTTCTTATCTGGTGCCCGGTGCAGGCAGAACCACACAAGGTATGGTTTCTATGGCTCCAATCATATATACGAGTAGTTCTGGACAACGAAAAACCTAACTGGCGAGAACAACAAACAGTACGATTGCATATTCCTGTTGAAAATGTGATACCTGATGAAGAGGGCCAATCATATCGACGGCTTAGACATATTGCCAATCATCCATCTCGTGTTGAACAGTTCGGTCAACTTGCGCGTCTCACTCATGAGGCTCCGTTTAAGTGGGATGATCCAGCTAAGCTTGCCCCATTATTCCAAGAATGTTTACAATTGGATGCAATATTTGGCGATCCGAATTGGCGATGGGCAACATTTCAGCGAGGAGTTGTGGAAAAGGGGCTTCAAGCATGTGAGATTGCACTGGATGGATTCGATCCAACGGATGAACAATTGAAGCAGATCGGTTGGGTTCTATCAGAAAGAGGTGCTCCAAAAGTCGAAGGAGCGCCTCCACATCCAGAAGACTTGGATTGGGAGATGAGATGGGAGTATCTCGGATTCGCGGCTAGGCACTGCGCACAATTGCTGCTTAATATGGTGGCCGTTTATTTCGATGACAGATTACGTTATACGGTATGGCAGGCTAATGGCGAACATGATTTTTAAATCTCTCAAATCTTGAGTACAATTTATTGTGCCTTTTATAAACGAATATGCTATGAGGAAATACATTTACTAACAACTCTGATCAATTGAAGATTCACTCGTTAAGATTTCAGTTTTCCTATTTCTTCTGAGCTGTCAATGAGCATGCGGCGGCTTACGACTGCATCATGGTACTTCAGGGCAAGCAATTCTGAAAATGTTACATTTCCATTGACAATTGATGAAATATCTCGCGAACCATAGAGTATCATTAAGCATGCTTCTAAACGCCCAGATGTTTCTTGGATTGCGGCCTGCGTAAAACCTGACATCGAAACAAATATCCCACGTGTACCTGGCCGGCTCGTAACTCTATCCCGTAGAACAGAGATCGCGTGAGGTTGGACCTTTTTCCCTTCCCACTTACACTGTACAAAGTAATAGTCGAGGTTTCTGTTTAATATTAAATCGTGCTCTTGACCTGTAGTACGAACTGATTTTTTGACTTCCCAACCTTCAAACTTACAAATATCCATCAAGAGCTGTTCGAGTTGGTGCCCACGTTGCTGAGGAGACAAAAGTTTATCCGTAAACATTTCATTGAAAGAATGCGACCAATATTCACGTGCTTCGTTATTCGCTAGACGCGCTCTACCAAGATCCGTCAAACCATTTATCGGCCCGTTACGTATTAGCAAGCCAAGGTCTTCTAGTATCTGTGAATTGATTCGGAACTCTTCATCAGTTATGTTCTCCTTTTGGCGTAACTCTTGCGTGCCATCCGCCGGCCCAATATGCAATGCACCATAAAGGTTAGCTCTTTTCTGTGCTTCATCCTGTAAATCAAAGATTTTCAAGATTACGAACCTAACTCGCCTATTTCGATTCTTATATTCAACATTCACCAATCCCTGTTCTTCGCAATATTCAACTCCATGGCCTGAGAGCGATGCAGAGGTAGGTAGGGTCTGCTCGATTATGCCTTCACGCTGATAAAGTCGGATGAGGACTTGTGCATCCGTTTCATTAATGCCTATTTCTGAGGCCCAACTTTTTACATCAAGCCTAGTAGGAAATCGCACATGAGCGATCTTAAATCGATTATCATAAAGGCGTGTAAGTAAATCTGACAGGATATCCTGATGAAAATCAGCCAGGGATGTTTTGAGATTTGCCGACATCTGTGTATTTACCATAGTGATCTCTACTGGAACTAACCGATTCAACAAAATGATACCTCAGTTTAGTTTTTCAAAGGTATACTTGTATTGGAGTAGAGACTAAAACTCAGACTCTTCATGACGGCAGAGCGTCCCAGTGCAGGTTCGATGCCTGCCCTCCGCACCAATACCTTTGAGCGTATGCAAGGAAGCATGCGTTCTGCTTGCGGAGGTAGCCCAATGTGGTAGAGGCAGCGTTCGGGCCAACCCAGGCTCAAGTTATTACTCCAGACTGAGCATTCGTTGTCGCCGTTCAAATCAACCGCACGCGGTCGGCGCCCGTTGTATGGGGGTTCGATTCCCCTCCCCTGCTCCATTTTGAGCGGATGCGTTAAGTGTCCGCTTTACGCGGGGGTAGCTTAACGGTAAAGCTCGACGGCCTAAAAGTGAACCGCGCGCTTAAACGTGGTGGACGGCAGAAGTGGCAGCAAACTGAGGCCTGAGAGATGGGTATTCTTTCAGGCCTCGATTCTGTTTGTAGCGTTTGCCTGCTAAGTCGAGGCACCAAGAGCAATTATTCAGAATCTTCCGTCGATATATTGCTGCGCTAATATATTGGTCGACTTCATGGCAGGCATTTCTTGTCGCAGTGAAGGCTCTTCCGTAGCTGGCCTTAAAGCTTCCCTTCTCCTTGATTTATATCCCTTCACAATCAGAATACGAGCGCGTTACAACGGCATCCGTGGTAGGTACAGATCACACTGAGAATGCCGATGGTCAGCTTCCCGAGGAGCTGTTGTTGTCAAGGCCGATGTAAAAGTTTCCAAATCGCCGGTTGAAAAGTTTCCACTTTCGCCGGCGTTTTGTCGTCTATCCTTGGTTCTCCAGGCTCCTTTCCGGGGTTGATGGTAGGCCGGCGCGAC